>Ga0209463_1000892_pt1 | contig 20036 bp, 21 predicted proteins | sample AgamicMgSfrz_FD_187169 | JGI IMG/M metagenome (GOLD analysis project Ga0209463, IMG submission 187169) | Agave microbial communities from Guanajuato, Mexico - Mg.Sf.rz (SPAdes) (version 2) | ecosystem: Host-associated > Plants > Phyllosphere > Phylloplane/Leaf | place: Guanajuato, Mexico... | reverse complement strand
TGTATATTTTCTGTAATTACAATCTTAACCGGCTTATTATCAAAGCGAATCCCAGATAATAAAAAGAGAGCACCTATTAATACTACAATTGCAGCCCCAATTAAAGCAGAGTTGTAATTATGACTAGTAGATGCAAGGTGGCCAGCAAGCAAGGGACCTACCATTTGACCAGCAGCATAAATAGCTGTGAGGTAACCGATGATACGGCTACTATTCTTTGGATTAATTCGGCTTGCTAATGTTGTAGCAAGCGTTGTAATTCCCATAAATGTTGCTCCAAACAATATTGCACTGACAATTAACCCCGTTTTAGTCATTAATAATACCGGGACTACAATGCCAAATGCTTGTAATAGCAAGGCAACAACTAAGCATTTCACAAACCCCATTTTTTTGGCAAGTGAAGACCAGATAATACAAGATGGAATCGCAGCTAAACCGACAATCATCCATATAAAGGTTGCATCTCCATTAAAATTTGGTATTTGTCCCGCAATAGATATAATAAAGGTACCAGTTACAATATACCCGAGACCCTCTAGACCATAGGCTATAACCAACCAAGGAATCCAAGTTGTTGGAGGTCCATGAGCAGGTATTTCCTTCTTCTTATTTTGAGTAGAATTAGAGGTCTCATCCTTTAACCAAACCCATACTAGGAAAGTAAAAACAATACTTAGAATAGAGAGTCCAACCCATGCTCCTTCCCATTTAAAATAATGATTTAAAATAGGAATAATGATTCCAGTAAGAAAAATCCCGACTCCAACTCCTCCATAGAAAAGCCCAGACCAATTTGTTTTCCCTTTTTCAGCCAGTTTATCTAATACAATACTTGAAGCTAAAACAAGTACAAATGCACTGGAAAAACCAGATACGAAGCGAAAAACATACCACGCTGAATACATTTGAAATAACCCCATACCTGCCGTGGTAACTACACTAAGAATTAGACTTAATCTCAAAAATGCTTTTCTACGCTGCTTTAAAGGAAGGATACCTACTAAAACTGCCCCAACTAGATATCCAGCATAGTTGCTTGTAGCAAGATACCCGGCAACTTTATTTGAAAATGACAGGTCACTTTGCATAAGAGGTAGAATTGGCGTATAGGAAAACCGTGCAATGCCCATTGCAACAACTAACGATAATATTCCACCTACTAAAATTTTAATCAAGTTCTCATCTCCTTTAAAAACGTTACTATTTCAGCATATCTCTATTTGGATATATAATAAAATACTTAAAATAGATAACAGGTATCTTTAAAACAGATATCAAAATTCATGGAAGTTTGTATTTTAACTTGGGCTTCTCAATGAATCTGCTAGCACGTTCATGACTTTCTAAATCTATAGAGCTTTCTTCACTACCATATTTACACATATGTAAAAGCCCTTTGCTTAATAAGAGTAAAGGGCTTTTTATTAAATGAAATATGATAACTTCAACTATTATGGTGGGGTTTATTCTATATACGTAAACACTTTTTAATTATGAACAACGTTGTAGTTGTTTAAAAATCTTTATCTATATAACGAGGATGCAAGTCCCTTCTCTAGGAAATTATAGAGGACTAACCCTCTCCTCTTGAAACATTTCTACAAATTTAATAAGAGGCGTAGAGAAAGTGACGTCCGTACGATAAATAAAAAGCGTATCGACTAGCGAAAATTTTTCTGGAAGAGGATAATGAGTAACATTTTCTAGATAGCTGTACCTTTGTACAATAGACAGAGGTAGTAGAGTAACTCCCAGTCCAGCTGCTATACATCCCATAAGGGCATCCAAGGAACCAAACTCCATAATTTTAGAAGGTATTACCCCTTCTTCATGTAACCAATGCTTTAACTTCTCACGATAAAAACAACCTTTGTGTAAAACTAACAGTGTCAAATCATCAACTTTACGAGATTTTAAAGATTGAGAAAGTAACGAATTCCCTACTAATACTAATTCTTCACTGAAAACTTTCTTTATAATAAGGTCAGGATGAGATAGAGGTCCAGAGACAAATGCACCATCTAATTTATAATTTAAAACTGCTTCAATATGCTGACTTGTAGGTCCTGTTTTTAAGTTTAAATCTACTTGCGGATAAGCAGAGTGATATCTAGAAAGAAACCTAGGCAAATGAACGGCAGCCGTTGTCTCCATTGATCCGATACTTAATGAACCTTGAGGCTCTTCTTGATCCCTCATTACTTCTTTTGTTTCATCTAAAAGACGAAAGATTTTATCAGCATAAGTTATTAATAATTCTCCTTTTGCGGTTAGTGTAACTCCTTTATTATGTCGATAAAATAAGACCGTTTGTAGGCTATTTTCTAACTGTTGCATTCGAGTCGTAATATTAGACTGTGCATAATTTAGCTCCTTTGCAGCCTTTGAGATACTGCCATACTCGGCAACTGACTTAAAAATACGCAAGGATTGAATATCCATGTTTCTTCACACCTAATTTCTCTTTGTCATCTGTCAAAACGATGGCAAATATCTTTTTTTTGAATTATACCATATGGAGAAAAACATATATGATAAATATGGAGCATCTTTTGTGAGTCTCACATGTGCTCTTAATAAAAATGAATTAACTACCAGACCACATCATTTATTTAAGTCTTAATACAACTCGTGTAGTCTATTTCATAACCCGGGGGAGAAAAATGAATTTAGATAATCGTGTTTGTGAAATTTTAGATATTAAAGTACCCATTATACAGGCTGGTATGGCGGGAGATAAAATTACAACCGTAGATCTCATTGTAAACGTATGCGAAGCAGGTGGGCTTGGGACATTAGGCGCTGCTTACATGCATCCAGAGGATATTCGACAAGCTGTAAGAGAGATTCGAAAATATACCAAAAGACCCTTTGCTGTTAATCTTTTTGCTACTGAAATGGAAGATAATATAGGTGGGTTAGAAGAGGTGCAGCAGGTATTAGACAAGATGCGAGGCATTTTATCAATTAAGCGTGTTGAACAAGAAGTCAAAACTAAAAGTTTATTTAAAGAGCAATTTAAGGTATTGGTAGAAGAACAAGTACCTATCGTAAGCACAGCTTTTGGTATTCTTCCGCCCTATGCGATGAAAATAGCAAAAGAAAATGACATAAAAGTTATGACAATGGTTACAACTGTGAAAGAAGCTCTAACGGCACAAGAACAAGGTACAGATGTGATTATAGCTCAAGGAAGTGAAGCAGGTGGCCATCGGGGAACATTTAATGTGAATGAACACCCTAATGGAGCGAATATTGGGCTCTTTTCACTTGTACCTCAAATAGTGGATCAAGTGGATATTCCTGTCGTTGCCACTGGTGGAATTATGGATGGAAGAGGATTAATCGCGGCTTTAGCTTTGGGTGCGAGTGGTGTGCAAATGGGAACGGCCTTTTTAGCGACACAAGAATCTGGAGCACATCCTTGTTATAAAGAGGCCCTTCACGAAAGCAATGAAGAAAGCACGGTTCTCACTAAACACTTTTCCGGTCGTCCTGCACGAGGAATAGCCAATACTTTTATTAAGGAATTCGAAAACTCTAAGATTAAACCGTTATGTTTTCCTACACAAAATACCATTACGGGAGATATTCGAAGAGCTGCAGCTAAGCTAGGTAATAAAGAATATATGTCTTTATGGTGCGGTCAAAGTACAAGGCTGTTAGAAAGAGATAGAAAAGCAGCAGATCTAGTGAAAGCTACTGTGCAACAAGCAGAAAATATTCTAAAAACACTCAATTATAGTTAAATCAACAAATAAGCCTCTTTCTATAGTGATTATCGTTTGAATCTATAGAATTGGGCTTTTCCTATTCAATCATCTACCCTAAAGGTATAATAAATGATGTGAAAAAATATTTGAATTGTAAGGTGAACAACATGAGAATTGGCTTTTTTGACTCTGGCATTGGAGGAATATCAGTATTAAATGAAGCAATAAAGCATTTTCCAAAAGAAGATTTTTTATATTATGCTGATACACGCAATGTCCCATATGGAACTAAGACAAAAGAAGAAGTAAATAAACATGTCCAAACTGCAGTGGAAGATATTCTTAAACAAGAGGTTAAAGCACTTGTTATTGCCTGTAATACAGCTACTAGCATCTCTATTAACGAATTAAGGTCTACTTACGATATTCCAATCATCGGAATGGAGCCTGCTGCAAAGCCTGCTATTGAATTAAGTAGTTCAATGGATAAAAGAGTGCTTGTTTTTGCTACAGACTTAACATTAAAAGAATTGAAATATAAAAAGTTAATTACTAGAATTGATAAGGATTCAATCGTTGACCCATTACCTCTTCCACAATTAGTTGAATTCTGTGAAGATCTAAACTTTAATTGGGATGAATTAAGTACGTATTTTAGAACAAAGCTAGAAGGATTTGATTTAAATCAATATGGTACGGTTGTACTAGGTTGCACTCATTTTCCTTATTACAAGCCTGTATTAAAAGATTTGCTCCCCTCTCACATTCAACTTATTGATGGCAGTAAAGGTACTGTAGAAAGACTGTCTAGTCTCCTAGAAGAAAAAAGTTTACTAAGTACCAATGGAACTAATGATATTTCGTTCCAATGTTCTAGTAACGATAAGAACTATATGATAAAAATGGAAAATGCATTAACTATACTGCAAAATGAATTAAATAAACCAAAAAGAAAGCACCTTAAGTAAAGGTGCTTTCTTTTGCGTTCCTATAATGGGTATTGCGTTTAGTTTCACTCTTCAACATATCGATAACATAATAAACTAACTCTACATTTCATCATTTATATGTTTTGTAGAAAAATTGTGGGTTTTTCTACAAAGTTTTACTTCCCTTTTAACTTATTACTAAATCATACATTCGTAAGTTGATCTATTCTTCCCACATTCCAAGGGTTATCAATTGTTAAAAATGCAGCTAAATCTTTACTCTTTTCTTTCCTTTCTTTACGTATTTTTTTTCTGTCTAGCGAAGTCTGATGTAATTTTATCTCTTCTTCTGTTTGAGGAATAACCTTAGGGACGCTTATAGGCTGTTTAAGCTCATCTAGAGCTACAAACGTTAAAAAGGCAGTAGCTGCTATTTTACGCTCTCCACTCTTTAAGCCTTCGGCTATAATTTTCACAAATATCTCCATAGATGATGTGCCTGTACACGTCACATAAGATTCAAAAGATACCGAATCTGTAGCCTTAATAGAATGTAAAAAATCAATTGAATCAATAGAAGCTGTTACACAATCACTTCGACTATGACGTGCTGCCGAGATGGAAGCAACTTGGTCTAAATCACTCATTAACCTACCACCAAATAGTGTATGATGGTTATTCATGTCATTTGGGAATACACGACATGTTCGTACTACTCTAGACTCATTGCAATATTTAAATTCCATATCCTACGCCTCCTCATTGTATATTGACCTATTCCTCATTGAGATTAAGAATATAAACATAGTTTTATCTTCTTGATGATTTCTTCTTAGTGGCTATATATAATAGTTCTATGTAGATATCTTTGCTATTAAATTAGCTCTGGATTATTTATGAATAAGAATAAATGAATAATGAGAAAAGATAAAATGCTAAAAAATTATACATACATATAAAAAATAATTATAAGAAATATATGGGGGAAATAATGGATTATCGCGATTGGGAGATACTAAAAGTTTTGTATATTCAAAAAAACATAACGAAAGCAGCTCGATTGTTGTTTATTACTCAACCAGCATTAACGAATCGTATAAAACATATGGAGAAGGAGCTAGGTGCTAAAATAGTAACCCGTGAAAGCAGAGGAATTCATTTTACCCCACAAGGAGAGTATCTTGTTAGTTGTGCAGAGGAATCCCTTAATAATTATCAGAAAATAAAAGATAATGTCTTCAACATGAGCAATAACATCCATAATGAAGTTGTAGGTACCTTAAAGTTAGGTGTTTCTAATTTTTTTGCAAACTACAAACTTCCTCACATTTTAAAATTATTTAAAGAACAGTATCCGCATGTACAATTTAAAATAATTACGGGATGGAGCAAAGATATATCGCACCTTATACACAAAAAAGATGTACATATAGGCTTTGTTAGAGGAGACTATGGTAGCAAGGGGTTATCGAACCACTTACTATTTGATGAAACTATATGTATCACGTCAATAGAAGAAGTAGATATAAACAACCTTCCTACTTTTCCAAGAATTGATTATAGAGGAGACCATTTATTAAAATTGCTCATTGATAATTGGTGGTCTGAAAACTATGTACAAGAACCTTTCATTAGTATAGAAGTTGACCAAGTTGAAACCTGTAGAGAAATGGTGATAAATGGTCTAGGTTATGCTATTTTACCTGACAGAATAATGACAAAAAGGGAAGACTTACACAAGATTGAGTTAGTAGATCAGAAAGGAAATCCTATAATGCGTAGAACTTGGATGTATTATCATGAAGAATCTTTAGAGTGGAATGTTATGAGGGAATTTGTGGATTTCGTAAAAAAAGAGACATTTTAGCATACACACTATTATAAAAACTCTTCATAAAAAATGCATCTATAATTTAATTTTAGAATATTCAAAATCAAATCTTCATCTAATTTTTTCACATGCTATAATACAGAGTCAGATGCACAAGTCCAATCCTTGACGGAAAAAAATTATCCCATATTTAGAGATGAGGATAATTTTTTTTGTTTAATTGGGACGACCATATGTATAAAAATCTGCATATTACAGGAGATCGTAACCTCCTTAGAACCCAACTCCCACAAAGGTTCTTTTTTGGTATGTCTTCCGGAAATACGTTTTATGTTAACTAAAAAAGAAAAATAACATTGGATTATTTGTGTCAGACATTATAACAAAGTTATAGCTTGCTTATATCAGTTTCCGGTAATATAAAATTAGTTGATTGAAGATTTATAAATCCTTTTTTGCATAAAGACAGCACCTAAATAATTAGGTGCTGTCTTTATGCAGATTGGACAGACATTTTAATTAAAAGACAAGGTATAAAAGTCGAAAAGAGTCTGCTCTCATTCTTCATATTTGAGTTATAACTTTACTTCTAACTCTCTAAGCAGTTGCTTTACTCCCTCACGGCTTAGAATTACTTTTCCTTTTGCCAAGATTAGATTATCTGCGGAAACTTCCCCTGTCACTTTACAGGCTAAATTAGGTGAATATTTTTTCAACACAATGTTCTCATTATCTACAAAAATTTCAACCGGTTCGTCATTCTTAATATTTAATGTTCTCCTTAGTTCAATGGGTAAGACTACTCTTCCCAGGTTGTCAATTTTCCTAACGATGCCAGTAGCTTTCAATTTAAAACCTCCATAAAATAGTACTTACACACCCATTAAGTGTACAATATGCTTTTTATTGTTTTCATTAGTAATATATTACATTTTGGGTGGAGGAAGATATTTCAGTATCATAGAGTCAGGAAGAAAGGTTGCATGGAAGAATTATAATGGAAATTGTTAAATCACTCAGCATTTTCAGTTTAACCTGATGTAGTGATTAGAAATATAACTTATTCAAGTTATTTACAACCTATACAAAACTAAATTTAGCATATAAGTAAATTGTAAAACATTTTATAAGAATCATTAGTTTCATCATTTATACTTATTGACGACAAATATGGAGTTTTTCTATATTATTCCGTTGAATACGAAAATCCCTTGCCTCTAACAGCAAAGGATTTTTTTTCGGGTTAAGAGCATTTTATTATAAGCTTTAAGTATTCATGTAGAGTTAAGTCACTGAAGTGATAAGAAGCAAAGAGAACTATAGTATTAACTTATCATTTATCTACATAATTAAATTGTATTTAAAAAGGATTGAACAAATGGTATAGCAGCACCTATAGGAACTCCATTTTCAGGTGAACGGCTAATATGAATAAATGACTCATTATTTGGAAATGGGGTTTTATCATAAACTTTTTTATGAAGAAATTCAATGTCTTTTTCTTTTAAGTAAGGAGATATATGTCCACCTAGAATAAACTCTCTGTTAATAACAAGATTAATATTATTGATTGAAAATGCTAAATCGCCTAAAAATGAAGTCCACCTCTCTTGATAGGAAGCGTTCCCGGATCGTAATTCTTCAAAGAAAAAGTCTAATGATTCATCTTCGTCTAACAGGGCACTAACAGAACAAAATGTTTCCATACACCCTTTTTTGCCACAGTAACACGGGTCTCCATGAGGGTCGACCGTCATATGTTCTACCGTACCACTATGCCCTTCTCTTCCCATATAAATCTGATTATTTATAATAAGAGCCCCCCCAAGATGGGTACCAATTGACAAATAGATAATGTCTCCAATATCATTTCTAATCCACAGTTCTGTAGTAGCTGCACACTTTGCATCATGGAAAAACACACAAGGATAATCTAAGTGCTGTGAAAATACCTGAATATCTAAACCTGTACAGTTTAATATTTTTCCATATGTAATACTCTTCCCATCAGTTGATGTTAAAGCTTGTACTGCAAAACCAATACCAAGGACTTGTTCCTTTTCTACATTAAGAGATGAGATAAAATCATCTACAGCATTGCTTACTTCTCTGAAATAACGATCTGTATTTGAATATTCGATTGATAGTTTCGTTTTTTTAAATGTAATACCAAGCAAATCGATTGCTAAAATACACACTGTCTTTTTTAGAATTTCAACACCAATACTAATACGAGCCTGTGGACATATTGCATAGGCAACTGCACGTCTACCAACAGAGGATTCAAACTGTCCACTCTTTTCAATTAATTTTTTCTCTTCCAAACGAACTAAATTCTGGGTTACAGTTGGTAAACTCAGATGAAGTTGGTTCGCAATTTCTTGTTTGGAGAGTCTCTCGTTTTGATAAATAAGATGGTAAATCGACGAGTAATTACTTTTCTTTATATCTTTAAATGTAATGTTATTATCCATGAAAAGAACCTCATTATATAAAATAATTTTATAAAATTTCTTCGTTTAACTTCAATTAAAATATATCACAGAAGCTGACGCAATAACAACTTTCGCAAAGTAAATGAAGGGTAAATTCACTTTTATCTATTTCTTTATATTGACTCATACATAAAAAGGCTATATTATATAAATTAATTTTATAAATACATTTTATAAAACTACTTTCTTGAAAGAGAGGAAATTTAATATGGGGATCATTGAAAAAATGAGATTGGATGAAAAGAAAGTTTTTGTCACAGGTGGAGCAAGGGGTATTGGAAAGAGTGTTGCAATCGCTTTCGCTGAAGCAGGAGCCGATGTAGCGATTGTGGATCTAGATTTTGAAGCAGCTCAAAAAACCGCAGCTGAGTTAAAAGAACATCATGAGGTTGAAACGATTGCTATTGAAGCCGATGTCACAAAACCGGAAGATGTAGATAGCATGATTGAAAAAATACTTAACGTTTTTGGTCGTATAGACGTTGCCTTCTGTAATGCTGGAATCTGTATGAATGTACCTGCAGAAGAAATGACTTTTGATCAATGGAAAAAGGTCATTGATATTAATTTAACGGGTGTGTTTTTAACAGCTCAAGCAGCTGGAAAAGTAATGTTAAAACAAGGTGGCGGTTCTATCATTAACACGGCTTCTATGTCAGGCCATATTGTAAACGTGCCTCAGCCGCAGTGTTCCTATAACGCCTCTAAAGCAGGAGTAATTCAGTTGACAAAATCTCTGGCAGTAGAATGGGCTACACGAAATGTACGTGTGAATTGTATTAGTCCAGGCTATATGGGTACGGAGCTTACATTAAATTCTCCAAGTTTGCAGCCCTTAATCGAGCAGTGGAATCAAATGGCACCTCTTAAAAGAATGGGAAGACCAGAAGAACTTCAATCTATATGTGTCTATCTTGCTGGAGATACTAGTAGCTTCACCACAGGAGCAGACTTTGTAGTAGATGGCGCCTTTACTTGTATTTAATAGATTAACAGATTTTAGTTTTCAAGATTGGAGGACTATATATGCATTATTTACTCGGTACAGATATCGGAACTTCCGGTACCAAGACAGTTTTAATGGACACGGAAGGTAATCTAATTGCTCAAGATTTACAAGAATATGATGTATTGACCCCAAAACCATTATGGGCTGAGCAATGGCCTGAGGTATGGCTTCATGCCGCCAAAACTTCTATTAAAAATACAGTGCAGAAATCAGGAATTGCTGCGAGGAAAATACAAGGAATTGCTATCAGTGGTTTGTATGGTGGTTCTGGTATTCCATTAGATGAAAATATGGAGCCGGTGAGACCTTGTATGATTTGGATGGATCGTAGAGCAGAAGAAGAAACAAAATGGGTTTTAGATAACATTGGAGAAAAAAGACTTTTAGAAATTACTCACAATGGCGCTGACCCCTATTATGGTTATACCAAAATCTTATGGATGAAAAACCATGAACCAGAAAACTGGAAAAAGACAAAGCTATTTTTGCCCCCAAATGATTACGTTATTTATAAACTAACAGGAGAAATTGCGATTGATTATTCTTCTGCAGGAAATATCGGCGGTATTTTTGATATGAACAATAGAAGCTGGTCTAAAGAAATGATGGAAGAGATGGGTATTCCTCTGTCAATGATGCCAGAGAAGATTGTAGAATCAACAGACATTGTCGGTAGATTAACGAAAGAAGCTGCAGTTGAATTAGGGCTTTCCGAAGGAATGCCCGTGATAGCAAGTGGTATTGATTGCGGTGCTGCAAACATTGGACTTGGGGTATTTGAACCAGGTGTTTATGCAGCAGCGATTGGAACTTCAATGTGTGCAGCGTTGGTTTCAGACAAACCAGTGAAAGGAAAAGATCTGATTGTTTGGCCATATCTATACGATGCAAAAAAGCTTTCTTATTATTTTGCTGGTGGTGCTACCGCAGGAGCGATTGTAAAATGGTTTCGTCAAACAATGTGCCAATTTGAAGTTGAAGTGGAAAAATCCGGAGGAAAGAATGCCTATGATGCGTTAAATGAACAAGCAGAAACCATTCCTGTTGGTAGTGAAGGTCTAATTGTACTTCCTTACTTTATGGGAGAAAGAAGTCCTGTTTGGGATTCAGATGCAAAAGGAACGATTGTGGGACTTTCATTAGCCCATACAAAAGCTCATATTTACCGTGCATTTTTGGAAGCGGTCGCATTTTCTTTACGAGATGCAATGGAAGCGACAGGGGAAAATTTGGGTAAGTCTATCTTGATTGCCGGGGGAGTAACAAAATCAAAATTGTGGAGACAAATCTTTGCTGATGTAACCGGCTATCCAATTGTTTGTCCAATACATGATGTAGAGGCAAATATGGGAGATGTCATGCTAGCTGGAATTGGAACAGGGCTGTTATCTTATGAAGATGTGAAACAATGGCAAGTGTTAGATGAAAAAATCATGCCAAATAAGCAGAATCATGAGAAGTATAATGACTATTACAAGGTTTACAAATCTATATACAATAACTTAAAAGATGATATGAAAACGCTGACAAGTCTTTCGCTCGAAAATAATGCAGATCCTATACTACAAAAAACAATTTAAAATTGTGGGGTAATACACATGAATAAATGGAAAACAAGAATTGGATATGGTGTTGGCGATTTAGGGTGCAATTTAGTATTTAGCACAATGGCATCTTACCTTTTGTTCTTTTATACCGATGTTTTTGGAATAACAGCAGCAGTTGCCGGTACTTTAATGTTAGTAACAAAAATAATTGATGCTTTTGCAGATACTGGTATGGGATTATTGGTTGATAGGACACATACGAAATGGGGTCAAGGAAGACCCTATTTCCTGATAGGAGCTATTCCTTTTGCTATATTTACTGTACTGACCTTTATTGTTCCTGATTTCAATATGATGGGAAAAATCATTTGGGCTTATGTCACTTATTGCTTATTAAACATTGCTTATACGGTGGTAAATATACCGTTGAATACAATTGTACCAAGGTTAACTTCAGATAACCATGAACGTAATTGCTTAGTATCTACTAGAATGATTTGTGCGTTGATTGGAACTGCTTTAGTAATGTCTGTTACAACACCTCTAGTAGATTTCTTTGGACATGGAGATACACAAAAAGGTTTTTTAATTACAATGAGCATTTATGGCATTGCCTCGGTGTTAATATTTGTAATCACCTTTATGAGTACGAAAGAGGTTATTCCACCGTCAACTCAACCTGGAAAATCCTCTTTTAAACAAGATTTTAAAGGGCTGACAGACCAAGCATTTATTTTTTTTATTTTAAACTTTCTCTATTTCGCTCTTTTTGTTATAAGAAATACAACCGTAATATACTATTTCACTTATAATCTTGGCCACAAGGATTGGTTAACTTTTGTTGGTCTATTCGGAATTCTTTCAGGACTACCGATGTTAATTATTTTACCTTGGCTTCAAAAAAAGATGACGAAGAAAAATGTACTGCTCTTCAGTACGTCCATTTATATTGTTGGGGATTTATTAATATATTTCGGGAAGTCTTCTCCTATTTTACTCATAGTAGGACTGGCGATAACTGGGCTCGGAATTTATGGCATCTTTGGTACCACATTTGCAATCCAACCAGATATTATTGATTATTCAGAATACAAGAATCATAGAAGTATTGCGGGTATGATTGCTGCTTTCCAAGGATTTTTTGTAAAAGTAAGCCTCGGATTGGGGAGTGCGTTCGTAGGAGTTATTCTAAAAATGGGTGGTTATGTCCCAAATGCTATACAAAGTTCAACAACTTTAACCTATATTGAACTGGTTTTTATATGGGTACCCCTGGCTATTTGTTTACTTATCGGAATAACGATGTGGTTCTATAACCTCGATGCTAAGCGTGCAGAAATGGATGTTGAACTTGAGCGTCGACGCTCATTAACTAACAAAAAAGTTATAAACTTTTAATAGAACACATTCATTAAAATCAGGATAGACAGGGCTAAAAAGACTTTGTAGAAGTCGTGATGCAACCTACGTTAATTGGGATTATTTTAACAAAATAGGATTTAATTCAACAGATAGTTATACAGAACTTAATCAGAGTCTCTTATTTTCCAAAATACGAACACATAATTGAAAGCGTTTTAACTATTATTTAATAACATTCTTAAACCTGATTTAAAAAGAGTTTCTATATAAAAAGCTTTGCGAAAAGCAAAGCTTTTTATATTTCAATCTAACGTTTTTATTTCTAAAAGAAGTACATGAATCAGCACCTTTTTCACGCCCAACCTTCAGCCGTGAGCGATAGATAATATACGTTACTCGAAATTATTTTAGTTACTTACTATTTTGTGGGAAAATAACATATTTCACTTCTTATCATATACCAATCTATCTTCTACTACTTTTTTAGGAAATTGTCACATTTATAATAACCCAAAATAAAACTAATACATAGTTACTATTAATACGTTTCTAACAAGACAAATATAATTAAAAATACAAAATTAACGTATTTTATATAAAGAAGTAAATGAATTAACTTACTTATAAAAACTAAAGTTATACCATTTACTCTATATGACAACAAATATGAGCATTTTCCTCGTTAAATGTATGTATAAATGGTTTTCTTTGATGATATAGCTAAAATATCCATAACATCTTCAATGGTAATGATTTTACTAGGATTATCAATCATACAACACACTCATTTTCTTTCTATTATCTAATAATTTATTATATTATATTAATACAAAGTTACAGATTAAAAGTTTTTATAATATATGTGTAAATGGTATAACTAACTTATAAAAAGTTAAGTTTCATCTTTTATTCTTAGTGACGACAAATATGGGCTTTTTCTACAAAACTGATAAATATAAAAAGAATTATAACAAAAGTATTTTACTATTTACTTAACGTTATAGAGTTTCCATATATATTTCTCTTTATAATATATATACTTGCTCCAACGTTCCCCTTGGCTAATATAATCTTCAAACGTAGCGTTCCTAACTACAATATAACCACCACATTCATCTGCGGTCTGTTTTGCAATGGACTATGTATCAAAGGGAAATGCGACCAATTCATTGTTTGTAAATTCATAACTAGAGATTTCTTTCCTTTTTACGTTTCTACATGATTCATTTACATAATATAACTTACCTAACTTTATAAAATAGTATGGATATTCTTTGTTAGGCAATTTACTTCCCTCCATTTCTACACCCTTCAATTCCTTTATAAGTCAATATTAACCTGTTATATGGATTTAAAAACCTAAAATCTTTCTAAAAAAGCTACTCTTTTAGAGTAGCTTCAATTACGCAATGTTACTGGTTACGCTACAGAAATAGATACTGATTAAATAATGGAGTCATGATTCTTTAGATACTATGTAGCTACTGCAGTAAGCTTGCCTATCCATACCAAAAATAAAAAAGAACCCTTACTACAGTAAGGAATTAGTAGATGGCGATATAAGAGGTGCTTGGTTTTATATGCTGAGGGCTGTCCTAATCGCTTATCTTTTTCATGAAACAGTCGGGAAATGAGAAGATGTCCTTTTATATAAGAGAAAAACTCTAACCAGGAAAAAACTAACAAGGTTAATGAGTTTTAGTGAGGGGTAAAGTCAACTAAACAATTTAAAAGGAGGGTAGTATTAATGGAGATTCTATGGATGCTAATTTTAGGTGGAATTATTGGGTGGCTCGCCGGTTTAATTACAGGACGCGACGTTCCTGGAGGTATTATTGGTAATATTATCGCTGGCTTTATTGGTTCTTGGTTAGGCGGCCTTATCCTAGGGAGTTGGGGGCCAGTCATTGGTGGTTTTGCAATCATCCCAGCCATTATTGGATCAATCATTTTAGTATTAATTGTAAGCTTTCTTTTAAGAAAAATGGGTCAAAAAAAGAATCATGGTCATCATGTGTAAAAATTGAAAAAACTTAAATTGGAGTGACTAAAAATGAGAGAAGAAAATAATTCTATGCTATATGATTTTATTGAAGATAATCAATTTGAACTAGATTCTTACCTTACTTATTTGTTCGATCAAATTAATAATGATAGCGAAATTCTGTCAGAAGATTAATGAGATTACAGATATTTTATTATAGAGAAAAAGACAAAAAAATAATAAATCAGAATATAGTATAAGCGACCTTAGTAACTTTGTTTACGGTATATAGGGTCGCTTATTATTATGGATAATATTTAAACAAGAACCAAAACAATTAAACAGTTCTTGATAACCGGAACGTTTTCTCATCTTTTATAGTATCAACTGGTCTCTATAAATCGGCCAGATTGTATGTCTTAGGTTGCCGAATCACAAAGATTAATGTCACTAAAAAAATTAGTGATGCTAAAACCACTGATGCCAATGTGTGAAATTTCACTTACTAACAACAACTAATACGTAATCCTTGTTTTTCTAATTCAATTAAATGATTATCTTGAGTGGGGAACGAATCGAGTATACTTACTAGAAAATCATATTGTTCGTGTGTTTGGTTAATCGAATAGAAAATCCATTGACCTTTTCTCTTCTCTTTTACTAGCCCGATATCTTTTAACTTACGTAAATGCTGACTAATGGCAGGTTGACTGGCCTTATAAATTTCAACTAGTTCACCTACACAACATTCATTTGTTTGTAAAAGTTTTATCATTGATAGCCGTGTTTTATCCCCTAATAACTTGAGAATCTTAGCTGCCTTTTCCATATCGATTGAAGCTTTGGTATCCATTAAGAAAGACCTCCTGATTGCTATATAACAATTTACTTATGTACTTATACGTGTAATATACTTGCTTTTGTTATTATTTACAACTCTTTTATTAAACTCAATGGAGCACAAACTAATTCTCAACATGGTGTACCATGTTGCTAACACTATAAATGACAGACAATTTAAAATTATAAGTATAATCAAGGTGAAATAATGGTATATTGGGAGATAAAACTACCTTATGAGTTATAAGTGAGGAGGCTTTATCTTCCTTTTTTTATTCTACGTTTCTAAAAAATAAGATGAGGAGGATTAGTATGAATAATGTTATTAATTTTTATGAGTTCCGCAGACATAGAAAAATCAAGAAGTTTCTCCGTTTCGTTGTAGTAATAGGGATCATTGCTATATTTTTTGTGTTTGCCTATCTTTTAATTGTAACAGGAATGAACAACCCTACCGAGTTTCCTTCTTATATTGAGCCTAAACCGTAATTTTTGAATGATTAGCCTCCTCACTTAAACTCAAGTATCTATTACTCAACCTTATTACACATACACAAAAAGGCCCCTTTAAATTCTGAAGGGCCCAGTTATCATCTGTTTATATTTTATATACTCTTCTTCATTCCGCATTCTCGACATTCACGTAAGAAAACGCCACCTTTTACCGAACTTCTGAAGTAAGATGAATTGCATTTATCTCATCTGCCACTGACCTTATTATCAAGATTCAAATCAAAAAAACATAAAAAATAAAGGTTGATACATATTGTAAATGACTAATATGTATTAACCTTTTAATCTTTGCTCAACAAACACGCCCGTTTGATGAACTTCCTTAAACATCTATGGACCTAACATCTGAAAACAATATCTAAGCTATCGTTGTAATTATCGGTTGATCTCTTGTAATAATTATTGTGTGCTCATATTGTGCACAAAGACTATTATCGGGCACACATAAAGTCCATCCATCCGAACTTTCAACTGTATACTCTGCTCCAGTTGATAAAAAAGGCTCAATTGTAATAACCATACCTTCTTTCAATACCCGTTTATCATGCTTGTCATAGATAGGTAAAATATCTTCAGGTGCCTCATGTAAAGACCTTCCAATGCCGTGACTGCAAAGATCCGTAAGTACCTTGTAACCACCTTTTTGGGCTTCATTTTGAATAATTCTTCCGATTTCATTCAATCTCACCCCATGTTTAAGTGAAGAAATAACTTTCATCATGGTATTGTGTGTGTATTGACAGAGACGTGTTACAGAAGGGTTATATAAAGGGATCTGAAAGGAATGACCTGCATCGGCAAAGTAACCATTTAACTCAGCAGAGACATCAATATTTATTAGGTCACCTTCTTGAATCTTCCGATTCCCCGGTATTCCGTGAGCAACTTCATGGTTAATGCTAATACATGTGTTACCGGGAAAATTATAGGTTATCTTTGGTGCAGAGACCGCACCATATCTTCTTAAAAAACGTCCCCCGATTTCATCCAATTCTTTGGTCGTCATTCCGGCACGTGTCTGATTTTTCATTTCACTTATTGTTAAAGCAACGATTTTTCCGATTTCCTTAAGCCCTTCAATATCATGCTTACCTTCAACAGTCACGTATGAACCCTCCAATTTTTTTTGATGATTTCATTTTATCCAAAGTAATGTTTCCGGCCCTCCATAAACTGGCCCGATTGCTTAATACCTATTATTACAAAGTTACAAAACTCATACCACTCACCTCCTAAGTCATATTAATGATCGGGTTGAAGACCTCATTGAGTCTCCTACTATAGGCTACATCCTGCATTTGTAACAAACATAAGCTCCTTTATAATATATACATATTAAACTATATGTATATTATCTAAATAACGAATCTAACACTTATAAGAAAAGAGGATATATGCTCGTATATTGAACATAATATCCTCTTATTAGTTTATTCTATTTAAACCTTATCTGGATATTCAGCGTATTCATACACTTTATCAAGATCTATTTCTTGCTCTTATATTTCTTCCAGGCTGATCACTCTTTTCTATTTGGCTTTTCTTAGACTAACACAATTACAGCCCTAAAAAAGGGGCTTGCTAAAAATACTCTGGTTTTTCCACTAGTTGCATCTGGAAAATTTGCGTTTCTTGAATCCCTGCTCTTCGGAGTTCCTGTTCAAATGATTCTCCTTCTTTTAGTTTAATGATTCTCTTCGAACCGTCACGTAATGTGTATACTCTAAAATTGTACATGAATGTACCTCTACCAAAATCAATGCTTCCTGTATACTATCTCTTCAGGAACTAAGCGAAGCGAACATCAATTAGCTCACTTAACCTCACTTTATTTTTTAACGCGAATACTTCATCGATAAAAACAAACAAATTCCCCAGGGAATCAACAAATTGGATGAATCCTTTTTCTGTAATAAGTTGTCCCTTTTTGTAATCTGTAAGATAAACTTGTTTATTAGTATGTAAGGCTTCAATTAAGGTGAAATTGATTTGTTCCATTTGCTCTTCTGTTAAAATAGGCTGAGCTACTTCTGCTTGCTTATTTATCATTTCCTTTAATCCTATGTATTGCTCGGGCATAGTGGCGAATGGACGCCATTTTTTCATTCCTCTAGGTTCCATCTCTTTTTCCTCCTTAAGCTTTATGGCCACCCATAAGGCCATTTCGATAACGAGCTGTTGAATAAGAAAGGTGACTAGACGCACGTAGTACACTATTCTTGCCATAACGCAGTCGAATGTCATCAATTGTTTTGGCAAGAGCATAGGCTCTTTCACGCTGATCAATGTCCTCAAATAAGCTCATTTGCTCCTCTTCTTGAATGCTAGTGTTTGATAATGAAATGCCAATGGAGCGAATCGGCATGCCACTATCATATGTATGTAAAATGGTTAAGCAATACGGAAAGATATCTTGGCTTAAGTTTGAAGCTCTCCCCATTTTCTTTTGTCTGGAGAAGCCTCCACCTGTTTGTTTGCTGTAGCCAATGGATAAATGAACCGTTTGGGCCACCACTTGATGCATGCGTAAACGAAAACAGACATCGTCCAATAGCTCCAACAGCAATAATTCCACTTCTTTTCGGTTTGTATAATCGCGAAAGAGAATCTGACTCTTTCCGAAGGACCGAGAGCTAGGAATGTACACATCCGAAATGCGACTGTAATCAATCCCATTCGCATGTTGATGTAACTCTTCACCTAGGATGCCAAATTCTTTTCGTAACATCTCCTTTGAAGAAAGAGCGAGTTCTTTGATGGTGTGAATGCCTAACCGGTGTAAGCGTCTTTCCGTAGCAGAAGAGATCCCCCAGAAATCCTTCATCGGATGAATGGACCACAACTTAAAGGGAATATCCTCATATCGCCAATACGTAACTCCTGTTTGGCTATTCTTGGCCTCATGATCTAAGCTCACCTTCGCCAGTAAGAGATTGGGACCGATGCCTGCGGTAGCTGTCAGCCGTGTCTTGCGATAAATCTCGTTGATGATTTTGTGTGCTAATTCTTCTGGTGTTTGAGCGAACAAATGCAAAGAAGCCGTCGCATCAATAAACAACTCATCAATGCTATAGGCATGAAAGTCTTCAGGAGCTACATACTGTAATACCAAACTAGAAATATAGTTCGAAGCCCTGATATATCTCTCCATGGATGGATTCACCACATGGATATCTTTCCTTTTAGGAATGTCGAAAAGACGACTTCCTGTTTTGATCCCTTCTTTCTTTAATAAGGGTGTGGCAGCTAACACAACCGATCCCGACCGTTTGATATCTCCTACAACCGCAAGCCTTGTCTTCAATGGATTTAACCCCCGTATGACAGAGGAAACCGAGGTAAAGAACGATTTCATATCTATACAAATAATCACTCTGTTTGGTAGCTGCTCATCTTCCATTGAAAGCACTCCTTAAATAAAGAACATTTGTTCTTATATTATATACAAACAAACGTTCTTTGCTCAATAAAAACTCTAAAGTTTTCCCGATTATTGTTACTATAATAAGAGAGAAGAAAACAAACATAATAACATTTAATGATTTATTAGAAGTAAGGTATACAATACATAAAAATGAAAAAACTTTTGTTTAAGAGCCTTTTTTTATGATATGTTTAGCTATTTCTCTTGGAATTTGTACACCCTACTAACTTTCGAATCCTATTTTGATAGAATATAAAGGGTAATATTAACTAGTAAGGAGGATTCTTTATGAGTAAGTTTTTTGCTGTCCATGGTGGAGAAAGTATTTATGCAGTGGTGAAGGCCCATTCTAAGGAAGAAGCTTTTACAGAATTTGCGAGAGGCCA
>Ga0209463_1000891_pt1 | contig 20055 bp, 17 predicted proteins | sample AgamicMgSfrz_FD_187169 | JGI IMG/M metagenome (GOLD analysis project Ga0209463, IMG submission 187169) | Agave microbial communities from Guanajuato, Mexico - Mg.Sf.rz (SPAdes) (version 2) | ecosystem: Host-associated > Plants > Phyllosphere > Phylloplane/Leaf | place: Guanajuato, Mexico... | reverse complement strand
GCCATATATATGATTAAAGATTATTTTCTTCTTCTTTTCCAAGCTATACAGAAAGACACCCAAGAGCTATCAAAGATTTTAATTCGCCTGTTCAACCTCTTACAGCAAAACGGGAGAAAATCTCATCAATATGAGAAGAAAACAGTCTTTGATATATTAGGTGTCGTTTACAATTGTACCATGTCTGATAATCAAGCTGCTTAATTCAAAAAAGTGAAACCCGTTAGGGTTTATTTCGTATGCAAATCTTTCAATCACCTACACTTGCCCTTTAGAAAAAAGAAACAATCTCGCCTAAAATTGACTTTACATAAGCTTAGGTTGATAGCGATGTGGTGCTACCCCAACATAAAAAGAAATTAATCTGTAGTTAAAAGAGGTTCAAAACAAATTAATAATACGATTCCTTTTAAAGTTTATTGGAGAAAAATGTGAAAAATCTGCCTACGAAAATGATTAAAATTTTTATAAATAGAAATAAGAATATCTAAATGCTAGAACCTATTTTGATTAAAATTTTTTCAAAATAGGTTCTTTTCATGTGCTAATAAATAGGGCTTTCCTCGATATTTTTAATCAAACTTTATTTCAAATTAGAGCTATTAGAAATATTTATAAATGGTGTTTCTATGAAAAGGAAATAGAAAAATCTATATATATGATAAAATAGCAGTAATGTCTTAATTTAGAAAAGGGGATATGCAAGTGACTTATCAATCCGAAGCTCAACTTGAAAAAAATATGATTGATCAACTTGTTCATCAAGGTTATGAACAAGTAACAATCAATGATTACGATGCACTTATAAATAATTTTAAAAAACAACTAAACCGATTTAATCAAAAAAAATTAGAAGGCCAGCCATTAACAGCTACGGAATTCAGTCGTTTTTTAACGCAGATTGATGGGAAAAGTATTTTTGAAACAGCAAAAATATTACGTGATAAACAGATATTCCAACGTGATGATGGAACTGAAATCTATTTAGAACTTTTTAACACTCGTGAATGGTGTAAAAATATCTTTCAAGTGACTCATCAGACAACGGTAGAAGGAAAGTACAAAAATCGTTATGATGTTACGATTTTAATTAACGGATTGCCTATTATTCAGGTGGAGCTAAAGCGGAGGGGATTAGACTTTAAGGAAGCGTTTAATCAAATTCAAAGGTACCGAAAGCACTCATTTCGTGGGTTATATCGCTTTTTGCAATTGTTTGTTGTCAGCAACGGTGTAGATACGAAATACTTTTCCAATTCCGATGGTGATATTCTGTTTGGATATACCTTTTATTGGTCTGATGCAAGTAATAATCGGATAACATCATTGAACGAGTTTACGGAAAGCTTTTTGGAAAAGTGTCATATGGCAAAAATGATTGCGCGTTATATGATATTAAATGATACTGAAAAGAAATTAATGGTTATGAGACCTTATCAAGTTTTTGCTGTGGAATCTTTAGTTAAGCGTGCGTTAGAGACTAAAAACAATGGGTATATATGGCATACAACGGGAAGTGGAAAAACATTAACTTCTTTTAAAGCGAGTCAAATATTATCGAATGAGCCACATGTTAAAAAGGTTTTCTTCCTTGTTGATCGTAAGGATTTAGATAGTCAAACATCTGAGGAGTTCAATAAATTTGCCCCTGATTCTGTTGATGAAACGGATAAAACGGATAAACTTGTACAACAAATTGCAGATATGACAAAACCGCTTATCTTGACAACAATTCAAAAAATGGCTAATGCTGTAAAGAATAAAAAATATGAGGAAATTATGGATCGATATCGAAATGAACGTGTCATTTTCATTATTGATGAGTGCCATCGTAGTCAATTTGGTGACATGCATAAAGAAATATCAAAACATTTTCAACAAGCTCAATACTTTGGATTTACTGGTACACCTCGCTTTGAGGAGAACAAAAGCCAAGATGGACGTGTAACAGCGGATTTATTTGAGAAGTGTTTACACACTTACTTAATTAAAGACGCAATTCATGACGGAAACGTTCTTGGTTTTTCAGTAGAATATATTAAAACAATGGATATCGATTTCAATAAAGAAGATAAATCACGTGTAAAAGGTATCGAAACGGATGAAATTTGGCTGCATGATAATAGATTAAAACTAATTGCTCAGAATATCATTGACAATCACGAGCGAAGATCGAAAAGTAAAGGATATACAGCAATCTTTACAGTTCAAAGCATTCCGATGCTTGTAAAATACTATGATATCTTCAAGAAGTTAGACCATAACCTCAAAATTGCGGGGATTTTTACTTATGGTGCAAATGAGGAAAGTGAAGGTCGAGACGAGCATTCACGTGATGCCTTAGAACGTATGATCACTGATTATAATAAACTATTCGATAAAAATTTCTCTACAGATAAGTTCCCGGGGTATTTTAAAGATATATCTAAAGGTATAAAAACAGCCCAAATTGATATTTTACTTGTAGTTGAAATGTTTTTAACGGGATTTGATAGTAAAAAATTAAATACGCTCTATGTCGATCGAAACTTGAAGCATCATGGGTTAGTTCAAGCGTATTCAAGGACTAATCGAGTTGATAAAGCAACAAAACCTTATGGAAATATCGTTTGTTTCCGAAATCTGAAAGAGAATACTGATGAGGCTATCCAATTGTTCTCAAAGACGGACAGCGTTAATGATGTACTAATGAAAAGTTATGAGGATTATCTTAAACAGTTTAAAGTAGCCCTTGCCAAAGTACAGGCTCTTGCTGACGCGCCTGATTCTGTAGATCAGTTAGAACACGAAGAAGAAAAGCATGATTTTATCGTTAGTTTTCGGGAGCTTACAAAAAATTTATTACGACTCCAAACATTTACCGATTTCGAATTTGATGATGAAAAATTGGGGATTGATGAACAAACTTATCAGGACTATAAAAGTAAATATCTTCGAATATATGATGAAACAAAGAGAAGTGATTCTAAAGAGTCTATTTTAGCTAATGTGGATTTTTCAATTGAGTTGATGCATACAGATCGCATTAATGTTAGTTATATCATGAACTTAATCCGTAACATCAATTTTGATGATGAAGAAGAGCGTGAGAAAACTACTAAAATGATTGAAGATGAACTAAGTCGTGCAGATAATGAAGAATTACGATTAAAAGTGGATCTTATTAAGACTTTCTTACGAAAAGTCGTTCCAACGATGACTAATGCTGACTCCGTAGATGATGTATATAATGAATTTGAGCAGAAAGAACGATTAAAAGAAATTGAAGTTTTTGCGAAAGAATTCAATGTACCAGAAGAAAGTCTTCAATCTTTTGTCGAGGAGTATGAATACAGCGGTATTATTAAGAATCAAGAAATTAGTGATACCATTAAATTACCATTTTTAAAGAAAAAGAAGCTGTTACAGCGTATTATTTCTTTTATTTCTGAACACACAAAGCGCTTCTCATAAATGATATTTTTAAAAATAGCAGAAAATCCCTTGCTTTTTCTGCTATTTTTTATTATGCTTAAATCGCTTCAGTGTCTAAGCTATTTTTAAAAATAGCAAACGAGGAGGTGGTTAATTGTTATTAGAACATTGCGCAACTGTATCACAAGGAGCTTTTCTATCTAGAGTACAGACGCTTTCATCACCTGATGCGGTAAAACTTTCTATATACACAATGAAGGAAATGAATGAAAGTCTTGGGATTGAATATCACGGAAGTATCGATAAACTTCAGGAAATTCATGTATTACAAGAAAAGGGGAAAAACTTACCTATTACTAGAGAAGGTATGGTATTAGTCAATTTAACCGGACATCGGGCTGTATCTGTACGCACAGAACATACTGGAAAGTTGGTTCCATCTAATTTTGCCATTATTGAACCTAAAAAGAATCTAGATGCGACTTATTTGGAATGGTATTTAAATGAACATCCTTTCTGCAGAAAACAGTTACAGATTTCTACGCAGGGAACCACAGTAGCAGCACTTTCTATTCAAATGCTGCGATTTTTGCAGGTTGAATTACCTTCGATGAACCAACAACAAACTATTGGCAACATGAATCGTATTCTGGATCGAAAGAAACGTTTAGTCAATGAAAGAGTGCAGTTAGAAGGGCAATTGGTGAAATATCTATCATTAGGCTATCTTAAGGAGGAAAAGAAATGACAACAACTGAAAAACAGCGCAAACAACAGGCGGAACTACATAAAAAATTATGGGACATGGCAAACGATTTGCGTGGACAAATGGAAGCATATGAATTTAAAAATTACATCCTTAGCTTGATTTTTTATCGCTACCTATCTGAAAAAACAGAAACACGTGTGGCAAAATTATTAGAAGAAGATAATATTTCTTATGAAGATGCATGGAAAGATGAAGAAATGCGTGAAGCATTAGCGGAAGAACTCATTCAGCAAATTGGTTATGTTATTGAACCTCAGTACCTATTCTCAAGTATGATTAAAGAAATTGCTAAAGGTGATCAAGGTGAATTTGATACGGAAATGCTACAAAAAGCAATTAATATGGTAACAGAGTCAACTCTTGGTGCAGACAGTCAAGAGGACTTCCAAAACCTATTTGATGATATGGATTTAGCCTCCTCCAAACTAGGCCGTGATGTAAAATCACGTTCAAGACTTATCGCTAAGATTATGGCAAGCATTAATGATATTCCATTTCTTCATGATGATGTAGAAATCGATGTGCTAGGTGATGCGTACGAGTACATGATTTCACAATTTGCAGCAAGTGCAGGAAAAAAAGCGGGCGAGTTCTATACGCCACAACAAGTATCGAAAATTTTGGCGAAAATTGTAACGGTTGGAAAAACAGACTTAAAAAGCGTATATGACCCAACTTGTGGATCCGGATCTCTTCTTTTACATGTTGGAAAAGAAGCAAGTGTACGTAAATTTTATGGTCAGGAATTAACAGCAACTACTTATAATTTAGCACGTATGAACATGTTACTTCATGACATATCCTATCAAAACTTTGATATCAAGAATGCTAATACATTAAAAGAGCCGTATCATGTAGATATGCGTTTTGAAGCTGTGGTCGCGAATCCTCCATACAGTGCGAAATGGGATGCCGATGTTAAGTTTATGGATGATGAACGTTTTAGTGCCTATGGAAAACTCGCACCAAAATCGAAAGCAGATTATGCTTTTATTCAACATATGATTCATCAACTAGATGATAATGGAACGATGGCAGTTGTTTTGCCTCATGGTGTATTATTCCGTAGTGCAGCTGAAGGGGTTATTCGTAAGTATCTAATTGAGGAAAAGAACTATTTAGATGCCGTGATAGGATTGCCATCAAATATCTTTTTTGGAACATCAATTCCAACGTGTATTCTAGTATTTAAAAAATGTCGTGAATCCTCCGATAATATTTTATTTATTGATGCTTCCTCTCCTGAAAACTTTGAAAAAGGGAAAAATCAAAACCATTTACGTGATGAGGATGTTGAAAAAATTATTGAAACGTATACCAAGCGTGAAACAGTTGATAAATACTCTTATGCAGCGATATTAGAGGAAATTCGCGAGAACGACTACAATTTAAATATCCCACGCTATGTTGATACGTTTGAGGAAGAAGAGCCAGTTGATGTTATAGCTGTTCAGCAACGCATAAAGGATATCGATGATGAGATATCGCAAATAGATGAGGAATTGGAAAGATACTTTAAAGAATTAGGGGTTTAATAAGATGATACCTACACTTCGTTTTAAAGGTTTTAAAATGCCTTGGGTACCTACAACTTTAGGGATTGTTAGTGAATCTCTAAACTATGGTTTAAATGCTGCTTCTACCGAATATGATGGGGAAAACAAATATATCCGCATTACAGATATTGATGATGAAAGTCAGCAATATCTGGAGGATGGTAAAGTATCTCCGGCAGGTTCGATGACAGATGATTATTTAGTAAAACAAGGAGATATTTTATTGGCTCGAACAGGAGCGAGTACAGGGAAAAGTTATTTATATTGTGAAGAAGATGGGAAAATGTACTTTGCTGGATTCCTTATCCGTGCTCGTATAAAACCAACTGTTGATTATCGTTTTATTTATTTTCAAACATTAAGAAATAATTACGATAGATGGGTCAAAGTCATGTCGATGAGATCTGGACAACCAGGTATTAATGCAAAAGAATACGCATCTCTTGAGTTTTATCTTCCAGAAAATGAAGAGCAACAAAAAATAGCTGAATTCCTTTCTCTACTCGATCAAAAGTCGAAAAGGCAGCAGGAGAAGGTTGAACAGTTAAAACTGTTTAAAAAAGAAATGATGCGGAAGATTTTTTCACAGGAAATTCGATTTAAGGATGAGAATGGTGAAATGTTTCCAGAGTGGAAACAAAAAAAGATGGGTGAATTAGGAAGCTTTTTTAAGGGGAGTAATATCTCTAAGTCAGATTTGAGTAATGAAGGGCATCCTTGTATATTATACGGAGAACTATACACCCACTATAATTCTAATATCCACAATGTTCAAAGTCGGACAAATTCAGCAATAGCTAATACCTTTGGTCAAATCAACGATGTTTTAATTCCGTCTTCGGGAGAAACAGCAATTGATATTGCTAGTGCTAGTGCTTTGTTTGTGAATAACGTATTATTAGGTGGAGATATTAATGTATTCCGACCTAAAGGAGAAATATCAAGTGCTTTTATTAGTTATCAAATCAATTCATCACAGAAACGAAAATTAGCTAAACTGGCTCAGGGTTCCTCTGTAGTCCATTTGTATAGTGATAGTATTAAGAAACTAATAATCGATCTCCCATGTTTTAGGGAACAACAAAAAATATCCTCTTTTCTATCTTTGCTAGATATAAAGATAGAAAAAGAGCAGAATAAGTTGAAACTACTTACACTATTAAAAAAAGGTTTAATACAGAAAATGTTTATTTAAAAAAAAGACAATGGATTTCTCCATTGTCTTTTTGTATTAATATATTCTTGCTAATGCTTAAGTTTTAATTTTAAATTTTACTGGTCTAGAGTTCACTTTCATTAAGGGGCTTTCAGAATTTCCTTTTATATCAGTGTATATTCTGGCGCTAATAGTTTTCCAAGGGGTAGTACCACTTTGGCTTTTTAGCAATAAATGATATCCTTTCGATTCTATGTACTTCCAAATTTCCAAAGGTGTCATAGATTCTTTGGTTTCTAATAATACCTTATAAATCAACTCAATAAATGTAACTTTCAACATCTATTCCCTCCTTACTCGAATAGTTCTTACAGAAACTTATTAATTTTAAAGGTTATTTTAGTAGGATACGTAATAAAAATTTACTCACAGAGTATTTAATCTATGTAGACAATTTTTCTTAACTGTTCGTTATTAACTTGAAATTCAAACGATTTATCTAACATGACTTTTTGAAAAAAATATAATTGTGAATAATAATAAAAACTAATTAACTATTAAATGAATATCTAATTTTTGATACTTACTTTATTAATTTTTCTTTGTAAAATATCAGTAATACACTCTACTATTTTTTTAATGAAAGAAGGACACTTTGGTTGATTTCTTCACTGAGTAAATAAGACTCATGAAGGTATATTACAAATATTCCACATTAACTAGTATACTTTTTAAAATTTCATTCCATACATTAATTAGTGCATTTTAAGCCCATCGACTTTATTAAAATTATTTAGTGCTTGTAATAAGTTCCCCGCTATCATTTGAATTGCTTCTTCAATTAGTGAAATTAACAGTTCTTCCTTGTCGCAGGGGAAATAATAATAGAATGTTTCCACTGCAATCCTAATTTCTTAACTAATAGCTCTTACTCTCGTAGCGTGAAAGCCATTTGTTAAAAATAGTTATTTAGCTATATCTAGTAGCTCTTTTCTTTTCCATACTTTCTATAATTTTCCTTGAGTTGAGTTAACAACCATTCTACAAGTATCCTTTTATTACTAAGTTCCTTTAAGTCTTGTTCCGTTACCATTTAATTTTAATATACCAAAATTTAATAGGGATGGGTGTAAACGCCAGATTAAATTTTATAGTTTTCGTTAAGATAAACTTTACACTTTTATCTATATTTGTTGCCCAGTACGGTACTTCTTCTTCCCTCCTTGAAATTTCCCATGCTTTTTCGTAATTTCAATCCTTTCACACAGCACTTTTCTAATTCCTATATGGTCTTTTTCTATTCATTACATTCGAATCAGTTGAAATCATGAACAACCAGTACATCACCAAATCGCATCTTGAACCGCATCTCTTGATATACCGTCCGAGAAAAATCCTTCACGGATTGTTTTTCTTGAATTTTTAATAGTGAAAGGATGGAAGACGAATTTGCTTAGCTTATATTTTTATTGCAATTTGGGTGGGATTTATCTAGATAGGAGGAGAACCTATTTCAATCAATCTTTTTTCAAAAAGGACTCTTGTTATTTATTATAAAATGCACGGGCAATTGATATTTTTGAGCAAGCTTTATTTCAAAGCAACATTTGATGAGTATTCATAAAAAGCATGTAACTCATATAAGAGAATAGTAACGGTAATAAGAAATAATTGCTTGATGCATGTGGGGGGGCCCATATACATCAAGTTGAATTGTTTAGGTTATTTAATAGAGTCTTTTATATAGTGCTCAACGCTTATGAAATTTGTTGTACGTAATTTTTCATTTTCTATTAATAATTGTTTTACTTTTAGTTCAAAAGCTTTCCTTAGTTGTTTTTCAAATTTTATAATTTCATACAACTCTTCAATTTTTTTATGTCTGAAATCCTCCTCATTATCTTCTTGAGAAGAAATAATTAATAAGTCATTAATAGCTGCTATTTCCTTAGTGGTTTTTTCATACCATGTTGTAACATAATGACTTCGCCATCCACTTTTAAGACTTCTAGAACTTATCTTTAGACTTTGAGCCAATCTTTCATATACTTCTGTTTTAGTTAGTATTTGATCAATATAAATACCACTTTTCGCTTGATTCAATATGGTTCGTTTGACTTGAGAAGCGACTCGTGATAAATCACTTTTTGAAAATTTTTCTTTAGCCATCTATAACACCACTTTCACAGAACTGTAATGCTTGCTGGTAGCTAGGTAAATGAAGTTTTTTCTTAAACGTTTGTCGATATATATCGGCTTTATTATACAATTCACATGTAATCTGTTGTATTTCTTTCTGATCTAAATTGAATTTGTGAAAAAGAATTCTAAAAGCAGATGAAAGATTTTCTTCAATATCAGCTACACGTAATGAAACTCGTTCTTTATCGGCCTTTTTTTTCTGAGCTTTGAAAATTTTATTATTATAATCTAATACCAAAATCCACCTGAAAATTTCAGCTTTGTGCTCCATGAGTTTATCAGAATCAGGTTTATAATGTGCACATCCAAAGCATTTTAATTCGGTATGTTTGCAAGTTACTTTTGTATGTGCTGTGCAATTATGAGTTCGCATAATAAATCCAGCTGAAGCATCGTTCTCTGGGATGTAAGAGTCCTTTGGTAGTTCAATAGTTTTAAATGTATGAACTAATCTCTTCAACATATTTTCGGTTAGTATTCTATCTTCAATACTACTATCAATAAATTTTGAAACTTGACTAAATACGTCTTCTTGTATAGCTTCATTTGATAATTCTTGATCTGCCTTCTCGCCTAAGTAATCTTCTAAGTTTGAATATAAGCCTTCCTCAAAAATATTTTCAAATTCTTTAATATGTTGTATAGGTTGAGTTAATTGATAAGGAAGTTGTGATTCAATGTTCTCATGACCTAGTTTAGTTTTTATGTCTTCATTGCTATATCCACGAATTTTCATAAAGGTTGCAACCATTCTTCGTAAATCGTGGGAAGTAAAAGAGGTTCCGTTAGGATGATTATCTCCCCATATTTTTTTTTGTAGATTTTTTAGATAATAATTGACCATGAAAGGAGACTGAGGAGCATCATTACTCGAGTTTGGTAATAATCTATAGGCTTTTTTATCATCACCCCAAGAATAAAACTCTGAAGGACAACTAATTTGTATTGGGGGACTGACTGCTTGTAATTCTTTAATCCATTCTATAGCATCCAGACTTAAAGTTACTGAACTTTTTTTTCCAGTTTTTGATTTATGGAATAAAAGATTATGATCTCCATATGCAGTTTTCTTAATACAATCTTTTAATAAAAGACAAATTTCATGGATTCTATGTCCAGTCTCTAGCTGCAGTAAACAAGTTCTACGGTATCTAAATTCTGAAAGAATATTCTCGTTATGGTGGGTAGATTGGTCATCAAGAAGAGTCTCTATGAGCGTAACTGCTGCAGAAATATTAAAGACTTTTCCATGTCTTTTTTCTCTTTTGAGAGACAAGTAGGGCATGATATTTTCTATATTTATATGAAGTTGATTGGACTTTATATAAAAAGATAACCAGTCTTTAAAACGATAATAGTACCTAGAAAAAATTCCTTTTGAGATATTCTCATTTTCTGTAAATTCTTCAAACACTTCTGAGATTCCATAATTAAGGAGTTCCTTGAAAGTTGTAATACCTAGGTCACATAATATTACACACACAGAATGTAATGAACGAGAATGTCCAGACCAAGAAGAAAAAGTAAGAGGTTTTTGCGTCTCTCTTCTTAAGGTACCATCGATTGCGTTATATTCAAATATATACCCTTTTTCGGTTGCTCTATTTAATAAAAAATCGAATAGATAATGTTGAATAGCTTTTGTTAATTCAGTGTGAGAGATGTTATTCCAATTGTTTTGACTTCTTTGAATGATTGAAGTGTTAGAAGTGAAATTTATCATTTTATTAAACAGAGATGTAGGGATATGAGATAAAGAAAAACTTAGAAACTGGAGTGACTTTTGTCCCTGATCCTGTAAAGAAATATTATTGAAATCCATAAGTATTTTGTCTGTGAGTGGTTCAAGACCATAACCTTTGCTTAAACCATATCCTGACATCCAAAGTTTAAAAACTAAATTGAAAAGATTTGTTTTAAATCTTTTTTTACGTTTTGTATTGTTTATGTGAAGCGGATCGAAACATGGATAGTACTGTTCAAATAATTGATTAAGCAATTGGAAGTTTGGTGTAGAATCTATTGGATAATTCTTATAAGAAATACGAGTATGTACTAAGTTAACTAAGGGTAATCGTATTCTTTGGAAATAAGCCAAGAAGTGAGCATATAATTGATAATCTTGCCTTAAATTTTTATATTCTTGTTCATAGTATGTTAGAGGATATTTCGTCAAGGCTTTATATACTTTAGAAAGTCTAAGGCTGATATGCTTTAATTCAGTTGGAGTAAAATGCTCTGATGTATACAATGGAATAAGGCTATTATTAACGGAGACAAAAATCTTCTGTTTTGTCTCCGTTTTATAAGATAGATTCATCTTTTAATACCTCTCTTATATCTTTACCAAGGATTTTATATTCTATCATTCTTGTGATTTGTTCTTCAGTTAGGTTAAGATCTATAAGTCGTCTCATAATTAATGAAATTGCTCTTTCTGAACTAGCTGCTACTGGATTATCATTTGTAAAATCATTACTGTACTTCCTTAAAGCCTCATAATTAATGATTTTTGTTGTTAATAATTCCACTGCGGATTCAATTTCTTCTCGCTTCATTAAGAAAAATTTACACCCCCAACATCTAAAATAACTATCGCAATCAGTTTGACTCATACAATATCCCATCTGTTGTCTACGACCAAATTGTTTTAAAAATTCATCTAGATGTATTTCCTGTGTTAAGGCAATACCTAATAAATCCGGAGGAGTTTTATCCGATGATATCAAGTCAATCAATCTTAAATAGAATTTCCCTGTTAATTCGCCTTTAGTATAATCTTTATGCAGTCTATACATTAAAGCATTTCTTGCATATTTACTTTTGAGATAACTTTTAGTCATTGAAGAATTGTGATGTCCACCTGCATTTTGAGCTATTTCTATACTTCTTGTTCTTTTAACAATTTCAACAAAAATGTGAGTTCGAAAATTATGTGCACCAATGTTAAGTGTTTCAGCTAATTCCGGAACCATTGGTTTTATTTTTTTATGCATAAAATGACGAATATTCTGTTTAGTTAGTATATAGGGATGCAGTTCTAGTTGGAAAAGGTGATGATAAGTTTTTTTATTATCTGGATTTTTTAAAGGTTTTAGGTTAAGTTGTTCGGCCCTTTTTTGTAAATTTCGAACAGCTTCAAGTCCGCGATGATCTAGAATAGGGAATTGTCCATTAATATTACCGGCTTTATCGGGATAAGGGGCTGTAATACCATATATTTTCTTTGAATTCGGAAATAAGTGTAGACAATTTGTAGGTAGCTGGCGTATGTAGTCAAAGCGTACTGGACAACTAATTGCTAATAACCAGAAATGTTTACAGAGTGTGTCTAGTTCATTTTCAGGTTGATATAAAGAAAGGGCTTGTACAAACTTTTCAGCAATTCCCGCTTCTTTAAAAGCGCGACCATCACTAGTGTTAGACTCATTTCTGGCTTCATTATCGATTTTATACCAATAATCTGAGGGGTAATCAAGCGTTTTGGGAAAAAGGTTATATAACCCGACTCCCCAATTGAAAAATTTTTTTAATTTGGTTATATTGTTACGCGCGCCATTTTTTTTCATTTTAGTAAGCAAGTAATCAGTGAATAGGACGAAATCTTTTCTATAAAATTGTGAACAGTCGTCTTTGTTATAGAGATGCAAAAATTCCATTAAGTGCTTGATAGGCGTGAACAGATTACTAATTTTGCTTTTATCATTAGCAAATATTAGTTTCCCATACGAATAATAATCATCAAATACTTGTTTCCAGTTAGGGTACTGTTTCCCTAACATATATGGAAGTCTATAATGTCTTCTGTCTGATTTAACTATCTTTTGAGTCAATCCCAATCTTATTCTTACATCTTGTATAGCTTTCGCATTGTAACGACGAGATTGAAACAGCGCAGGAAAGGCCCAGATATCTTCATCAGTGATTTGTTTAAATGGTTTCATTAAAAATAAGCACAGTAAAGAAAGCCCTAATTTTGTAGAAGATCCTTGCCCTTTAGTTATATCGCCATATATATCTTCAATTACATGATAGACATTTTCCTCTATAAGATTTAAATATTTAATAAAAGCAGAAATCGCAAATCCAGAATGTGAGCGGTTACTAAGATATTCGAATAAAGCATCTCGATATACAGGTTCTTTGAATAGATTTCTTTTCCAAGCCCAACAGATAATATAAGGAGCGCAAGAAGCGTGACTTTCTCTAAAAACTTTTTTGGAAGAGAATGGTTCGTCTAGCCAGTCTTTACTGTTAGGAAATGTATTAATAATTTGCGAATAAATTGTTTTTGTTCTTGATTTATATGTGGATATATAACTGTTTTTGTTAGTAGCAGGTAGGTAAATTTCAAAAGCTTCTTCTGGAGTAATCCAGTTTATATTCATAACTTCACTCTTTTCTTTTTATTCATGAAAGTGATCTACCATTTCTCTTACAAAACTTGGATGTTTTCTATGCGAAGGATTAGGTAAATAATGTACATATATTTTTCTAGTTATTTCTGTGTCTGAATGTCCTAACCAACTCGATACATCTTCAATTTTTTCTTTTTGTACACGTATCAAATAAGTGGCGAAGAAATGACGAAAGGTATGTGGAGAAAATTTTGATAGTTGCTCTTTAAATTTAGAGTTTTTTACAATTTTTTGGAATTTAGAATAAATGGTTCCTCCACCAATTGGTTCGCCCATAGAATTATTTGCATTGGATATAAATAAAAAATCATGCTTTTTTTTAGCTTCTTTCATAACTACTTGTCTTTCTATTAGATACTCAGTTAATAAATCGAGAAATTTTTCCTGAGAATGTGGAAAAACTAAGGGGATTTGATAATTTTTACTTTTAATCCTACTGTCATAGCGCAAGGACATAGTGTTTCTTCTAACGATATAACATGCCCATAGATTTGGTCCTTGCTCAAATTGAATATCTCCTCTTAGTCTTTCTTTAATGTTGGTTCTAGCGTCGTTATAGTCCATTAAATATAAATCTTGAGGGAGGGTTGTAGAGTCTATCATTAAGTTACTTGCTGCACCCCTTCTAAGACCGAACCACTGTAAGATAGTGAATAATAGTCTATCGTGGATATTTACATTTGGAATAGAACACATAAACCAATTAAGCTCTTCTTCAGTAAAAACTTCTTCTGATAATGGTTCTATGTTAGATGTACAATCTAGTTCGTTTATTCCAGCATATGTTAAAATGCCCATAACAGAATAAGTTGACTGAGTCACTGCACCAAGGGTGCTAGAAAGGAAAGTATTTGATCGTGTGAATAGTTTTATAGGTAATTGGTTTAAATCTAGATTCTTATATTTTTCAGTTCTTGTTCCTATAAAGTGTAGATACTCTACAACGGTTCCAATTATATTCTTGATTTCTCCTCCATAGTATTCTCCGAATGCGACCTTCCCTGTAAATGTTTGTTTGCTACGTTTAAAAGATATGATTTTATTAAAGGTTAGGGCTCCTTCATGAAGTGGAACTTTTTTCAACAGTGACCATTCAATCGCTCTTGACTTAGGTTTCCATTTTTGGATCAATTGTAAATAATCAACAAAGCCCCTTAATAATAATAATAAATCGTTACAATCTAAAATATCGACCTTCCAAATTAAGAGATAATCTAAAAATTTTTTTAGATTTTGTGCATCTCTTTGAATTGTATTAATAGACTTATTGAGATGTTTTTTATGTAGTAAAAAGCAAGTAGGAAAGTGATGGGTTTTATGTTCTGGAGAGCTGAGTACTATTACGTTACATTCGGTATTAAAATCAACATAGTTTAATCCATTTATTTGTTTCTTTGCGTAAATCTTTGCATATTGCATTAATCGATTATCATGGTTTGAATTCATTGCTGTTAAAAAGAGTTTGCTAATAGGCACATCTTCACCCCGTAATAAGAATGTTTTATGGTTTAGTCCCATATAACACGCCAGCTGAATTTATCTTGCTAATTGAGAATAAACAGTCCTTGTTGAGAGGTTAAAATTCTGTAGCATTGTCAATTCCCCTTACCTTAAGACGCTAAGATAATTCTTTAAGCTATGTAGTTGCAATATTCGACAAGTTAGCTCCTTTTCCTTTTAATAACGAGAAAAGGGAGCCTTTTGTACAGCTAGCATATTTTTCATAAAGATAGGATTATTTAAATGAAATATTATTTATAAGTATAGGCTTTATAACAAGCATTGGCTTTTTATTTATCATTAAGTATTCATAATTTACGTCATGATCCAGATATTATTTTAGTCGGTGAAATCCGTGATGAAGAAACAGCAAAAATAGCTATAAGAGCAAGTTTGACAGGACATTTAGTAATGACAACGCTGCATACGAATGATGCGAAAGGAGCAATCATTCGTTTCATGGATTATGGTATAACGAGGCAAGAGATTGAACAGTCTTTATTGGCTGTAGCTGCACAGCGACTTGTCGAATTGAAATGTCCGTTTTGCAGAGGGAAGTGCTCAACTTTATGTAAATCAATGAGGCAAGTAAGGCAAGCAAGCATTTATGAGCTGCTATATGGGTATGAGTTAAAACAAGCGCTTAAAGAAGCGAATGGAGAATGTGTTACTTACAAACATGAGACTTTAGAATCGTCAATACGAAAAGGATATGCTTTAGGGTTTTTAGAAGATGATGTTTATGTTTAAGAAAACTTGGAGTTTAAGTAATCAAGTAGTATTGTTGAAACGTTTAGGAGAATTATTAGAAAAAGGCTACTCTCTTTTACAAGCATTAGAATTTTTACAGTTTCAATTACCTGTAGAAAAGAAAGTACAATTGCAAAGCATGGTTGAGGGATTAAAAGATGGGAAAAGTCTACACGATTCTTTTCATCAGTTAAGGTTTCATCAGGACATGTTAAGTTATTTATTTTATGCCGAGCAACATGGTGATATTTCTTTCGCTTTGCAACAAGGAAGTGCACTTCTTTATAAGAAAGATAAGTATAGGAGAGACATGATGAAAATAATGCAGTATCCTATGTTTTTGGTGTTTTTTCTACTAATCATGCTTTTTATTTTCAACCTCATCTTATTACCGCAGGTTGAAATGGTTTATAGTTCGTTCGGTTCTAATACACCACTACTTACAGAACAAATTTTAAGTGCAATAAAAATGCTACCTTACATTATTTTAACCGCTATTGTAACTGTTATTATTGGATGTAGTTTATATATGTTGTATTTTAGGAAACTTCCACATATTAGACAGGTAAAAATCATGCATCGTATTCCCTTCATCAAAACATTTCTTATTTTAAAGCATTCACATTATTTTGCTACTCAGTTGAGTGGTTTATTAAATGGTGGACTATCAGTATGCGAAGCTTTAACAATAATGATGGAGCAAAGATATCATCCGTTCTTTCAATATGAAGCGAGCCGAATTGAAAGACAATTAATTGGAGGAGAACAGTTACAATCTATCATTGCTAAAAGTGGGTATTACGAGAAAGAACTTTCTTATGTTATTACGCATGGACAAGCAAACGGTAATTTAGCGATTGAATTAGGTGACTATAGCGATCTTATTATGGAAAAGATGGAACGGAAAATTAAACATATGGTAGTTATCATTCAGCCTATTTTATTTACATGTATTGGAGGAATCGTTGTCCTTATGTATTTAGCGATGATTATGCCGATGTTTCAAATGATGAATTCTATTTAGGAGGCATTTGTATGCAGAATGAGGAAGGATTTACTCTGTTAGAGATGCTATTAGTAATGGTTGTCATAACTATATTATTACTATTAATTATTCCGAATGTAGTTACACAGCGCTCATCGATCCAAGGAAAAGGGTGTGCAGCTTACGTGAAATCTATAGAAGCGCAAATACAAGTATATCAATTACAACATAATAAAATTCCATCGTTAAAAGAACTGATAGATGAAAAGTATATTACAATTGATAAGTGTCCGAATGGCGAATCTATTCATATTTCAGATGATGGCACAGTATCAATTAGGACATTGTGAAACAACAGGGGTTTACTTTTTTAGAGATGTTACTCGTTTTATTTGCTATTTCTGTATTGAGTATAGTTACGTATTTTAGTGTTCATTCCTTATACGAGCGACAAAAAGTTGAACAATTTTTGAGACAGTTTTCAAATGATGTTTTGTATATGCAGCAATTAGCGATAAACCGTCAAAAGCACTATACATTACGTTGGTATAAAGATAGAAATTTGTATGCTATAAAAGAGTTAGGTACAAAGTATTATATCGTCAAGCGGGAGTATGAAGAAGATATACAAATTGATTTGCATACGTTTCCAAACCCGATGACATATAATCCAAGTGGAAATATTAATAGAGGTGGTACGATTATAATTTCGTATCGAAATTATAAATATGAAATTGTATTTCAGCTTGGAAGAGGGAGATTTACGTATCGTGAAATGTCAAAAAGGGTCCATAATGGCTGAAATGATTGTGTCGTTAAGTGTTTTAATGATGGCTGTATCGTTACTACTACCGCAAACAGTATTAGTTATGCAAGAAAGAAAAAATATACAAATTCGTTATAAGGCATCTGGGTTATTAAAAAAAGAAGCAGCTATATATATGTATGGAAATGAAGAAAAGCGAATAATAGAAAAGAATATGAATGGAATTGTGTATTACACATATTGGGGAGGCAATGAAGTTTGTACCATGTGGAGAGATGTGAAAGAAAGAATGGTGGAACAATGCTTTTATGTAGGAGAAAAAGTAAATTAGAATTTGGTTTTTCATTAATAGAAATGATTGTATGTCTGTTTCTATTATCAATATTTTTTTTGCTCTTTCCCCGCCTACATTTCATTGAAATGGAAAATAAACAGTCAAAAGGATTAAATGATTGGGAGTGGGATGTGTTTTTAGGTCAAACGCAATTGGAGTTTCGTGAAGTATCATCTGGAGAACAGCTAGCATTTGAAAATGGAGAAAGTATTTTAAGATTCCGATCGCGTAATGGGAGTGAAGTATCATATGAAAAAGAGAATAGTCGTCTTATAAGAAAGGTAAATAGGCGTGGGAGAGAAGTTGTTTTACAAAATATTGGAACGGTTTCTTACAAACTAACACCTCATGTACTCATTATAAATGTGAAAGATACTAGTGGGAAAATATATGAAGGGGTAGTTATGCGATATAGTGAAATGGAAATGAATGTATGAGAGGGCAAAATGGGTTTACAATGCCTGGAACGATCATCTTTCTTATTTTATTAACTTCTTTTTTTATATACGAAACCAATATGCTGCTTACAGATAAAAATTTTTATATGGAAATAGAACAAAAGTTTTTACTGGATGAACTACTTAACCGATCTATTACAGATATAAAAAAAGACTTACAGCAAAAAGAAAAAGAAGGTGCATTTTTCTTTCAGTATGAAAAGGGAGAAGCGAGTGGGAATTATGTTTTTGAAAATGATTCAATTTTCGTTGCGTTGCAGTGCAAACTCAAACAGGAAGCTTTCTATACGGTGAGCTTTCGGTATAGAAAAAAGGATGGAAAAATAGTCGATTGGATAGAAGGATAATATGTGAAATATATGGAGATAAACCAGGGGTTTCTATTATAAATTGAATTGACTTTTTAGAAGAAATGGATAAATATAATGATTAAAAGTTTAAATTTTCTCAAAAAAGAGAAAGGTAGAAAGAATATGATATATTCATGCTATCCAATCATTATTTTTAGGGAGAATAGGGAAATGACAAACAACAATCAAATAGGTGAAAATAAGGAACAAACTATTTTTGATCATAAAGGAAATACGATTATGACAGAAGATAGAGAAATACACATTATTTCAAAATTCGAAGAACCTCTTATTGTCGTATTAGCAAATGTACTAAGTGATGAAGAGTGTGATAAATTGATTGAAATGTCTAAAAATAAAATGAAGCGTTCTAAAGTTGGTTCATCACGTGATGTAAATGATATTCGAACAAGTAGCGGTGCATTTTTGGAAGACAATGAACTTACTTCAAAGATTGAAAAACGAATTTCATCTATCATGAATGTTCCTGCGTCGCATGGTGAAGGATTGCACATTTTAAATTATGAAGTGGATCAACAATATAAAGCACACTATGATTATTTTGCGGAACATAGTAGATCAGCTGCTAACAATCGTATTAGTACGCTTGTAATGTACTTAAATGATGTAGAAGAAGGCGGGGAAACGTACTTCCCGAAATTAAATCTTTCTGTACATCCTAGAAAGGGAATGGCAGTATACTTTGAGTATTTTTATCAAGATCAATCACTAAATGAGCTTACGTTACATGGAGGGGCACCTGTAACGAAAGGCGAGAAATGGATTGCAACGCAGTGGGTGAGAAGAGGTACTTATAAGTAAAAGCGAGTGTTACGTTTTGTTCTTCATAGTATAAGAACAAAACGTTTTTTTATTAAACAAAGTAGCATCTTTCGTTATAATAACAATTAATAAATGACGATTGAGAGGACAGAAAATGAAATCTATATACATAACCGGCTATATGGGAGCAGGGAAAACAACAATTGGAAAAGCATTAAGTCAAGAACTTCAAATGGATGTTGTAGATACTGATCAAAAAATCGAAGAGAAGCAAAAGAAGGCAATTCGTGATATTTTTGCCGAAGAAGGCGAAATGACTTTTCGGGAATATGAAAGCGAAATGTTACGTTCGCTACCAGTCCATAATGTCATTATTACAACTGGTGGGGGAATTATTGAACGAGCGGAAAATCGCAAGTGGATGAAAGAGAACGGAACTGTCGTGTATTTATATTGTGATCCAAATGTAATTGCAGAAAGGCTTCGTGAAGATACGACACGTCCACTATTTCAAAAGAAAGATATAGATGCATTCGTAAAGAAATTTGAATCACGCCGAGCTTATTATGAAGAGGCTCATATTCATATCGATACGACAAATAAGTCTGTAAAGC
>Ga0209463_1000890_pt1 | contig 20056 bp, 14 predicted proteins | sample AgamicMgSfrz_FD_187169 | JGI IMG/M metagenome (GOLD analysis project Ga0209463, IMG submission 187169) | Agave microbial communities from Guanajuato, Mexico - Mg.Sf.rz (SPAdes) (version 2) | ecosystem: Host-associated > Plants > Phyllosphere > Phylloplane/Leaf | place: Guanajuato, Mexico... | reverse complement strand
CTCAGAAGTTCTCCTAAACCAAAAACATCCGCATTAAATTCCTCTTTTGTTTTTTGAACAAATTCTTTTATTTCTTTTTCCATCTTTTTATTAATAGATTTTTCTAATCCCTCAAAGGCGTAAGGGTCCTTGAAATTTTGAAGACAGTCCGTTCCATCTAAATTACCTATTGTTTTAATATTAATATAAAAATGAGGAATTCCATTTACTTCTTTGGCAGTAACCTTTGTTTTAGAATAAGTAATATTGTATCCAAATTTTCCATTGGTGCAATTGGATGCTATTTTTGTACTTTTAATTTTATTTTGTACAAAAAGCATATCGCGAATTTCATATAATGAGGCATATCCTGCCAGTTTCCCAAGTTTAAGAACCGCCATTGAATCAAGGTCTACTTCACTTTCTGGAACCTCACTTTTCAGGTTTTCAATATTTCCACCTTTTTTGGGATCACCAACTAATTTTACAGCAGGAAGGACTGGTGCTTGTCCATATGAGTTAGTAATACGAGTATAATCATTTAACTTAACATCAGGAGCTCCTCCCCACTCTTTTTGCATCGTATTTAATTGAGTAAAGAGTTTTAGCGAAGGACTCTTTTTGTACATATTGTTTACTTTCAGGATATCACCAGCATTCGAACCTCTTGCAACTACAATAGCAAAATCATCTCTTATTTCTCTATTTCGATCGAAAAAATCCATGAACTCTAACAAGCCATCCTCTACTATTTCCTCACTAATAACTAACACTCTTGTATGGGAATAAACAGGATGAGTGGCATTAACAATATTAAATTTAGAAGTCAGCTCCCCAATATTATTTCCTTCTAAAGAAGAAACAGTTGATGGGGCTAAACCGGCTGCTGTTTGGAAACTCATTTCTCTTGCTTCTGTAGTTTCAATAGTTAACTTATATTTAAACGATTCTCCTTTATCTACAGCCATTCCTGTAACAATAGAAACTTCTCCTAACTCTCTTCGATCCCAGCATCCGGTCAAAAGAATAAGTAAAAATAGATAGAATAAAACACATTTTAACAATTTCATACCTAACTCCTCAGAATAGTAATATTATTTATTTTGTAGAAATTGGAATATAATATCCTATAAAATAGAAAAAAAGATACCAATGGTACCTTTTTTCTTCTTTGCTATTCTTTAAAGTGATAAGGAACTGTAGAAACCATAACGTTTCTTTTATAAAGTAGAGAAGTTCTTATTAATAAACTAGACTGGTTATGAAGAATATTATGCCAACCTTTTTTTAAGACAAACTGAGGGATTATTACTGTGACCCGGTAATCCGACTCTCCCGCCTTATGTTCCACCGTATCAATAAACTTGGTTAACGGCTGGATAATACTCCTATATTGGGAATGTAAGGTAACAAGACGGACATCCGGTTGCCATTCGTTCCACTTCTCCTCAAATCTCCTCTCATCTTCACGGCTAAATGCCACATAAACGGCAATTAATTTATCTGGGTTTAAAGATTTTGCATATGCTAATGAATTATTTACAACTCGAGTGATACCTGCAACAGGTACGACAATAACATTACCTGATATTTCTTCCACTTCATTCATATCACTAATTCGCAGTTGTTCTCCTACAGAATCATAGTGTTGCTTTATCTTATAAAATAGAAACACTATGATTGGAATAAACACTAATACTGGCCATACTTGTGAGAATTTTGTTAGGAAAAACATCATTGTAACGATTAGACAAATAATTACTCCTAGGGTATTTATAATAAGTTTTCCTTGCCATCCTTCCGGCTGTTAAAGATCTCTCCATTTCATTAAATTAAGAATTATTTTCGTATCAGGGATTAACTTTACATATTCACCAAGAACTATAAATCGCATATTATATTTCTAGGTAAACTCAATTTTTTCATCAAAATGGAGACTAGTGTTAGGTCTCCATTTTCCCGTTTAAATTAAATATTAAATCAGATTTACTTATTGATTGTGATAAACTTCACTTACACTATACTGCCACGTTCCTACCATAAGCTAGTTCTCAGTTATTACAGGAATGCTGCCCTGATTGTAATACAAAAAAATAACAAGTAGCTAGCAGCAAACTTGTTCCTTACAATGTTAAATTTAAAAAACTAACTAACCTTTTTTCTATCCTCTTCTCGTTTTTTCTTCATAATTACTTCTAATTCCATTTTTATTTGCATGCAATATTATTTTATCCGTTAAATTCAAAGTAGAAGGGTTAATTTTTCTTCCCCATTTCCTTGAAAAGGATCGCCAATCACAAACCATTTCAATTAGGTATTTTCTAGGCATTGGCAATGCCTGATTGTTGCTAGGATCAATAACCTAATACTCCCAATGGTGCATATTATGATGTTGGTGGTTAAGCCAAGCATATTTCCAGTTTATTTCATCTTTAAAACTTTTTTCTCCCTGGCAGAAAATTTTTTAGCATGTGGGAAAAATTTTTTGGTGTAAACTTGAACAAGTTACTTTACTAAAGATTTTTGAAAAAGACTTTATTATCGGTTAATTAATTTTGATGACAAATTGCCCTACTCTAATGAGTAGGGCTAAGTAGTTCTAAGCTGTAAATGTAGTATATATCCATCCTCATTATTTTATGTATATACTTAGAAAAAGTTGCTGGTCCTATAATTATCTATGTACTAGTAAAGGTTACATTTTCCCAATGCTTATTTCTCCTGTTCCCTACCTTTTTCTCTTAGATACGCCGTTTTTACGCAGAAACTGATCGTTAATTCCTAAAACAAGCGTTAATCCTTCTTAGATTGATTAATTCGCTATAAAAAACCGTCTAACCCCATATATACCAGTGGTTTTGACGGTCTCATTACTGATTTTATTAAGCGTAAATAGTTATTTAACGCAGACTATTAATTATTATTTTCTTTGATTCGTATTCATCTATTGTCAGAACAATAAACTGTTTGCTATCTTAATGTAAATGTTTTATATTATTACAGCGGATTTGCTTTCAAACAAAACTGGTTCCTGAAGCTCCGCTGCTTTATAAAAATGATCCACAATTTTCATCATGTACACTCCATCTTCTGCAGGGGCATATAGATTATCATTATTTAATATACAATTCACAAAATGCTCAAATTCATTTTTTGATTTAATAGTAGAGTTTAAATGAGGAATGATATCAATACATGTGTTTAAGTGTTCTGAGAACAATTTTAATTCTCCATTTTTATAAATTGCTCCACCTTTAGTTCCCAATATCTCCACAAACGTTTCTTCACTCTCAATATTAGAGGCCCAACTAAAATCAAAATGTAAAGTAGCTCCACTTTTAAGTCCAATCAATCCAACTGCAGTATCTTCAACGTTATAGATACCTGTTAAATTACCTTTATATCCATTACGGTTTCTTGTCGTTGAATTAGTGAAATTCTGATAAGTAGATCCAGTTATATAAGATGGTTCGGGTAATCCAAGGAGAAATAGGGTTAAATCAAGATAATGTACACCTAAATCAATCATTACACCTCCACCAGAAAAGTCTTTATTAGTAAACCAAGTACCTCTACCAGGTATACCGCTTCTTCTTCTCCAACCAGTTTTGGCATGATAAATTTCTCCAAAAAAACCTTCATCTATATATTGTTTAATTTTCACCGCTTCATTTGTGAATCTATTATTAAGACCAACCAAGACCTTTTTACCAGAATTATTTTTAGCATCTACAATTCGTTGAGCCTCTGCCTCGTTAATTGCTAATGGTTTTTCACAATGGACATTTACTCCTTGTTGTAAGGCGTAAACAGCAATATCAGCATGTAGATGATTGGGTGTACAAATACTTACAATGTCTAGTTTTTCGCGCCTTAACATCTCACGAAAATCATTATATACACCCTGAATATTGTATTCACTTGCCACTTTGGAAGCATTATCAATATTAATGTCACATACAGAGACAAATTCAATATTACTTAGTGCAGTATAGTTACTAACATGTTTTTTTAAAGCATTATTACCTGCGCCAATCAATCCGTATCTTAACTTTTGGTTAGTCACCACTCTTCCTCCAATCCCCTCATTCTTCATTTAAAAACAGTAAGCTTCTCATGTAATCTATGGTGTAATTAATTCCTGACTCCCCTAACTTGCCAGTCCATACTGGAGAATGAGGTTCTATACTTAATCCACCTGAATATCCTTTAAATCTCAATAGAGAAATAAAAGTTTTCCAATCAGTTTGGTCAAGTCCAGCTGGTGGATCATCAACCCTTTTCCCATCAATAATTAATGAACCTTTGAGATGTACATGGTTAAAACGTTGTCCCCAATCCAATGTTTCTTGTAAGTAATCCCCACCAAAATATCGACTATGGGAAGGATCAAACTTTATCCCTAAATCTTTGATGTGGCCATGTATTAACTTCCAAGCAACAGGATTATGAACGAAGTTTACTTTACGACAATTATAAGAAGATATGGCCACTCCTTTAGGTATTGCATACTCAATTAATTTTGAAAAGAATTCAATTGCTGCAGAACAATTATCAAAGTAGGAAAGGTCTTCTACATAATTACAACCGCTTACAAAATTAGTGCATTCTAACTCACTTGCAACATCAATTAATTTAAAACACCTCTCAAGTTCCTCCTCAATAATTTTACCTTTTTGATCAATTCGAAGGGACTTCCATCTACCAATAGATGCTACCCCAACTTCATATTTTCCCTTCCAATATTTCAAATCATTTTTAACTTTATAAAACTCTTCAACATCTTGCCCTTCATTTACGCATAATTCTATAAAATCCAAACCTTTAGTCTTAGCAACTTTAAAGTTTTCTTCATTTGGTTTTGCTATGATTCCAAGTTTCATATTTTTCACCTTATCTCTATTTAAAATAATTTACATTTAGCGCTTATATGTATATTTTAATGCTTCTATTTTTGAAATACATTGATTCTTTTAATCAATTTTATATGTAATGTTCATTTGTTTCGGTGGCTAAATTACCTTTTACAAAAAAGGTTAAAAATCATATGATGATTTTTAACCACCAGTCTTAAAATCAACTAAAGAATATGAAAACAGTCAAACTTCAGGTTTTTAAATAAACATTTTATAATATTAATGATTCTTTATATTGGATTACTATCGTCGCCATATTGTCCAATTCCCAAAGAAATTTAATTGTTTCAAATTAAAGATTTAAAATAAGTTTTATAAAAAAAGATTGCAATTTAAGCAATCTTTTTTAGAATTTATATTTTATATAAAGTCACTTTTTTAGATTTAGATTTCTTGTTAAAACTTTTATACTTCCTTGTTATTAAAAATTAAAATTCACAATAATATTGCCTATAATACTCTATCATTTAACTCTTTAACAATCTGCGGGTGAATCTTATCTAATTTATAAAAGGATGTAGCTATAATCTGTAAAACTGAAACTAGGATTGGGATGAAAAAATATAGAAAGTTTATTGAATCTACAGCTGACTCTGTAACATTCTGAGCATCATATCCTACAAATGCTAATACATAGCCAATCACTGCCCCACCAACGGCCATTCCTACCTTTGTTGCAAAACTATACCCAGCATAGAGAGTGCCTTCGGCACGTTTTCCAAATTTCCATTCATTGAAGTCAACAGAGTTTGCAGTCATACTAAAAACAGAACCTGCAGATAGTGCATTAAAGAGGTTAGCTATAAAATAAACAGCAATAAATAAGTAATGATTTTCAGCAAAAAGAGGTAATATTGCAAAGCCTACAATAAAAGTTGCTTGGGATATTATATTTCCTTTTCGTATCTGAAACTTTTTTAAGTATGTTGGTGTGATAAAAGATGCTACAAAAACAGTTACATAAAACAATGATAAAAGTATAGAAATCATTGCTGGACTTTTTAATACTTGCATACAGTAGTAAATTGTTATTGATACAATAGCACCTATTTTTATAAACATTAATAAGGCGAAAAATACTGTAGAAACCCATGGTCCATTTCTAAAAGCAGTTTTATATGTATCAATGATGTTTATTTTCTCTCTAGTTATTGGCTTTTGTTCCACAAAGCGTTCCTTGCAATTCTTAACAATAACTAAAAATGAAATACATCCAATGATAGCAAAAAGAGTTGTGGTCCACATAAAACCTACTTGTTGGTTGCCACCCCCTAAGTAATTAACTAATGGCAAGGTAGCTACTGAAACTAAGATATTACCTAGTGCCATACCACCCATTCTAAAACTTGAAAGTTGATTTTTTTCATCAGAATCCCTAGTCATGAGAGGCATTAAAGCACCATACGGAATATTTACAACAGAATATAATAAACCACAAATAATAAATGTTATATATGCATAAACTGTTTTTGTTAAATCAGAGCCACCTATTGTAGTAAAGGATAATACATAAAAAACACTTAGAGGAATAATTCCGAAAATAATATAAGGCTTTGTTCGTCCCCATTTTGAATACGTTCGATCTATAAATCCACCAATAACAGGATCTATAAATGCATCAAGCACTCTTGATATAAGGAATATTGTACCTGTTGCTGCAACAGGAATTAGTGCTACGTCTGTGTAAAAGTAGAGTAAAAAACTTCCGATAACCCCCCACATCAAGTTAGAGGCAAAATCACCAAAACCATAACTCAACTTCTCTTTAACTTTTAGCTTTTCTGACCAAACTGCTACTTCCTGTATATCATTAACTTTTTGGATTTCCATAATTAATTCCCCTTTTTAATGAACTTAATATAAATTAAAAAAGATTATTTTTATTAATATTTATAAAACTAGTGTTAAATTTGTTAAAGAAAAAAGTATCGATGTGTATGGAGGAAAAACCTTTTAAGCGCTTGAAAACTGTATCATTAATGGTTCAACATTTTTTACTTTATACTCCTTTCCTGGAAGACTACAAACAATGAATGTATGCGTTTTCATATATAATTCTATATGCTTTTTATTTTGATTCCATCTAAATAATTAACTTTATATATATATATTTCTATCCTAAGAACCAGTTAATTTTATATGTGTAAGAGTGGGTTAAATCTTATAATGAAATGTTTATTCACTAACTTACATTTAGTTAATATTCAATCATTATTCCACCCAGTCATCTTACAAATAATTTAGAAAGTGATTAGAAAATATACATAACAATAAAAAGCGAAGCCAAATTAGCTCCGCTTTTTATTTAAACGCCTTTTACACCAATAGAAGTCTTCTATTATGTGGTTTTACTCCGAATACTGTATCAATAACTGGAGGCAAGTAAGAGGCACTATATAGATAACTTACTTCAACATCATGATAACCTGGTTCAAGGCCCCCATCTTTTTTTACTGTTAATGTAGCGGTATCTAGTACTCCCCAATGGACATCTCCGAGTAATGCCATTTCACTTTGTGTATAAGTTTTTCCATTAATTGTCCATGTTACTTGATCACCTGAATAGGATGTTCCATCTACTTTTACCATTGCCGGGCGAAGCTGAGACAACCATAGACCTCGATAATATAATGATCTGATTTTAACTTGGAAACCAGTTACTTTTCCATTTTCTTTAGTATTTTTGAATCCTCTTGATTGGATACTCTCTTTTTCTAGCATACTATCACTCCCTATTCCCCTAATATCTTTTTTATCATAATGTGATGCTTACGGACCTGCTCAGGACCTGTGCCTAGGATGTTTTTATTAGGTCCCTCATACTCACTTACCATATAACCATCCCAATTATGTGATACTAATGTGTCAATGATTTCTTTATAAGGAATAGTAACTTCTTCAAAGTCATCCGATACTCTTAAGAATTTTGCATGACAACAATATATATAAGGGAGCAGTGGAATAATATCTTCAACAGGGCTATGTTCAGATTCAGGCAATACAAAATCGTCTGGACCCCATTCCTCCTTAGGTAGCAATTCTGTTTGAAAAACGCCAAAGTCCATGCATAATCCAAAATGTTTTGTTCCAGTCTCTTTAATGAATTGAATATAATCATTAACCATTTTTGATTTCAGAAGTGTAGGAGGATGAATTTCTGGACACATAACCACATCATATTTTTCTGCTAATGGAAGTGCCCTTTTAATAAACTCCTTCCAATTCTCTACTGGTGTTAATGTATCATCAATAACTCCTAATTTAGTTCGAAGAACCTTAAATCCTAATCTATTAGCAAGCTTAAAATCACGTACTAACATATTATAAGACTCGTCAGTCGTGAGTTGTCTTCCCTCAAACAGACGGGAGTCTACCCAATGACCATACTCTGCAGGAACAATATCATATTTTTCAATTAACCTATCCCAATTCTCAAGCCATTCATTACTTGGATTTGGGTATCCCTCAATATGGGAATTGGCTAAAATCTCTAAACCTCTTGCCCCCATATCATTCATTTCTTTAAACATATCTTCTAAATCCATAGTTACACCATATTCCGCAGCATAACTATATAGAGATACTCCTCTTTTCGGCTTTCTACTATTGGTCAATTCAAGACTCATTATTTTTGTCTCCTTTCTTACGTTACGATACTAACTAGAAAATAAAAGTTACTTAGATAAATAATTGTAAATAAAAAATAATTGCTAATAATTTATTGAATCAATTTAATGGAGCTAAAATTATAAGTTAATAACTTCACCAGTTTCAGCAGATTTATATATGGCCTCTAATATTTGTGTCACCACAAGAGCTTGTTCTGGTTTAACTACTGGCTCTGTATCATTTAAAATACAATCTATCCATTGTGTTGCTTCTGCATCACGTTGTTCTAATGAGGAACCTGCAAATCCAAATACCCCTCCAGCATCTGATGGCTGTGTTTCTACTAGTTGATTGTATTCAGCTTTATTAAAAACTGTATATCCCTGATCCATATATGCTTTTCCAAACATTTCTGCCCCGCCTTCAGTTCCACAAAGTGTCACTTGTGCTTCTTTTGGATTTATCATATTTAATGCCCACGCAGCCTCTAAAAAGATGGTTGCACCATTCTCCATTTTAATAAAACCAAAAGCTGAATCTTCCGTTTCAAATGTTTCTGGATTCCATGGACCAAACATATTACCTTCAGGTTTATCTTTTAATTTTTGATATGTAGAACCAAAAACACTCTTAGGTTTGTAGTTATCCATAAACCATAATGTTAAATCTAACGCATGAGTACCAATATCAATCAATGGGCCCCCACCTTGTTTTTCTTTATCTGGGAATACCCCCCAAGTTGGAACTCCACGACGTCTAACTGCATGCGCCTTAGCCATGTAGATATCGCCTAGCCTATTTTCCTGACAAGCTTGATAAGTTGCCAATGAATCAGCACGGAAACGATTCTGGTAGCCTACCGTTAACTTTTTACCTGTACGCTTTGCTGCATCCAGCATTTTCTTTCCTTCTTCATAATTAATCGCCATCGGTTTTTCACACATAACATGTTTGTCTGCTTCTAAAGCATCAACTGTAATATATGAATGCGAAATATTAGGTGTTAAAACGTGAACAACATCAATACTCTTATCTTTTAATAATTCTTTATAGTCGACACATACCAAGGCATTTTCTACTCCATACTCTTTAGCAGCCATTGTTGCTCTCTCTACTTCAGTATCACAAAAAGCAACTAATTCTACCTTATCCTTTAACCTTGCAAGTGCTGGAAGATGTTTCTGATTTGCAATTCCTCCACAACCAATTATTCCTATTTTTAATTTTGTCATATTACTTCCTCCTATGAATTAGATAAAGATATCGTATAACAACCTTGTTTCCGCTTACATTTATATCTTAATGTTTTCTAGGATTCATTCCTTCTTATTATTTATCTTAGAAGTTGTATAATTTCGTCATGACAGTTGTGGGAATTTTATAAATTAAATAGAGGATATAAATTTGATTATAATTCTTAATCTCACTTCAACCATCAAAGAGGTAAAAAGAAGGATATATAGTAAGTCCTACCTATGATTGAGGCAAAAAAAGAGGCTTAAATCTTTAAGGATTTTAGCCTCTTTTTTACTATTCACTCAAAAACTAGGTAAATATCATATAACCTCACCTCATGAGGATCAAGCTTTCCGGTTAATTTTAAGTTGTTATCTACTACTTTATTATGCTTTACGTTCATGCTAGGAACACATAACTCCTTTAAGTACTCAATTTCATCAGGCTTAATGTCTTCAACCCCACCAAATTTAAGCCATTCATCTAGTACACTTCCATTATTCCTATTTAATCTCCTTTCCTTTATTCTATATTTTCCATTTTCAACACCCTGTATTTCTAGTGTTATATCTAATATTTTGTTATCCTCAAAAATATCGTATTGCTCTTTTATCCCGATACTCCCTTCTGGATGTAAATAATAAGAGAAATCAAAGTGTTTATAATTAAAGCAAAGTAGTTGATACCGATTTCCTGACTTCTTCGTTACAATATAATTCTCTCCTTTTGCAATAAGAATTTCCCCTAATTGTTTTAATAATACAAAAGCATGGTAACTTGGTTTTTTTATACCATTCTTAGTAATTAAGCCGGAACCACCATAAAGGAAGTTCTTTGAGTCTCTGTAATCACTAAATAAATCCAAAGATAACCAATAACCAATCATATTAACATTATGTTGAGCAATGTTATCAATAACATTTTTTATTAAATAAGTAGCTTTGTAACAGCTATCATTCAAGAAATTCCTATTCGAAATAGATATATTCCATTCAGTAACATTAATCTCCATATCCTCCATGCCGGCCATTTTCAAAGATTTTCTAACTTGGTTGAGTTTCTGATTTACATATTTAGGGTTTGGGGAGTGAAGATTCTTTATTGGTATATGTTTCTTATCTGTTTTCATTTCGATTGGATATAAATAAAATGAGAGAAAATCTGGTTGAATAGATTCTTTCTTCCATTGTCTAAGTAATAAATCAAGTTTATCTCCCTCTAAATTCATACTTAAACCACAACCACCAACCTTTGAATTAGGTACCAATTCATTTGCAATTTCTTTAAATATACTAAAGACTTTATAATATTCATCAAATTGGGTAGGTTCATTAAGCTTATTACTATTAATATTACTTAAAAATTCTGTCCTACTTTGTTCGCCTATACCCTCAAGATTCATATTGGGTCTCCAAATTTCGAAATACCAGGTTTCAACCTCCTCGATACCATAACGATCAACACATTGTAACAAAAAGGCTCTGGATATCATTTCCCAATCTTCTATCGATTTCGTGTCGATTGTTTGGACCACAAATGTCTGTTCTATTGTTTTTGATATAATCTTTGGTTTGGGACCTAATTCAATGAACGGCTTTAAATTATTTTTAACTAAGAAATCTAACACCTTATTTGTATTGGTAAAGTTATAACTTACTCTATCACCTGATTTATCTTCAATTAACATATCATCTCCAAATATTCCCCAAAACCTTGCATATTTAAAACCAAGCTCATTCTGAAGATGAGTAATTTGCTCCTGCGTATCAGAACTAAGTAAATCCTTTGCATACCCGACATTAATTAATTTATTCCAATATTTCATAAAAGCATTAAGCTTACCTATTTTCACACTATAATTTTGCACTGTAGATTCATTTTCTTTTTTCATATCTACTTGTATTGGTAATTTAGGATTAGTTTCTAAGTATTCCTTAAGTTCTACTAGAACAGTTTTAGCCTCTAGTTTACTAACTTTTGGTACCACTTCTACATGTTCGGGTTTATTATCTCTTCGAAAATCTAATGGTTTTTTTTCGTAGTACTCTTTAAATACTCTGTTAAAAGCCGATAGATTAGGAAACCCATTATCTAGAGCTACCCTAGTAAGCGGTTTCAAAGAAGTGGTTAATTCATTCACTGCGTGTGCAAGACGAACTTCGTTTAAGTATTGAGAGAAAGTCTTTCCTGTTTGTTTTTTGAAAAATTTAGATAAATAAGGACTTGTAATATAATGGGTGCTTGCAACTTCATCTAAGGTAAGCGGTTCAGAGAAATTAATATTTATATATTCCAAAATATCGTTTAATCGATCACTTTGACCTCTAGTAATTAAATGAGTATCAACTTCGAATGTCTCTACATTTTTTAAGAATCTCGAAGTGAGAATTGTGCTTATTTTATATGCTTTCTCTAACAATTCAAGTTCAACATAATGGTTTTTTTTCTTTATATACACTTGTAGTAATTCATCAATATTGAATTTCAACTCTTTACTAAAAGAATCATGGTTACTTAAATCACGATGGAATACAAGACTCTTTTTAGATAAAAGGGAACTTAAATCTGAATAATTAAGATGAATAACAACAAACAAGTTTTCATCCATGGAATGAAACGAATGAAATTCATTGGAATTTATTAAGATGATATCTGATTGGCTCAAATTATGTTGTACATTACTAATTTTCACTCGTAATTGACCCTTAATGACATATATTATTTCTATATCTTTGTGTGCATGTTCAAAACTATTTTGATTACTTAACACAGAAATTGTGAAAAGTTTTGTATCATTCGAAGATTGGAAAGTTTGTTCATTATTCACTCCATCTCCCCCTATTAATAGAACATAAATTATACAAATACAACATAATATATTTCTTTTCTATATTGTCAAATCAAGAATTTTTATTTACAAATAAAAATGTTCCTACAAACAAGTATACAGGTGAAATTACTCACCTGTATATAAATATATACATACACATTTAACTCTAATTATTGACTAATATTGTAAACTGCTATACTTATAGCAAATATTGACTTAAATAGTTTTTACTTATTATAATAGAATCTTTTTTTGATTTTAATGAAGACTCGAATGCCTTGTCTTCTACTTCAATAACTGCATATCCCACATATCCAATGTCTGTTAAGGCTGATACATATTTACCCCAATTTACATCTCCCAGCCCAGGTAATTTTGGAGAAATATATTCCAATGGTGTAGCCATAATTCCAACTTCATTCAGCTTATCCCGGTATACTTTTATGTCTTTAAAGTGTATATGGAAAATACGTTCCTTGAATTCATATATAGGCTTTAAGTAGTCCATTTGTTGCCAAACAAAATGAGAAGGATCATAGTTCAATCCGAAATTGCTATTAGGAATAATTTCAAATACTCGACGGAAAATAGAAGGTGTAGTCATTAGATTTTGTCCTCCCGGCCATTCATCATTAGTAAATAACATCGGACAATTTTCAATAGCTATTTTAACACCAAGTTCTTCAGCAAAACCAACAACCGGTTTCCAAATTTTTTCCACAATCAACAAATTTTCTTCAATAGTTTTATTTTGGTTTCTTCCTATAAATGTATTAACAAGGTTTATATCAAGCTTTTTAGCTGATTCTATACATTTTTTAATATGACGGATATAGAACTCACTTTTTTGACTATCTTCATCCAAGGCATTTGGATAATAAGCAATAGCAGAAATCTTTATCCCCTTAGCCTCTGTATAATTTTTAATGTAATTAATATCTAAATTATCAACATCAATATGAGTTACTCCAGCATATTTACGAACAGATTTGCCTCTTGGCCATGCACACAACTCTACACAGGTAAATCCATTATCAGCTGCAAAATCAATTACTTCTTCAAATGAACAATCATCTAAAATCGCACTATTAAATCCTAATTTCAATGTTTTTTCCCCTTTATATATATTTTTTTCAAATTAAATTATTTCTAAGTTCAATCACTTCGTTATCCAGTTGAACGTTTTCATTCTAAAATATACTTATGTATAGAAAACTTAATCTCCGATATTTATCAATCCTTTCTTATATAATTCTAACTTTATATTCATGCATCTAACCTAACCATGTTTACTTATTCAATCTTATAAAACTTTAACTCTTTTTAGAAATTCTATAATTATATTCTATCCTTATTGTATAAGTGATTCTTGCTTTCTCTTAATCAATATGTTTTGAATATTTGTTCGAATTCCGCGATTTTATTAAGAAAATACTAGGAGTATAAAAATATGTATTAAATTTATAACCTCTACATTCTCCTACTTGAAATATCTCCAAAGAATAAGAAACAAATATGAGCGTTAATCCTTCTTAGTTTGAAAATGAATATAATAAAAATACGTCTAACTTCTTATTTACCAAGGGATTAGACGTATTAACTATTCAATATTCCAAGCGTTAACGGTCATTTAACGCAGACTTGTAGATAGTAATCATTGTTTATACTTCTTCTCTTGTCCTGTATACTCTCTTATTGGTATTTTTATATTCCCCTTTTGATTTCATATTCACTTGTTCTTGCTGATAGCTGCACCTGTAGCAATTAAGCATCTTGTAATACGTGTCATACCTTTTCACTTGTGTCAGTTGGTTAACATGAAGTAATAAATCAAGGGGCAATACAGATTATTTATAGCTATATGGAGTGATCTTCTTATTCAGCAAAAGCCCCCTATTGTTTAAGTACATTGTTTCACAAACGTTTCTCTTTTGAACTTCCTTTATTAAACGAAAAAGATTCAGCATATACAGCTGAACCTTTGATAATTCTTCATCTCTAAATCCACCTTAAAAGTTAATAGAAGCATTACGTTCAAGCTGTTTATTTATACCTAATCGATCTATTTGTATCCAATACTCAGCAATTTTTTCGTCTTCCACTCTATATATCGCACTTGCTAATTCAACTAATGGTAGTCCAGTCGATTGATATTCCCCAATATTCCCTTGGTGTTTCCCTACTTGCTTCCACCTTACGTATACTTTATTTCCTTGTGAAATAAACTCTTGAATCTCAAATGAAAAGGTACCATATGTTTCAATCATTTCTTTTACGTGTTCTGCATATTCTTGTGGTGTTCTTTGAACTGTTTGTTCTTCTTCAGATACAACTTGATGTGCCATTACACTATTTGCCATTAATTCATTTGAAAATTCTGGATTTTTACCTGATCGTACTATCTCTAAAAAGTTCCTCACAACTTGTTCTGGTGTCATTAATAATCCCCCTTAAATTAGCTATTATTGGTCTAATACTGTCAATATTACCGCTAAAGAATTATCTATGAATGAGCGTTCCGGACGAGATTTTATCATAACTGTAAGTCCAACTAATGAAGTGACTAGCATCTGTGCTAAAGCTTTAGAATTTAGATTATTTATAAATTCTCCATTCCTAACGCCTTCGTCAATTAATTCCTGAAAAAGGACTGAAAGATACATCTGATGTTCCCTAGTCAGAATTTCAAACTTTTCATTATGGGAAGCTAATTCCACCATTGTATTTATACAAAAACATCCCTTGCTTGGTTCTTTTTTATACTCCTCCTCTACCAGCTCTTCAAAAAAAGTTCGAATCCCTTCTCTAACAGGTTTATTTTGCAGTTTAATACGGATTTTGGAAGCATGTAATTTTGTATACCTGCGTAATGCAGCTTCAAACAACCCCTCTTTGTCACCAAAAGCTGCGTATAAACTTGGACGCTGTATGCCCATTTTTGCAGTTAAATCGCTTAAAGAAGTAGCTGAATATCCTTTTTCCCAGAAAAGGCGCATAGCTGCATCTAAAGCTTTTTCTTCATCAAACTCACGTAGTCGAGCCATCTTATCCCTATATCTCCTTTACCATTTGAAATTATATACCGATTAGTATGTTATTAATATTATTCCAATAGTTAATAATTGTCAATCATTACGGATTATAATTAAAAAACTTTAATTAATGGTAAATAATTTGACATTACATCATGAAATTGATTATATATTAATTGTGGTAATTAAATACCGATTGGTACAAAAAGAAAAATAAAAGGGGAATGATTTATGGATAGAAAAGAACAGGTAGCAACAACTTCTAACCTTCATAGTAGTCATTTACAGTTAGGTCGTAGTACAGTAATGTCCCGTTATTTAACATTCTTATTTGCAATAGCTTGCGGGGTAGCAGTTGCAAGTATTTACTTTGCTCATCCTCTTTTAACTGCAATATCAGATGACTTTAAAATTCAACATTCCATTATTGGTGCAGTAATTTCAATCACTCAAATATGCTATGCACTCGGATTATTATTCCTTGTGCCTCTTGGAGACCTAATAAACCCTCGCAAACTCATTATTGTTCAAATGCTACTATTAGTTTTAGCTCTTTTTTTTATTGGTATTTCTCCCACAAGTACATTCCTTTTTATTGGTATGGCCATAGTAGGTTTCCTAGCCACTGTTACTCAGACACTTGTAGCATTTGCATCAACACTTTCTAAACCTACAGAACGTGGGCGTATAGTAGGTTTAGTTACAAGTGGCGTAGTAATAGGTATTCTCCTTGCTCGGACATTTGCTGGAATATTGACAGACCTTAGTGGTTGGCGCTCAGTATATCTTACTGCTGCTGCAATTCTGTTTTTAATAATGTGTTTACTATACAAAAAATTACCAAAGTATAGAAACGAACAATCACATCTGTCTTATCCACATTTATTACATACTGTCCTCTTATTATTCGTACAGGAGAGAATTTTATGGATTCGCGGTATATTAGGATTTTTTATTTTTACCTCCTTTAGTATTTTATGGACTTCTTTGGTATTACCACTTAGTGCAGCTCCGTATCATCTTTCACATACTGCTACTGGAGCATTTGGAATAGCTGGAGTTGCAGGAGCATTAGCTGCTATGAAAGCCGGAAATCTTGCAGATCAAGGAAAAGGCCAACGAACAACTGGCATAGCTCTTTTTTTATTATTAATATCATGGATACCTATAAGTATGATTAATTATTCCTTATTTTTATTAGTTATTGGAGTTATTCTGCTAGACCTAGCAGTACAGGCTATACATGTTACCAACCAGAGTATAATTTTCACAGTACGTCCTGAAGCAAGAAGTCGGCTTACTGCTGCTTATATGATTTTTTATTCCATTGGTAGTGCATCAGGGGCAATTGTTTCAACATATGTTTATGCTAAGTATGGATGGAATGGAGTATGTATTTTAGGTGCTACTATCAGTGGAATAGCTCTTTTATTTTGGGCAATAAATTTTTGTAAGGCGGATCATGAGAAGGGTGGCGTATAAATATTTCTTTTACAATTTATATCTAACATTCGCTTAAAAATAGATTCTATGTATCCAATTTGGATTAGTACGATACTTTTGTTTTCATTCCGTTTAGTAGTGTTTTTATCAAAAAATATTTTTAAACTATCCCCTCTGATTGTTGTATATGGAATGTATAATGATATTACAGGAATGCTGCATGTACCGCCGTACTATCGGTACATCTTTTTTCCTTGGGAGTATATACAAAAGGATAGTGAAATCAATGTCTGATACATTTTATTAACCTTGTCCTTTTCTGAAACAGCTCTTGTCCAGTATTGTTCTTTTTTTAATTTGAGCTTGAATAAAAGTAACCAGACTCTTTTGTTGCTTGTTCCACGTCACTATCCTAGTCTTTAAATCCCCAAATCTGTTCCAATCTATCTTCAACTAAACTCCCTCAATAAACAAACACTTATCTCTTAATTACGCAGTTTTTCTCAATATTTCTATCCAACTCATATAACTTTGTAGATTAAGTTAGTGTGAAAAGATTAAAAATAAGCAGTTTACGAAGAAAATGAGCGCAAGAAACTAGCCAACCTTCGGTTTATTTCAAAAAGTTGGATAAATAGGTATGTACGCACCAATGGATGTCCACATCTCTTACGGGGGTCTACCCTCCCAAGTCTCACAGAGTCTACGCTCCTACATTCCTTCGTTCAACCTTTCCATAAGGTGGATGTCGGTCATGCTGCCATACAGGATCATATCTTGTCCTTACGTTAGTTCCGTTGCCGACTAATCCCATGCTGATTTTGTCTGTTCATCTGTTCAATTCTAGTTGTTAAAAGTTAGTTTTATACTGATTAAGCTGCCATTGGTTCTTGTATAAATGCATGCATATGAGGGATGTCCTTCAACATCTTCTCCTCTTGAAACACAAACTGTTTCTTCCCAATAGAAAAGAGTATGCGGATGAGCTTATTACACAAAGCAATTAAAGACTGCATCTTTTTCAACGGATTATCAGGTCTCGTTGTGTAGTAATGATGTAGCGCTTTAAAGGCTTTGTTCTTGGCTACTAGAATCATAGATGCCCGGAATAACAATGCTCGTAATTTCTTTCGACCACGTTTGGTTATTCTGGTCCTCCCTTTATGCTTACCTGATGTATTTTCTTTTAAGCTAAGCCCTGCAAGTTTGGTTATCTGGCGAGGATGATTGTATTCACTCAAATCGCCTACTTCAGCGAAGAAACCCGCCACTGTATCGCGGCCTATACCTGTTATGTCTAACATTTGATCAACACCTGGAATATCTTGAAGTAGTGTATCCAGGGTTTGGTCAAGCTCTTCGAACTTGGCTTGAATAAGTTCATATTTTTGAATTAATGTTCTTAATTCCATTCTAGCCATCATGGAACCTTGACGAATGCCAATCGAGCGATTGGCGGCTTCTTTCAAAGCACAAATCTTCTTTATTCCTATACTTCTTTTCACTGCTTGCCTTAGATAATCTAGTAATTCTTCATCTGTATATTCGCTAAGTTCGTGTGGTAGCGCTTCTAGTTTTAATAAGTGAAGAGCTGCCTTCCCTTCCCAACTTTTGAATACCGTAAAGAACTCTGGAAAAAATCTATCAATCCAATTGTGCATCTGTCCTTGTACAATCTGTAAGTCAACAGTTAATAGATCACGTAATTTCTTAGCCACACGCAGTTCCGCGAAAACCCCTTGTGGTATAGTTGGTTCGGCGTATCTACCATCTTTGACTAGTTGCGCAATGACTTTTGCATCTTTTACATCATTCTTTGTTGGGGAGTTATCGTCTAACTCCTTACTGTGCTTAACATGTAGAGGATTAACCGTCACAAACTTAATCTGTTCCTCTTTTAAAATATGAGCTAAATTAAGCCAATAATGGCCTGTAGGCTCCATGCCAGTAATGACAGAATCCATTCCGCTCGTCTCTTTTATTTGATTAATCCACTTAATAAATGTCCTAAATCCTTCTTGTGTATTATCAAAAAAACAAGTAGAACCTAGCTCCATTCCACGAAAATCCTGTGCTCTAGCTACATGATGATGTTTCGCAATATCAATTCCAATTACTAAAGTCTTAGGTGTGATTTGAGCTATTTTATGATTTTGGTTATAATTCATAGTGAGACCTCCGAGTAGATGTTTTGTCCTTTTAGCGCGCCAGCTTTGGACATATTTATCTTATCAAGAGGTCTTTTTTCATTCAAATCGCATTTTGAGTTATTACAGGAATGCTGCCATGTTAGCGCCAGAGCTAATAACAGCATTATTCCTTCTTGGACTAATGCCCCCTATAATTTAAGTGGTAATATTCATAATTTTTCTTTAGTAGCTTACTTTATTCAAAATCTACATTTATAAAAGCCTCCAATATAACACCACCCCCACAACTCTTTGATATAGTAGCTTCCTAAGTCTTATATAGGAGGAACAAAATATGATTTTAACCGTCAAAAACCTATCGGTAACAATTGGTACTAAAAAAGCTGTCGACAATATTAGTTTTAGCATCAAACCTGGGGAAGTAATTGGCTTACTTGGAGCAAACGGTGCAGGGAAATCCTCTACCATTGCGGCGGTGCTTGGTATTGAAAAGAGTAATTACGAAGAGCTCACAATGCTCGGAAAGTCACCAATTCTCCATCGCAAGGAAGTCTTTCAAGAGGTGGGTGTACAGTTTCAAGAAACAAACTTCCAAGATAAACTAACAGTGCGTGAGGCGTGCGAGCAGTGGGAGTCACTTTATAAACAAACTGCAGATGTTCATCTACTCTTACAAACATTTGGTCTGGTTGGTAAGGAAACTCAACTTGTGAAATCTCTTTCAGGAGGAGAACGTCAACGCTTAGCAGTGTTGCTGGCATTAATTTCAAATCCTAAGCTTGTTTTCTTAGATGAGCTTACAACGGGATTAGATACTAAGGCTCGACGTATGCTTTGGAAACAGCTTTTAGCCATGAAAGA
>Ga0209463_1000889_pt1 | contig 20068 bp, 19 predicted proteins | sample AgamicMgSfrz_FD_187169 | JGI IMG/M metagenome (GOLD analysis project Ga0209463, IMG submission 187169) | Agave microbial communities from Guanajuato, Mexico - Mg.Sf.rz (SPAdes) (version 2) | ecosystem: Host-associated > Plants > Phyllosphere > Phylloplane/Leaf | place: Guanajuato, Mexico... | reverse complement strand
TTTTTATGTTTATTTTAATTTATAAAGGGTATTTAAAAATGTTGTATATAGAAAAACAGAAAGTAAGTGAGGGGACGATAATTGGGAATTCTGATTGTTGATGATAATGAGGCTAATTTATTCGTTATCGAAAAGTTGCTTCAGCGTGCCGGGTATATTGATTATCTGTCGTTTACTTCCGCACAGGATATGTTTAACTACTTATATTCAGATACCCCATACGTTATTGAGAGCCAGGTGGATGCTATCTTAATGGATATCATGATGCCGGAAATTGATGGAATAGAAGCATGCAAACAACTCCAGCAAGTTGAGCATTTAAAGGATATACCTGTTATTTTTGTAACAGCTTTAGAGGATTCAAGCAAGGTGGTCGAGGCTTTAGATGCAGGTGGCACAGACTACTTAATGAAACCGATTAACAAAACGGAGCTGCTTGCCAGACTTCGAGTGGCCATCCGCTTAAAATATGAAAAAGATTGGCATAAAAAGCAGGAGGAAAAAATCCGCAATGAGCTTGAGCTGTCTACACAAGTGCAAACAAGTGTATTAAGCCGTCCAATTTATAAAGAGAACCTGCTAATAAAGGCATCCTATGTGCCTGCATTTCAATTGGCAGGAGATATGTATTTCTGGTATGAGATAAGTGACCACCGTTATGCCGCCATTCAGCTTGATATGATGGGACATGGAATTTCGGCCTCGCTTGTTTGTATGTTCATTTCCTCGGTATTGCGTGATACTATTCAAACAAATCCTGATCCTGAGTATGTTATACAAGATTTAAATCGCAGGATGAGTACGCTTAACTCAAATCAGAAAATACCTTATTACTTTACAGCAATTTATTTAGTGTTAGATACGAATGAACGAACGATAGAATACATAAACGCCGGGCATCTCGACGGCTATGCTTTAATTGATGATAATCATATAGCGGAACTAAAAAGCAACACTACAGCTGTCGGTTTCTTTGACGATATAAAAACAAAAAAGAATATTATTACATACTCTGAATCTATACAGCTTATCCTCTGCACGGATGGTGTACATGAGGCCATTGATAAATATGGTCAAACAGGGATTGATTGTATCAAGGAAGCGGCTTCATGCCGACTTGCTGAAGCAAAACTATCTGAACCAATCGACTTAATTACATCTAAGGATCATCAAGATGGTGCCACAGATGATATGTGTGTAGTTCTTATTCAAGCAAATTAAAAATTTAAAGCAGTGTCCTAATAAGGAACACTGCTTTTTTTGCGGAATAATTTTTCCTGGATGTTAAAATTTTCAAAGTAGGCAGAATCACTGCGTATTGTCTCTTTGCTGCCTAATCCAAGAAAACCTCCTGCACTCAGGCTTTCATTAAATAAGTTGTATACTTGCTGCTGTAATTCAAAATTAAAGTAAATCAGCACATTACGGCATATAATTACATGAAATTCATTAAACGACCTGTCCGTTACTAGGTTATGCTGTGCGAACACGATATTTTTTAGCAATGTAGAATGTAACACCGCGCCATTGCTGTCTGCTGTGTAATATTCAGAGAAGGATCTTTTCCCGCCTGCAGCAAGATAGTTTTTCGTATATGCCTGCATTTTCGGGAGTGGAATCACTCCCCCAGCAGCTTTTTCCAATACAATGTCATTCATGTCTGTTGCATATATCTTTGTTTTGTTAGCCAAGCCCTCTTCCTCTAGCAGGATTGCCATGGAATATGCTTCCTCCCCAGTAGAACAGCCTGCATGCCATACTCGGATTTCAGGCAGCTTTCTTAAAACAGGAACTACCTCTTCCCGAAATGCCTTAAAAAAGGATGGATCTCTGAACATTTCCGTAACATTTATGGAAAAGTCTCGCAGCAGCTTGTGCAGCACGTCTTCATCATAGATAATCCTTTCTGTTAGGCCAGTAATAGTAAGCAGCTTCTCTCTGCTTAAGCGATTCTGAACACGACGCATCAAGGAGGAACGCATATATTGCCTAAAGTCATAGCCAGTAAGTCTGTAAACAGCTGTTAAAAGTAAGTCTAATTCAATTTCTTCTTTTTCCATGCAATCATTTCCTTAATTTTTTACTTGAGACTATTCCAAGCTTAGGACAGCCATACACGCATTGCAGATAATAATTGATCTAGCTTCAGAGGCTTACTGATATAATCTGACGCCCCTGCTTCTATACATTTATCCCTGTCGCCCTTCATCGCTTTTGCTGTTAATGCAATGATAGGAATATCATTATGTGTTTCCATGGTCCTAATTCGTTTGATTGTCTCATAACCATCCATAACAGGCATCATAATATCCATTAAAACAATATCAAAATGCTCCAATTCTTTCATCTTCTCAAGACATTCAGCACCATTATCAGCGGTAATAACGTTCATACCTTCTTTCGCTAACGCGTTTTTTAATGCATAGATATTCCGATAATCATCGTCCGCCACAATCACTGTTTTCCCTTGTAAAACAGTTGATGGAGTCTGCGGTGTGCTTTCCTCTGCACTGACAGCAGATTCATTCAGCTCATATTCAGGCACTTCTGTTCCTGTTGTTGAAGCTTGCTCTTCTTCTGTGTTATCTATCCCTATTAAAGGAATACCTCCTGGCAAATTAGGAATGTAAATAGTGAAGGTACTGCCTTCGCCTTCCTGACTTTCTACTTTGCACATACCGCCAAGGAGCTGCGAAAATTCTCTAGATATGGATAACCCCAGACCTGTGCCACCATACTTCCTCATTGTAGCTCCATCAACCTGCTGGAATGCCTCAAATATCATCATATGTTTATCTGCAGGTATCCCAATTCCTGTATCTGAAACAGACATTTTCACCCATATATCTGCATAGTTAGAAAGCGGCAGCTGCGATACTTCCTCCGCATTTGCTTTATTAACATTAATAGATACTTTGCCTTCTTTTGTGAATTTGAATGCGTTCGACAATAGGTTTTTCATGATTTGCTGTAATCTTTGTTCATCTGTGTAAATAATTGGCGGAACATCATCTGCGTAATTAATGTCGAAGTCTAGCTCTTTGCTTTTTGCAATTTGCGTAAAGTTACGCTTCAGCCTATCGACGAATTCACTTAAGTACACTTCTTCAAAGCTAATTTCAAGTTTTCCTGCTTCCACCTTGGAAAGGTCAAGAATATCATTGATTAAATTTAATAAATCATTACCAGAAGAATTAATAACTTTCGCAAATTCTTTTTGTTCTGGAGATAATTCTACATCAAGGTCATCTGCAAGCATTTCAGAAAGCAGCAAAATGCTGTTAAGTGGTGTGCGAAGCTCATGAGACATATTAGCCAAGAATTCAGATTTATATTTCGAGCTAAGCTGAAGCTGTTTCGCCTGCTCCTCTAATTCTTCTTTAACAGTCACAAGTTCCTCTGTTTTAAACTCTGCATCATTTGTGCGTTCTTCCAGCTGTTCATTTATCATTCGCAGCTCTTCTGTCTGTGTTTGCAGTTCTTCTGATTGCGCTTGTAATTCTTCTGATTGTGTTTGCAGCTCTTCTGTTTGGGCTTGTGATTCAAGCAATAAGCGCTCGACTTCCATTCTCCCCAGAATATTCATAATACCGATTCCCAATGTTTCCAGGACATTTTCGATAAGCTTCTGATCAGCTTTAGTGAATTCCTTAATACTCGCTATCTCCAAAACAGCAACAACATCGTCCTTCACTAATATTGGTGCAATCAGTACAGATTTCGGCTTAACCTCTCCTAAGCCAGTAGAGATTAAACGATAGTCCTCAGGAACATTATTCAAAACAATCATTTTCTTGTCGTGCACAGTTTGACCAATAAGACCTTCGCCTGCAGTAAATGCTTGTCTTCCAGTCTCTGAATCTGCATATGCAGCGACTTTTTTAAACACAGCCTCTTTGCCTGTTTCATCCATAACGTAAAATGCACCAAAACTAGCTTTTGTAGCAGTTACTACCTTCTTAATAAATTGCTCTGAAAGTGTGGATATGGAAACGTGGCGGCCATATAATTTGATGATTTCAGCAGAATTAGATTGAACCCAGTTTTGTTCGGAAATTTCGTCGACAAATTGTTTTTCCTTTGATGTGTAATTTTCAAGGGACGCAGCCATTGAATTAAATGATCTTGCAATATCACCAATTTCATCATTACTGTCCAATTGAATGCGAGGAACTTCAGCCAAATTATTAAAGTCAACATCTTTAATGACATCAACGATGGAATTAATATTTCTTGTAGTACTTCTAATAACCCATAGCATGACAGAAACAATTAGTATAAGTGCAACGGAAACAACCGAAATAAGTGCAATAACAAGCTGTTTGTATGTAGCATTGGCACCACTTAAAGCGTCACCCATTAAGGATTCCTGATAATCCTTGAACTCATCAATTTTGCTTAATAGCACCGTTCGATTTGCTGCGCCATCATTATAAATGGCTTGCAGCTCTTGTGTAGAGCCATTATTGTTGTACACAGTTAAAATCTCTGTTTCCATTTTGGCAAACTCTGTGTAACCATTACTAATTTCTTTAATTAGCGATTTTGCCTTATTTGTATTCAATATTACTTCAAGATCAGCTATTTTAGTATTAAGAAGGGTAATATCCTCCGCAGATGATTCAGCAAAATCTTTATTGATATTCGCACTTCTTCCGTTCATCAGGTTAAGCATATTACGGTCTTCCAAATAAATCTGCTGCCTGATTTCAGTAGCCTCATTCACCTTATGATAGCGGTCCTGCACAATCTCCAGCATATTATCTTTAATGGATTGCATCATAATAAGAACGATTCCCATTAAGAGAACCATACATAAGACAGTCAATCCTAATCCAAAATATTGCTTCCTTTTGTATCCCACAACTGTTCCTTCTTTCTACTTGTCAATACTTCAACTATAACAAACATTTTGCTAGTTTACTATTTTACTTCCTTAGTGTTATGTAAGCAGGAGAAATATAGTTATTTTAATAGATTGATAATAATAGTATTTTAAAAAAGTAAATTGTTATATATCTATAATCGCTTATTAATTAATTATATCATAATAACAGATGTTTTTAATTGAATTCCCTTTATATCTTTAAGGGAAAAAGAACCTAAGCTGAAATTGCTTTGGTTCGGTTGGCTTTACTAACATGAAACTTTAGTCTTTTCTCATTATTTTTAAATGTAAAGGAAAAAAGAAAAGGAAAACAAAAATATATACTGGAATGGAATACCATGTATGCCAGCCTTTACTTATCATGTATCCTGATGCTACCGCTCCCCATTCTAACACGAACGAAGCTACTGCAAAAATCCATCTGTATAAAATAGATTTAGTAACTGTTAAAAAGTTCAAATAGATTATGCCGATTGCTGGTGGAACAAATGCCACAAATATATAGTCGATTGGAGAAGTGACAGGCGAAGGTCCAATTTGAAATCCCTTAAAAACGTCCCCTACCAACACATCTCCAAGCCAAGTGCCAAAGCCAAAGACTCCAGCACTATAATACATCTCCTTGAATGTCAGCTTTTTTGGCATAGTAATTAGGATGAGTAGAAAAATCCCTATTATCGTGTATGGATACCACATTTTCAAGCCCACAATCCTTTCACAGAATCCTTTTAGCCTTTATCCATAAAATATCCTAATTTCTTTATCGCTATACTGCCGCAAGGAACCATGGCTTACTTTTTTGTAAAAAAACAGCTGACTCTCAGCCAGCTGTTTGAAAATTAAATAATATACGTATAATACAAAGATATTCATTTGTCTATTTTCTGGAAATATCGATAAATCTTTGCTAATTTCTTGCTGTGATTTCCTTTAGGACTTTCCATATTTCCGAATTCAAAAAACTTCACCTTTTTTATTCCGACAAAATTAAATAGCGCTTTTTTCATAAGAATTTTGTGGGCGTTATTAAGCCACAGCATCGGATAATTAGTCGGCCCCTTCATTGTCGATATGCAGACAACAGATTTCCCTTTCAAAAGACCCTCCGGAAAAAGTCCTTTTTTATCTTTATAGGCAAAATTCGAGGCAAACATTTGATCAATATATCCTAGTAGCATGGCAGGTGGTCTTCCCCACCAAATAGGATAAATAAACACTAGCTTGTCAGCCCACTTTATTTGTTCTCTATATTTTTCTAACTCCGGATTAATATGCATATCACGTCTTCGCTTTTGTTCATTGAATACTAACAAGGGATTAAAGCCCTCTTCGTATAAGTCAAGCATTTGAATTCCCTTTATATTGGCGTTTTCTTTGCTCCCCTTCATTACTTGTTGGGAAAAAGCATAATTTAAGCTTTTATGATTTGGATATGTATAAACGACTAACATTTTCATCTGCACACCTCCTTATCTATTAAAAAATGTTCAGTAATTCATTAAGAATTCTGATATAGATTAGTCATCCCATTAATATTCTCCCATGTGCTTAAAAACCCTCTATTCTTGTCAGTATTCGGATGCATATACATATGTGTTTTTCTTTTTTCCAAGGGCTTTCCGCCTCACAATCTAAGTTTATGCAAATAAAATATAAAGACCTAAAAGCGAATGTTGTAAAGGAGGGGACAAATGTCTGTTTATGCAGTTGAGTATATAAAGGATGTAGAAGAGGGCGAAATGGCTGCAAAGCTATTCCTGTGCAGTGATGGGAATATATATATTGTAAAATTGATGTCCAACCCAAATGGCAAGAGATCGTTATTTAATGAATTAGTGGCATATCGACTAGGAACGCTATTACATCTTCCTATAGCAACTGGTCAAATAATAATCTTTTCAAAACATAAACTTAAAGATCCAAAATTATTAAAGAGAATGGCTATAGAAGAAGGACCACATTTCGGAAGCTTACTTATTAATAATGCCAGTATGTATACACCCGGAAAGCTTAATCATTGTAAAAACATTTCCACACTCCCAGAAATTATTGTATTTGATCACTGGATATCGAATTATGACAGAAAAGATGAGCCGCAAAACATTTTGATATCTGGCCAAAAACCTTACCAGCTTGCCTATATCGATCACGCTGATGCTTTTCATGGCCCTGGATGGACTATTGAGAGTCTTAACTATTATACATGGAACAGTCAGGTCTTCTGGGGTTCCACTTATGATGAATTTGTACCTTTCATTGATAATGCAGACCCCTTCGGATTAGCTTTGATTAAGCTTGAATCAATAAAAGATGAGGAGCTTGCTGCTGCCTTCGGGAGGGATATTCCATCGGAATGGCAAGTATCAAAAGAAGAAGTAAAAACATTGTTGTTCCATTTGATTATAAGAAAACGGCAGATGAAAAAACTTATTGCTGAGTTAAGAAGGTACTTCCCTATTTGGAATTCTTCGAAAGTCTAAAAACACCATTTCATATACAAATATACAAAAATCTAATGAAAAACATACGCTTTGTTATATTTGTCCTAGAACTATTTTCTTGTTAACGTAATATTTTATAGTAACTTACAAAATGGAGTTGATGAATATGCCACCAAAACCTCCTAAAGGTCCAAAAGGTCCTAAAGGTCCCCATAAAAAACACCTTCTTCCACACGAGTTAAAAAAGCTTAAGGGAGTTACCGGGTTAACTGGGGTTACTGGAATTACTGGGATTACTGGGATTACTGGGATTACTGGGATTACTGGGATTACTGGGATTACTGGCACGACTGGAGTTACGGTTTCACAGAATCAAAATCCGATGACAAATGATCAAGATTATCAAACTTGGATTGAAGATTTGTACAACCAGTATATTAATCCAGAAGGCTAAACAAGATGATTGTCTGCATCCTGCCACAGGATGCAGACATATTTATATGGAGGAATGTATGATTTCAATTAGCTTATGCATGATTGTCAAAAATGAAGAGAATACACTTGCCAGATGTTTAGATTCCGTAAAGGATATAGTGGATGAAATCATTATTGTTGATACAGGTTCAACTGACCGCACAATAGATATTGCCCGAAAATATACGAATAATATTTACCAGTTTAAATGGATTGATGATTTTTCAGCTGCCCGGAATTTTGCCTTTCAGCATGCCAGCAAGGACTATGTTTTGACGATGGATGCTGATGATACCTTTCAAGATAAAGAAAAATTATTACGTTTAAAAGAAACCCTTCCATCATACGTCAATGCAATTACAATGAAATACCATGCAGCGTTTGATGAAGGAGGCAATGTTTTAGCAAGCTTGAGGCAAGTTAGACTTGTCAAACGATCCAAACAATTTAAATGGCACGGAGCAGTCCATGAATTCCTTGATGTGAGCGGTGAGGTATTGCATAGTGATATTATTATTTGCCATAAAAGAATACACCAAAATAATAACAGAAACCTGCTTATATACAGAAAGAGATTAAATGAAGGAATTCCCTTTACCCCTCGCGACCTCTTCTATTATGGCAATGAACTTTATGATAATTCCTATTACGTGGAAGCCATTCCTGTTTATAAGGATTTTATTAAGACTGAAAATCATTGGCTGGAGGATGAAAGAACAGCTTATCGTAAATTATCTGATTGTCACTCAGAAATGGGAGATGTAGACAATGCAATCCATTACATCTTAAAAACATTCCAATGTGGCTCTCCCCGTTCTGAAGACTGTTGTCGACTCGGATTTCTTTTCATGCAAAAGAATGAACCGAGAACGGCACTTCATTGGTTTCAGTATGCGACAATTCTTCCTGAAATAGATGATGGCAGTATCATAAACCATGGCTGTTCTACATGGATTCCTCATTTGCAGTTGTGCGTCTGTCATTCGATGCTGGGTAATAGCCATAAAGCCTACCAGCATATTGTTATCGCTTATAAATTCAACCCTACCAACAAATTAATCCTAGAAAACAAATATTTGTTGGAAGCGCATATTTAAAAAACTCCCCGCTATTAATTGGAGGAGTTTTTTTCCAGTCACTTATGATTTTATATTATATACATGATAAAAGTACTCAGGCATTGTCAAAAACTGATAGCCTTTTTCTCTTAACTTTTCAATTATCCTAGGCAATGCCTGCACAGTTCTTTCCCTAGGACCTCCCCCATCATGCATGAGGATGATTTTATATTCCTTTTCGCCTCTGATTCCATCCATTACACGATTTTCTATTTGGTCTTCCTGTGATAAATCCCAATCATTTGTATCGATATCCCATAACACCGGTATTATACCAAGTTCATGTAATATCTGGTATGTCTCCTCATTAATTGCTCCATAGGGAGGTCGGAAGAACTTTATATCATGAACAGCAGATTTCTTGAGCTCCAAATTAAGTGTATGAATTTCCTCCAGCAATACATCTCTTGATATTTGTGTAATATCTGGATGGTTCATGGTATGGTTTGCCACCGAATGCCCATCCTCCACTATTGCTTGAAGAATTCCGGGATATTTGTCTAGACTTTCACCTAGGATAAAAAAAGTTGCTTTTACTTGAAGGGTTTTAAGGATTTTAAGAATCTCCAGTGTATAGGGTGATGGTCCATCATCAAATGTTAAAGCGATAAAGCGTTTAGAGTCATTTCTCAAAATTATCCCCTTTCTTTTGCAATAAGAGTTTTATTTATTTATAAAATATGCCAATGTTTTTCTATTTGTACCATATTTAAAATTATTTCATTCAAGCCGTTTCATGTTTGTCCATCTTTTCATATATTATTAAAAATTGCTGGTGGTGACTCCTTTTGAGAATACTCTTTATTGATAGTAATGAACTTTTAATGTTTGGGTTAGCAGCCGGGTTTAAGGATGCGGGTCATGAGGTTTTGGTTTCAGGAAAAATAGACGAAAAGACAATTCCTAATCTAATTGCGAGCTTCCGGCCTCACCTTATTTTTACCGAGGGATGGTCTGAAGAAAATGATAGTCCGTGGAAACAGAAATTAATAAGTTCACAAATAAAGGCTTCGGGTATCCCCCATATATATTGGGCTGTAGAGGATCCCCATTTTACACTTAACTTTACCCTTCCTCTGATTGCCAGAATGAAGCCAGACTTTGTTTTCACATTAAGTACAAGTTTAGTGGATTTCTATAAAAAGTTAAAAATACCTGCAGCTCATCTTGATTTCGGCTTTGAGCCTAGCATTCATTATCCGGTTTCTAATGCTCAAAATAAATATGATATTGTAGTAGTAGCAAACGCTTACCCTCATATTCTTACAGAATCTCCTGAGCATTATCGGAATAAATCCCTTCAAATGCTGATAAAGCCATTGATAGAAGAAGGAATCCGTATTGACTTTTGGGGAGCAGATTGGGATAAGATGGGCAATGTACTCGGCGTAAATATCCCAAGTGATTGGATACACGGTTATTTGCCATACAGAGATGCTTATAAAGTATACAATAGCGCAAAAATAATTATCGGCCCGCAAAATTACAAATCACAGGTGACACAACGTACCTATGAGATATTAGGTTCGGGAGGTTTCTTACTCACTTCTGACACTCCAGGTGTTAGAGATTTATTCACTCCAGGAAAAGATTTAGTTGTATCTAATAATAAGCAACAAACCCTTAGCTTAGTCGATTATTATTTAAACCATCCACAAGAAAGAACCAAAATCAAAACACAAGGACATAATACTGTGTCTGATCACTCCTATGTAAAAAGAGCTAAACAGGCTATCCAAACACTTATTAACGAAGGCATTATTAAATAATTCAGGGTGCCTTAGAAATAACATGTTATTAATGAATATTTCAGAAGGTATTTTATAGTTTCCAACACATGTAACCTGCATGCTCTTTGAAATTCTGGATCAACAGCTCGAATGGTTCAGTCTCATTACTTTATAGCCAAATTCCAGTATCCTCAGTAAATATATGTATCACATACGTTAGGATATCCATTTTATTTTTTAGGAATGAAATCCTCAGATGTTAAATAGCATTAAAGCAGGAGGTGTTTCCATTGCTAAAAATCTTTAAAAAACGGTGGATACTCTTTGATCAAGCGGTCAGCCCTTATAAACCATATGTAACGGTTGATTATGGCGTCACTTCCGTTTCACCTAGAGATATCATTGGCTTAAGCCACACACCTAAAGAAATAAAAAATGACGAAAAAATGATTGAACTACGTAAATCAGTTGAAACACAAGGCTGGGATGATGACGAATTGATAGCTGATTTACATTTAGTTCGCCTGCCTAATGGTAAGTACACAGCAATTGGTGAAGGAAATCATCTGTCATACCTTTCTGATCAATTAGATATCCCGAGAGTAAATGCTTTTGTTTCAATCCTTATTCCTGAGGAGTATATACCAGAAAACATAAAAGCAGAGATGGCCGAATACTCCACTAAGGAATATTTATTTGAGAAAAGAGCTTCAACATTGCTTTCATTAGCAAAATTTCTTAATTTACTCCCTAAGACAGGGAAAGATTAATTTCTACTATTCATTGTATATTTCCCCTCTTAAGTTCACTAATTTTCCCTCTTACCATTCCCAATCAAACACGTTAAAAAACAGAGCACCAAGGTGCTCTGTTCCTAAAAGTAATGGCATTGTTGCAAGTTAATTTAATTTAAATTCGCTTTGCACTATAGTATGCTGATTTCCAGTAGCTATTATTTAAGCTCGTAATAGTAACACCTTTAGTGGAGTCTGCATGAATGAATTTATTGTCGCCTATGTATATACCTACATGGGATGCGCCTTTTTTATATGTTTCGAAAAACACCATGTCTCCCTTTTTCAATTTGCTTTTAGAGACTTTTTGGCCTTTTTTATAAAGCTCTGTAGTTGTTCTAGGCAAGCTTTTACCTGCCTTTTTATAGGCATAGTTGACAAAACCTGAGCAATCAAACCCTGCTTTTGTTGTTCCGCCCCATTTATATTTTGTCCCAACGACCTTTTTGCCTTCTTTAACCGCTTTATCTTTATATGAAGTAGAAGATGCAGCTTCTACCTTTCCTGAATCGATAGGTGAAGGAGCTAATACTCCTGCGAATAAACTTAAACTTGCCAATCCTGCGATAATGGCCTTTTTCATATGATGGTAACCTCCAAAATTTATGTGTTTTCCATTGGCTATGTATCTCGACGTTTTAACTATCTCAGTATATCAATATTTTCAGAAAAATATAGTTAATTCTCATTACACTTATATTAAAAAATATTACTAGTATTACAGAAAATGCTAGATTTTGAAAAAATAGAGGAATATTAAGGAAAGAATTATCTTTTAGGAGATTAAATAAAAAAAACCGCCAAAATTGGCGGCAAAAAAAACTATACTAGGGTAGCTTATTTACGATTATTTAATCCTTCAAACTCATCCATCTTTCCACAAATCTCTGTTTGTGTGGTTTTAACGACTTCCTGTGAATTTTTCGTTACATCACTTACTCTAGTTACTTCTTTTGAAATGTTTTCAATGTTATTATTTATTTTTTTAATAGCTTCTTCTACACTACCGGCTAATTTTCGTACTTCCTTCGCAACAACATTAAAGCCTCGTCCATGCTCACCAGCACGGGCAGCCTCGATTCCTGCATTAAGCGCCAGAATATTTGTTTGTAAGGAAATATTTTGAATGGATTTAGACAGATGTCTGATTAATTCAGTTTGTTCCTCTAATGAATGAATCGCAATCATATTTTCCTTTGCTGTTTCTGTGACGATTTCTCCTAAATCAAATGATAGATTCTTTAATAATGAAACAAGCTCTAATGTTTGATTTTCACGTTCTGTAATATCTGTTGCTATCTTAAGAACATTTGTCACTTCACCTTCGTCTGATAAGACAGGAATGTATGTTGCTTCAAGCCATAATAAGTTGCCTTGCTTACAAACACGTTGGATTTTCTCCTGAAACTTTAGGCCCTTTCTTAAATTAGTCCAAAGCTCTTCATATTCCTTGCTAGCTTGTAATTCCTCCGTACAGAATTGCTTATGCATCATATCCTTTAATACATGAACATTATAACCAAGTGTTTTCGCAAAATTTTCATTTGCCCAAATGACCCTACCGTTCAAATCAAATTCAACAATAGCCAAATTCGACTCTAATGCAGCTAAAACAGCATTTCCTTCTAATACTTGAGTACTTATGTTAATTCCAGCAGTTGTGTTCAAGTTTCTTCTTCCTTTTTTTCATATATTAGGATACTCTATATATCCTTAAATATCTCTATTACTAACAACGACGACCAATTCACAGTTAAGCTGATAATATATACATTTATATTAAATTTCTAACTCATAAATATCCCTTTGGTAACCAAGCCATCAAAGCAAAAGCCTAGACCTGCAGTTTTTTAGTCCCTACCCTTCGATAGGTTTGCCTTTTTCATGAATTACTTTTCTATTATCCTGTATATACTTTATAACGGCTGAAAAAGCAGGATTTTTAGTAGGAAAATATGACTAAATTTTAGTTTGTTAAAGGATGAAAATATAAGTAGATAGAAATCTTAGAATAAAGGGGAACATTCACAAACAATCCTAAACTTTTTTTAATAAAATTAGATTAATAGGAAGAATTTGAAGCTGAGGAGTATAATGAATAATCCTATAACGAATAAAATCGGGGCTGTTTTTATTCGTTATAGGATTATTGAGCGGGCAAGAAATTGGAAGCAGCATTTGATTTCATTAAACAACAACAAATCGATATTGTTACCCCAATACAGCATGGACATTATTTTCATTTTAAAGATGGAAATGCACTTATGGATTGTAAGTGTTGATTTCTTCAATTCAAGTATTAACAGCTATTAATTAACAAATGAGTGTTAAATAAAAATGCCAAAGACTTCAAACCTTTGGCATTTTTATTTTATGTTTTTTATATGGGCAGTGCTTACTAAGAATTAGCACAGCAATACATTCAACTTTATCAACAGATATAATAAGTACCAACGTATATAAATTCCAATCCCATTCATAGATAACACAGCTTTTATTGTTTTTCTTTCATAATCATTCCATAATTTTATTAAGTAGTAGTCAACTTAGCATACACAATGAAAAAGAATGTCATCTCTCCGACGATAACAATTGAAGGTACTGGGACTAGTAAATTAAAGATAAAAAATACTCCGAGAATCCCTAAAAATATTCCCAAATGATATATTTTCAAGCGATGGTGCACATGTCTGTATTGATGGAATACAAACGTAGTTGCGAAAAAATAAAGTAGTACGGAACCGAAAATAAAGAACAAGCTGAAGAAATATTCTACTTCATGTAAAACCAAAAGTCTGATTGATGCTGCTACGGCACTTAATGACATTAAGATAAAGAGATGTCCATAGATGATTGTTTGCCCAGCGGTTTGGATTGATTTATCTACTTTCTTCTCCACGTTATCGAAGTATTGCCACCACATTGCGATAATCAGTACAAACGATATGACTGCAAAGCCTATCGAGTGCCAATCTCCTTGGGTAGGCTGAATAACTGCCAGTGTACTGACAAGAGATTCACCAAAAAGGATAATCGTAAATAAGCCAAATCGCTCCAGCAAATGGGCGGTATTAGTTGGGACTTTAACTAAGTATTTTCGACCAAGCATTGGCACGATAATATCAATCATAATACCTAAATATAGAATAAAATAGCGAATCCACGAATCGAAGAACAGTGAAAATAAGGAGATAATAATTCCTATCCAAAAATACTTTCCTAAGTACCGTGCTGCTTCCTTTCGCGCTCCCTCTTCAATGCGCTGGACAACAAGGTACTGAATAGCAGTTACTGTTCTTAAGCCAATATAACCTATTAAAAAGGTAAGATAATATGGATCAAAATCGACATTTAAACTGGAGGTCATTACTAATGCAAAAAACATTTGCAGAATTAAAAACAGACGTTGATGAAACAAATCCTGTCCAAAGCGGTTAACAAACATAGTTTGTCCTACCCATGCCCACCAGATTGGAACAAAAATCAATACAAATTTAAATAAATATTCGGTATGAATGTGTCCGTCTTCTACATGTATCAATACATGTGTGGCAACTGCGACGGACGCCACAAATAATAAATCATAAAAAAGCTCTAACCAAGTTACTTTCTTTTCAAACACTTTTGTATTCCTCCCATTTCCCCTCTAATTATTTATCTCTTTTGACTTAATATTCAGAACACTCTATTGACAGCAAATAGTGAAAAATCTCGAAATAAAGGTATTGATTTTAGGTTTGGATAAAAATATCTTTGATTACCCCCTCCCTTTATCTCTATGATTTCATTGTTGTAAAGAATGCCTAACATAACATATTTTAACAGAATAAATACGTTATAAATAGTAAAAAAAACAAAGCTGCCAATCGGCAGCTTTGTTTAAAGTCTGGAAACAGCTAATCAATCATTGCTTGAAACTTTTGGATCACTTCATCTGTAAGGATGCCTTTTTCATTAAAATCACTGATAAATACAGCAAGCAGCATTTCATTTTCTTCTGAAATCTCTGTCTGAAGTAATACATTGTTAATCAAGTCGACATGATTCATAGGATTGGCAAACAATGTATTCCATGCACGCACCTGCAATTCCAAATCAGAGCCTAAAATGGCGGATTCTATTTCTTCCTGAGGTAAAGGTTCATTATTTTGAGCATATGGATCTTCGTACGTTTCAGAAAAGATAAAGTTGATTGGATGATATTCCTCCATGTTGTATTCATAACGACTGTTCCCGACTGAAATAATTATTTTGTCCTCTTCTAAGGACATTTTGCCATTTTCTAAAATGACTTTATTGGAATCAAACTTTATCGGACAGCTAACATCAGGGGTTATTAGCCAATAATTATGGTCAGGATTTAACTGCTGCATATAATCTTCAAAGGATAATTCTTCCGCCATCTCTTCATTATAATATATAGTGTAAAAAGCCGGTCGGTAATAGCAAGAGGCTTCTATACCCTCCATGCTTATGGTCCATTCTGATTCCGGTGCATCGAATAACACACGAAGAGCATAGCCATCCTTTATTCTCACTAGCTCATCATATATCATATACTGCCCTGTTTGCAGCGGCATGTCTGCAATTTCGGTTAATACATTCTGAAAGACTAAGTGTACATATGACTTATTATAAAAGCCGCTTTCTGTATTAATAAAAAGATGAAGGTTTTCCCCCTCTCTTTCCACACGCTCTATAATCGCGTCATGAAATCCTTCTGTCAGAACAGCTTGAGCTGTTGGCGGTAAGTTCGCTGCAGCCTTCTCTGATTGATCATAGGCAGCCTCTAATAGCTTTTCAAAAATTTCTTCCTGCTTTCTAACCCACTGTAAATAATCGTTACGCACATCCTTAGGGAGGACCGGCTGATTCAACGTACCATTTTCTAAAAATGGGATAAAGCGGCTTGGCAAAACTTGCAGTAATTCCGCTTTTGCTTCCTCTAGCTCAGCTTTAAGAGTTGTATGTATATCTTCTCCTTCTTCTTTTGCTTCCCTTAACGTTATCTCCCAATCCTCATCTGTTTCATGTATCGGCAGGGCTGTACATGTCGAAAAAGCCTTTTTTGCATCAATTGAAATATTCCACATATTATGACCTCGTTTTTTATTAATGGGATTGCCGCAAAATACTATACATTCTACGGTCATATAAGGATAAAGTTTCTAGTATTCGGAAATTTTACATAAATTATTGTTTATCCACTTAAGTTAACTATAAAATAATTATGTAAACTTTCAATATCTATCACCCCAATAATCGTAACATTGGGGTGATAGATCACTTTGTCAGTCGTAATTCTCGTTTACTTTCATTCTTAAACTTAGGCTTTTTTAAGACACTTTTACTGTCCTGGCTGCTTTCTGCTGAAGCCCTTTATTTCATTCGTTTCCCATATCAAACGTGTTTCTTTCTCTCCGTCACTTAAGTAATAGACATTGTTGTTGATTATATTGCCGTTGCTTTGTTTAAAAGGGTTGCTGATAAGAAGCTTAGAGCTTCCTGCTACCATTGTATTTTTTTCCATTTTATTTTGCTTTATTTTGTATTGGATGAGCAGCTGTCCACCATCCAAAATTTAGTGACATTTTTATATGACACTCCTCCATGTTATACATTTCAGTTATTCTCCCGAATTTTTCATATTGCACCTAATTAAACTGAACTCACAAAAAAACGGCGCCATAAGCTGCTTAAGCTTATAACGCCTGTAAATTAGTTTAGTTCCCCATTATCAATTATTCCGTTATCATCTATATAAACTGTTGGCTTCGTGACAACTCCATCAATATGTACACCTGCAGCTATTGTTCCTCCGAATGTATTGTTACTGCCAAACGCTACATGGATGGTGCCATACACCTTTTCATCCTCAAGAACAACTCCTGTAATTCTGGCTTTATCATTTGTACCAATTCCAAATTCACATAGCAGTTTGCCATCTTCTTCCCCTAAAATGGCGAGGAGCTTTTCACTTTGTTCTCCCTCGGCCTTTATAATTCGACCATTTTCAATTGTCAGCAGGACAGGTGAGTCTAATCGGCCAATTCCTGCAATGGAGCCATCAATTAAAATTTGGCCAGCTGCACTTCCTTCTATTGGTGCAATATACGCTTCTCCTGATGGCAGATTACCTGATTCACCACTGTTTACATACATCCCAGTACTCGGAATCCCTTCGCGACCGTTTATGGAAAAGGAAAGGACATATCCGCCCTTTTCTATTTTGATACTATTCCCTTTTGACAATATGTCTGTATACTTTTCTGTTAGTGCTTTTACTTTTACATAATCTGCAGCGATTGCACCCTCCAAAAACATGTCTTCTGTTATACCTGGCATTGTTGCAAGTCGTGCTCCTGCAGCTGCTGCATTTTTTCTTGCCTGTGTATGTGTCAAGGAATGCTGGGTCACACACACTACAACATCCGACCTGCTCATAGCTAGAGCAATCGGGGCTGGCGGTTCCTGTCCAGACTTGTCCCTTTCTTTCATCACAACAAGCATAGCTTCTGCACCGAGTAATTTACCAGCTTCATATAAGGATTCAGCTAATTCCTTTTTTACATCATCAGCCACGACAAGGAAGCTTTCTCCCTTTCGTAAACCAAGACAGTTCACTAATACATTTTTACTGATTTCTACTAATCTTTCGCTCATTGTAATCCTCCTATTAAACAAGTTCTGCAACTAGCTTTGCCATAATCGCATTAGACAATATAACTGGTAATCCAGTTGTATTTGCGACAATATCCCGTGCTTGCTCTGTATATCCCATACAATCGAGCAGGATAACGTCTACATTGTCTTTTAATTCATTGGCAGCATGCACAAAGCTCTCTGTATCGCCTTCATATGGAGAAGCAACAGCAAAAGATGGATTCAATCCATATAGTGAGTATTTCGGCTTTAAGTTCGTCTTTTGTTCTGGCAATGGAACAATTACGCCAAAACGTCTATGACCTACTAATGCTTTTGCTGTCGGCGGGATTATGTGATCTGGTTCAATTAAATAAGCGCTTTGTGTAGTGAGACCAGGAAACACTCCTGTGCAAAGCAACAGAATACTTTTAATCCCCTTGTTCTCTAAATAGTTAATTTTCTGCTGCAATATCGGCTTGATTTTCTCTCTTGACATGACAACAGATTCACCTGTTGTTAGTCTTGAGGTCAAAACATAATCATTTTCTTCCGGAAACAAGTTTTGCTCAATATATTCCTTTGTCATGCCATCCAGTACGCCAGCTTGAAGGAGTTCTGCTCGTCCATATAAATATTTTTCAAGAATTGGAGCAACATCCACACGTGGAGCTTGTCCTATCGTTATCATCCCAAGTCGTTCCATCATAACCCTCCATCTAAAGAAAAAGAAGAGGAATTTCCTCTTCCTCCTCCATTATTGTTGTGACGCCTTTTCACCCATTGTTTGCAGCTTTTTCATAGAACCATAAAGCTCTGTTATTTGGCTGAATTCAGCATCACTATAAAACTGACACGTTCCATTTGTTGCTTCCTTAGCTGTTTCCACAGCGAAGCGAACAGCATCTGCAATATCTGTTTCATGACTTGCTCCTGTTCCACAACCAGGAACAACCGATTGTGCTGTAATAGCTACCCCAACTACTGGTGCATCTGTCGCAACAGCTGGCTGAAGGATAGAGTTAATATGATAGAGTCCATTGCCGTATGGAGTTATATCCTGAACTGTAATCGGGAAGGTAACTGCAAATTGTCCTGTCGTCATTTCCATGATGCGCAGTAAGTCTTCGCTTACTCGCAGTATATATCCCTCTTTTACTGTTGGAGATATGGCAATGCCTTTATGGTTAATAACTCGGTTTCCTTTTGTCGTATCAATGGATAGAATGGCATCCATCTCAGAAGTTACTTCATGCTTATTCATTGTTAAAATATCGACAGGTGAATCCATAAAATCAACTGGCTCATGCGGGCGAGTTGGCGCATCAGGACAAATATGTGTTGTAATAATAACATCTCCTTGAAGATGATCTCCCTTCACTTGCATGTCTGCCAGCTTTAAAGCAGAAGCGATTGCTGCAATTGCACCGTCTGCATCTGATACTAACCCAATTCGGCTTGGGCGTGCCCCAATGCCGCCAAGTCTTCCAATAATCCCAAACGTTGGAACAGTGCCACCGTTTGTTTTCCCATTTGTCCCAGGCACGAGGATTTTTATGAAGTCTGTGCTGCCTTTTTCGCCAGTAACAGTCGTAACCGTTACCTCGACATTTGAAAATTCAGAGAATAACCCCTTTACAATTTCTCCTGTTACATATGCACTATCCAATGTTTCCAGTGCAAGCAATGTTTGTTTAAGTACCATTTTTATTTTCCCCTTTCAAACTTTATTAATAGATATATGGAATAATAGATTTATTAATAATCCCCTCAATCGGCTTCATTAATTTTTCGTTGCTCATCGTTGTACTTAAAATTAATTTTTCCTTTGGAACGGAAATAACCGTTATGTTTTGGCCTTTTTCGATTGCTGCCGAAACAATTGGTTTTGCTGTTTTAGCATCCAAAGTCATAATTAAATCAGGGAATGTGCCAAAACGATCACCGTTTTTTTCAATTGTCATATATTCATTCCAAAAGG
>Ga0209463_1000887_pt1 | contig 20119 bp, 15 predicted proteins | sample AgamicMgSfrz_FD_187169 | JGI IMG/M metagenome (GOLD analysis project Ga0209463, IMG submission 187169) | Agave microbial communities from Guanajuato, Mexico - Mg.Sf.rz (SPAdes) (version 2) | ecosystem: Host-associated > Plants > Phyllosphere > Phylloplane/Leaf | place: Guanajuato, Mexico... | reverse complement strand
GATCCTTATCACGCAGATTGTTCTTGTTATCCACTCGTTTCATCTCCTAAGAAATCGTTTTTTGTACTGTAGCCTTATTTTGTCATTGTTAAACATGAGAAAAAAATGGATAATAAACAAAAACAAAGAAGGAGCTTTTATGTCAATACAACCTGAGTTTTTATCATCATTACAGCCATTTTTACAGGAATCATGGGAAAAAGCCGGCTTTAAACAAGCAATGCCGGTCCAGGAAGAAGCCATTCCTCTTATGCTTGCCGGGCGTGACGTGATCGCGGAATCGCCAACCGGAACGGGAAAAACACTTGCATACGTTTTGCCAATGCTTGAAAAAATCGATCCGAAGCGCAACCAAGTACAGGCGCTTGTCATGGCATCATCCCGCGAATTAATTATGCAAATCGGCGAAGAAATTCGCACGTTTGGCGGGGGGGTTATTACGTCCGCAGGCATGATCGGCGGAGCCAATATTAAACGCCAGACAGACCGCTTGAAAAAGCCGCCTCATATCATATGCGGAACACCAGGACGTCTGCTTGAGTTAATTCAAATGAAAAAGCTGAAAATGCATGAAGTAAAATTAATTGTACTAGATGAAGGAGATGAGTTGTTTACAACCTCTTCTTTTGAACCAGTTCAATCAATTATTAAATCCACACAAAAGGACCGCCAGCTTGCTCTTTTTTCTGCAACACTTCCTGCAGCTGCCGAACAGAAAGCGAAGGAGCTGATGAATGATCCGGCATCCATTCAAATTCAAAAAGGAAGCCTGCCACAGGAAGGAACCGTCCGTCATCTTTATTTTACTTGTGCGTGGAAAGAAAAGCAGCAAATGATTGAAAAAGTGATGCGTGTCTTTGAGCCGGAACGTATGCTCGCTTTCGTTAAGGATATAACGGATGTGAATGTTATGTCGGAGAAGCTTTCATACAAAGGATTGAAAAACGGTGTTCTGCACAGTGAGCTCCGCAAAGAAGAGCGGGTCAAAGCCATCAGGGATTTCCGAACCGGAAAAGCGCCGCTCCTATTTGCGACCGATGTTGCTGCACGCGGGCTTGATGTAAAAGGGCTGACGCATGTGCTTCACTTTGAAGCGCCGCAGAACACACGTGAATACACACACCGTTCAGGCCGGACCGGCCGTGCAGGTGAAGACGGAACGGTTATTACGCTGATCACAAGTGAGTTTCAAGAAAAAGAATTAAAGAAAATTGCCCGTCAAATGGGCGTGGAGCTGGAGAAGTACGAATTTTTCAAAGGGAAAGCTGTTCCAGCGCAATAATAAAACAGGCGTAAACGAAAAAATCCGGCTCAAGCTGGATAATAGAAAAAAGGAGACAGGCGCAGGCCGTCTCCTTTTTTCTATAAAAACAACTCAAGTCGGCAGGAAGCGTCTGATTCAATCACATCTCCCACACGCAGGGGGATCGTTTTTTGAAACAAAGGCCCGTCATAAACGAACGTGTGAAACTCGCCATTTTCACCCATCGGACAGCACTCTGTTTGAACAATCTCAGCCATAAAAGAGGCATCGAGTGTCCGGCCAAGATAATGACGGTCGATCATGCCTTTTCGAGTACGGATAATCATGGCCTTGTAGCCAGTGCCAATAAACTCCTGGAGCATGTGAGAAGCCTGATCTGGTTCGGCGCGAAGAGGAAAAAGTGCTTCAAGCCTTGCTGCAGCGGCTGTGTTTTCTCCCCATTCAAAATGTGCGTCTGTGTAAATGTCACCATACGCAATGCCGTCCAGCCTAAAGGACTCCTTTAGTAAGCGTAAATCTGCAATAAAGTCTTCTGTATAATGATCGTAGCGGCAGCGGATAAAATGGACCGGCAGCCCAAGTGCTTTTCCTTGCGCTTCAATAAGCTCCATTTTCTCATCGTGCCCGAATGTGCGCCCTGTTTCAATCGGCGCAGTGGTCAGAAGGAGAGTTACATCGATTTCTGCCTGCCGCAGTTTATGCAGAACCATCATACAATCTTTTCCGCCGCTCCATGAAAGTGCATACCGTTTAACCACTTAGTTCTCTCCCGTATTTTCTTTATATTGTGTATCGATTTCTTTGCGTACCGCTTCGTAATCATTTTCTACCTGCCCGCGTTTCTTCTCGTAATCTTCCTCTGCCATGCTTTTTATTAATTCATAATAATCTTCCAGGTCTTTACGAACTCCGTCATATACGTCAGGGTCCAGGTTATACTCATTATTTGCTTCGATAAGTGTATTCACAGATGTGTTTTTAAAACTAATCATTCGGTTGGTAAATTTATTTTTCAAATTAATTAAATCGGTGACATCATTGTTTTTCTGGTAGATCGCGTCTACAGTATGGGAATTGCGCCAGTAGATCCATTCCACCATCGCATCATTTGATTTTTGGAACTCTGCTTTGAGTTCCTGCTCGTCATTCGCTTCAATAAATTCTCCATCTGCCGCGTCTGCAATGGCTTTTAAAGCGGCTTGATCTGCGTCTTCAATTGAGAAGCCAATAACGTTAATAATTGGTTCAATATCAGAGGCAGCCAGCTGTTTTGCCGTTTCAGCCGGATTGCCGTCACAGGTTTCTTTACCGTCTGAGACTATATAAATAACATTTGTCGCCTCCTGACCGGCTGATGCCGCCTTTAAGGAATCACCTGCTTTGGCAAGAGCCGCTGAGATAGGAGTCCAGCCGCTTGCCTGCACAGATTCTACCGCTTGGGTAAATGCGTTTTGATTGTAAGTGCCAAGCGAATAGACTTCCTCAATGGCACTGCACGAAAGACCTTTATCAGAATCGGCACTTGTTCCTTTATGCCCGTAAATGGAAAGAGATACGCTTGTGCTCTCCGGCAGGTCAGCTGCAAATTCAGAAATGGCTTCCTTGGCAATATTCATTCGGCTTTTTCCATCGATTTCTGCTTTCATGGAACCGGAGGCATCGAGAATCAAAGCAACATTCACATGTTCTTTGACTTCACGGCCGTTTAATTTGATGTTAGAACCGGTATCCAGCTCCTCCAGAGAAACTTTTTCCTGTGGAGCAAATTCATTGATTGCCGGAAGCTCGGGATGAAACGTATCAAATAGCAGCTTGTTGACCGCCGCCTGCCGGGATTCCTCACTCGTTTCCGATTTATCAATTTCCTCAATTTGCTGCACGATGTCCTGTTTATCTTGGTCTGTCAATTCACCGTCTTCAATCTTTTCCCACCATTTTCCTTGCCTGGCTACTGCTTCTTCAAGTGTATCCGGATAAGAAAAAGTTGTTTCTTCTGTTACGGCTGCTTGCTCTGCAACCGGCTTTGCTGCTTCTTTCGTTTCTGGTTCCTGCGAGTTGCAGCCAGCAAAAAAAATAGCAGAAACAAGAAGCATTAATCCATTTTTCTGCATAAGATTTCCTCCCTTATAAGATTTCCCCTTAGTGTAGCGGAAAAGAAAATCGGGAGGTGTCGAACATTGTCGGAAAAAGGGAAAATGATGAAAAAGACCTGTTTGTTAAAAAACTTTAGTGGTCCACGATTCTCCGTTCCAAATATCGGTCACCACGTCCTGGTAAAATTCAGGCTCATGGGAAATAAGCAGAACGCTGCCTTTATAATCTTTTAATGCGCGTTTTAATTCATCTTTTGCATCCACGTCTAAATGGTTGGTTGGCTCATCAAGCACCAAAATATTCGATTCCTGGTTGATCAGTTTGCAAAGACGAACCTTTGCTTTTTCACCACCGCTTAAAACGGATACTTTGCTTTCAATGTGTTTGGTCGTTAAGCCGCATTTAGCGAGGGCCGCCCGAATTTCATATTGCGTAAACGATGGAAATTCCGTCCAAAGCTCTTCGATGCATGTATTGCCGGTATCTGTTTTTATTTCCTGCTGGAAGTAGCCGATCAGCAGGTTTTCGCCGCGCTCAACCTTACCGGAAACCGGGTTAATTTCACCAAGCAGACTTTTTAATAGCGTCGTTTTCCCAATTCCGTTTGCACCGGTCAAGGCGATTTTCTGCCCACGCTCCATGCGCAAATTTAAAGGGCGTGATAACGGCTCATCGTATCCAATTACAAGATCGCGTGCTTCAAAAATCAGCTTGCTTGGTGTCCGGCCTTCTTTAAAGCGGAATTCCGGTTTTGGACGTTCTGCCGCAAGCTCGATCACATCCATCTTATCGAGCTTTTTCTGGCGTGACATCGCCATATTTCGTGTAGATACACGTGCTTTATTGCGAGCTACAAAATCCTTTAAGCCAGAGATTTCCTGCTGCTGTTTTTTATAAGCCGCTTCAAGCTGCTGTTTTTTCATTTCATATACTTTCATAAATTCGTCATACGTGCCGGCATAGCGGTTCAATTCTTGATTTTCCATATGATAAATCAAGTTGACAACGCTGTTTAAAAATGGAATATCATGCGAAATAAGTACAAATGCATTTTCATATTCCTGCAGATAGCGTTTCAGCCATTCGATATGCTGTTCATCAAGGTAGTTGGTTGGCTCATCCAGCAGCAAAATTTCCGGCTTTTCAAGCAGTAATTTAGCCAAAAGAACTTTTGTCCGCTGTCCGCCGCTTAAATCATGTACATCACGCTCAAGACCGATATCATCTAAACCAAGACCGCGTGCCGTTTCTTCAACTTTTGCATCAATCACATAAAAGTCATTGTTTGTCAGCAAATCCTGCATCGTTCCGGTTTCTTCAAGCAGCTTCTCAAGCTCTTCCGGCGTAACATCGGCCATTTGTCCAAACAGCTCATTCATTTTTGTTTCAATGTCAAATAAATATTGGAACGCCGTGCGCAGTACATCACGAATCGTCATGCCCTGCTTGAGGACGGCATGCTGGTCAAGATAGCCGACACGAACATTTTTAGCCCATTCCACTTTTCCTTCGTCCGGCTGCAAAGTGCCGGTAATAATATTCATAAATGTTGATTTACCTTCACCGTTCGCCCCGATCAGGCCGATATGCTCTCCTTTAAGAAGGCGGAACGAAACATCATTAAAAATGGCACGATCACCAAAGCCATGGCTTAAGCGGCTGACTGATAAAATACTCATCTATATGAACTCCTTGTTCTTTTTTGATTATTATATCATTTTCCAAAAAAATCGGGAGAAAACTGTTAAACAGCCAGCACTCATTGTAAAATGACTGTATGAGGAATCGTGGGAGGGAATACAGATGCAGGAAAAGCAGCAGATCGAGATCAGCGGAACGAATCTTCAATGGAACCGAGCGGAAGGATTATTTCAATTTGAAGGAGCGGATGTTGTCCTTTTTTGGACAAAAACAGCGCTGAAAACGTTTATTGATTCAATTGAAGAAGTATCAGGCACAGAGTCTGCCCGGGTGGTCATGGAAACAGCCGGATACCGTACCGGGAGAATCGTCAGCAGCTTTTATAAAGAAAATCGGAGTGTGGAAGAAGCACTTGCATTTTTACCGAATATTTATGTAGCAGCCGGCTGGGGCGTAACGGAATTCAAGCAGCTCTGCATAAAAGAACGGCGCGCTGTCCTGGCGATTCGCAATGACTGGGAAAGCAAAGTAGTACAGGCTCAGGGGAAAAAGGGCCCTGGAACGTTTTTAGGCGGTCACTGGGCAGGCGTATTCAGCGGCCTGCTTGGAGAAACCATTTGGTACAAAATAACGGATTACACAGTATCGGATGAAAAATCGTACAAGGAAATTGAACTGTTTCCCTCTCCAAAAACGCCGACAGAGAATGTTCGGGAGCATATTCAGACACAGGAGCAGCAAACCATCACACAGCTTGAAGCAATGGTTGAAAACCGGACCATTGAACTGCGTAAACTGATTCGTGAGCTGTCATCGCCAATCGTTCCGGTGCTCGATGGCATTTTGGTTACACCGGTTATGGGGCGGTTTGATCAGGAACGGTCGGATGATTTTACTGAAAAAGCGCTTCAGGCGATTGTCGAACAAAAAGCAAGCATGCTCATTTTAGACGTGACGGGTATTAAAGCAATGAATAACTTGATCCTGAGCACGCTTGAAAAAGTGACACAGTCTGTTCAGTTGATTGGTGCCATTCCGATTGTTGCCGGCATTTCGCCGGAGCTTGGAATGGAAATGGCATCAAAGGGGATTTACTTGAATAATTTAAAGTGCTTTGCCACATTAAAACACGCTATTCATTATGCAATTGCGCTTGAAGGTATGCAGATTGTGAAAAAAGAAGACGAATTATTATAATAAACTCTTTGCTGTTTGGTATGATATAAAGAAATAAACGTACAGAAAAAACTATTTTTTGCCCCGGGAGGTGAGAGGGAAGAGTGGCAGTACTGCTCTTCCCGCATTTTGATAGACGGAGAAATTGCGATTAAATTACTAGCGTTCGCGCTGCTCATTGTATTAACGGGCTTTTTTGTAGCGACTGAATTTGCTATCATCCGTGTACGCCAGTCACGGATCAACCAGCTCGTTGAAGAAGGGAACAAGCGGGCAATAGCCGCGCAGACAGTAACGTCAAACCTCGATGAATATTTATCCGCTTGTCAGCTTGGCATCACGATTACTGCTCTTGGACTCGGATGGCTCGGTGAACCGACAGTGGAAGCAATATTGCATCCGGTTTTTGAACATTTCGACGTCGCTTCATCTGTTTCAAGCATTTTATCGTTTATTATTGCCTTTGCGGTTGTCACCTTCCTTCATGTAGTTGTGGGGGAGCTTGCACCAAAGACAGTTGCCATTCAAAAAGCTGAATTGGTTACGTTAACATTTTCGCCGCTTATTATTATATTCGACAAAATTATGTATCCGTTTATTAAAGCCTTGAACGGATCTGCACGCGGGCTTGTGGGGCTTTTTGGCTTAAAGCCGGCATCTGAGCATGAAATGGCGCATTCGGAAGAAGAACTGCGGATCATTTTGTCAGAAAGCTTTAAAAGCGGGGAAATTAATCAATCCGAGTATAAATATGTTGACCGTATATTTGAATTCGATGAACGCGTTGCAAAAGAAATTATGGTTCCAAGGACAGATATGGTGACGCTATCGAAAGATTTAACGTGGAATGAAATTACGTCTATTATCGAGCTTGAGAAGTATACCCGGTATCCGGTAGACGACGGGGATAAAGACAACATTCTCGGTATGGTAAATATGAAGGAACTGCTTTCTTATTATTTAAACCGGGATAGTGATCGCAGCCGCCCGCTTGAAGAATTCGTTAAGCCGGTCATTCGCGTGATCGAGACGATTCCGATTCACGACCTGCTCCTGAAAATGCAAAAAGAACGTATTCATATGGCTGTGCTAATGGACGAGTATGGAGGCACTTCGGGACTCGTAACCGTTGAGGATATTTTAGAAGAAATTGTCGGTGAAATTCGTGATGAATTTGATACAGATGAAAAACCGGAAATTCAAAAGCTTGGCGAAAAGCATTACTTATTGAATGCCCGCCTGCTTATTTCAGAGGTAAACGACCTGCTTGGCACAGAGCTTTCAGATGAGGAAGTAGACACGCTTGGCGGTTGGGCGCTTACAGAAAACATTGATGTGAAGCTTGGTGATTCGATTGAACAGGACGGCTATGAATTTATTATCCGCGATGCAGAGGGCCATCACATTCATGAGATCGAAGTGAAAAAAGCAAGACCAAAGGAAACAACATCTGCTGAATAAAGAAAAGAGCCTGCGAAAAAATCGCAGGCTCTTTTTTTAAATACGAAATTGGGCGACGATGCCATTTAATTGTTTGGCCATCACACTGGTTTGAATGGAACGATCAGCTACCGATTCTATGGCTGAGGATGTTTGCTGGGCAGCAGCTGATACATCCACAGTCCGATCCTCAATATCGCGTACAGAAGCGGCCAGACGGCTGATCAGTTCGACGACACCGGCAGAGTTCACGGCTTCTTCCTTGGTCAGCCGTGATACTTCATCAATTTCATTCATCGTTTGTGAAACAGCCGCCAGTATATCGGTCAGTGCCTGGGATGTAAATTGGACAGTCTGGTTTCCAGCGGCCACTAGGATTGTATTTTCATTCATCGCTGTTACGACGTGCTCTGTATGGCCAAGAATATCCTGAACAAGCTTTTCAACCTGCAGCACCTCATCGTTAGACTGTTCGGCCAGCTTGCGGACTTCTTCTGCCACAACGGCAAATCCTTTTCCATGTTCACCTGCACGCGCAGCCTCAATCGATGCATTTAAGGCGAGTAAATTGGTTTGATCCGCAATGGCGGCAATACTACCGGCAATTTGATTGATTTTCGCTGTAGATGCACTTAATTGCTGAATCGTTTGATTGGTGTCTGAAGACGCGCGCTGTATTTTTTCCATGTCTCGGCTGATGTCTTCGACTCGGGCACGGCCTTCCTGGGCCGTTTCCATCGTTTTTTTGGAATGATGGACGCTAATATCCGCTTTTTGCTTCCCGATTTGAATAAGGGAAGCGAGCTCCTGCAGCAGATCATTAGATTGTTCTGCGCTGACAGTGCCATCTGATACTGAGGAAGCGACATCTCCCATGCTGGCAGATACTTGCTGCACAGATGTTTTCATTTCGGACAGCGATTCCGCCGTTTCTGCAGAATTTCGCGCCAGCTGCTCTGCTGTTTCCCTTAATGTTCCCATTACATTTTGGAAGTTGGCGGCCATCCCATTTAATGTACAGGCTAAATCGCCAATTTCATCGTTTGTTTTGTCGTATTGGTTGGCAACAGAAAGGTCGCCATCTGCCATTTGTTTAGCTTGTTCAATAAGAGCAGAAATTGGTTTTGTTTTTCGGCGAATCAGCAAAACAGTCACAATAGAAGCGAAAGCCATCGGAATCAAACTGATTAAAATCCCATCCTTTACCACATCCCATGTTCGTTCCGATACAATCACCCCGTTAAAATCGATGACGCTTATGGCAGCAATTTCCCCATCTACGTAAATAGGCGCATAACCGGAAAGCCGTTCCATACCGCCAAATTCATATAATTTTGAATAAGTGGGGTGTTCCATTTCAATAAGCGTGGCTACAGCTTCTTTATCTACATAAAAAGAATCACCTATATTGAATCCTTTCGCTTTTAAATTGTCATCCAAGGCTAAAATAATCCCGTTTTGATCAATAATGTACTGTGTTTCAAAAATGGCTTTATGTTCTGTCGTCCAGTTTAATTGACTGCTGACAGCTTGAGCTGCTTGCTCGTTCCCATTTAAAACAGAACGCATTGTTTCTTCTTCAATCAAGCCGGTTGTAATATTGGCGCATCCATAGGCTTCGATTCCCGCAGCTTCATATAATTTATCGTAAGCCGTTTTATAAGTGGCAACAGAGGTAATAATCAGCATAGTCACAATAATTCCGATAATAATAATTCCAAGCTGCCACGTAATGGTCTTTTTCATGCTTCGATTCCTCCTTATAGCATGTTTTCTTATTTATACCATAAGTATCATGATAAAAGTCGGTGCTTTTGTGACATTTTAACAACGAAAAAGCGCCCGTCGCTGATGAAAATCAACGACGGGCGCTTAGAAGGTTAGTTTAATGTTTTAGAGCCGATATACCGCACAAGCTGTTTTTCAAAAAAAGCTAACTTTGTCTACGGTCTGAACCAGCCCAGAGAAATCTGTGCTGGTCGTTAACGGAGTGTTTCTAAAAGAGCATCACCGTTTTTAGCAACACGGACGATAGCGTATTTTTTTTGTTCCCATTTCATTCCTGTGTTTTCAGGAATAAAGAAATGCTCAATACCAAGCGTTAAAGTTCCATAACGGCCTGAACCATGGATGAAAAGTCCATCTGGTTTTGTGCGAACAAATTGAGCTGCTTCATAAACCGGAATATCCTCTCCTTTGTATGAAACAGAGCCGGAAGAAGGCTGTAGTGCTACATTAATTTTTCCTTCAGGCGGAGCATCAGCACTATTGAAAAATTGATCGTTATATTTGTTTCCAGCTTCATAGCCGAGCTGAACGTAGTCTCCTTGAATAAGTGAACGCGGATCAACAGGCGCAAGTTCCAGGGCGATGATGTCTCCTTTTTGAAGCAGCTGTTCTTTTTGCCAGGCAGTCGCTGCTATAAATCCAGTTTGAAGCACAACTACCGTGACAAACAGGCCGGTACTCCACTTTTTCACAGAAAGGGGAGCTGTGTGCTTACGGCCCCAGAAGAACCAGATGCCGAAGAACAACAGGCTGATCAATAAAAAGGAAAACGATTTGTGCAGCAGGAGCCAGGCATACTCGTAGTACTTCCAAATGAAAAAGCCGATGAAAGCCGCCCATACCGGCCACCGGTACAGCCGTGTTTGAAGAGAAGGCTTGAAAAGATGCCAGAAAAGATAAAGAAGAAACACCACGTGAAGAAACAGGGAGTCCCATCCTTTTTCAGTTAACGAATAAAGCATGAACACGAGTGACAGCCAAAAAGCTGCCAGGCCAACCGGCCACTCTTTAAGTGAAAGAAAGACAACCGCATTTCCTATAGCGGCGGAAAACAATACCCAGGTGCTGACCGAAAGCGATACATCATTTTCAGCAAGCAGGCGAAGAATGCCATAAAGAAGCGTTCCGTTTGATGCTGCATAATAGAGAATCGATTCGTTTCGTTTAAATAACAGCCCGGTCAGCGCAAGAAGCGGGACTGCAAGAAGAAATGCTATCCAGACGCGGTCCCATTCGGACACAAGATAAGAAATTAAAAAAATAAGTCCTGTAATCTGCAGCGTAAGACGGACAACCCGCCACGATTCTTTTGTCACAGCCAGGCCCGCGGCTATGCACAGCACGGCCAGCACAAGAAAACTAAATGAAAAGCTGCCGCTGAATCCGAAGATCATCCCGACAAATGAGCTTAAAGAAAAAACAGCAATCATTGTACCAATAAACGCCAGTGCTCCTGTGAAAAAAGTGATGGTATAACGCCGCCATTTTTGATCGTGGCTGCTGCCAGAAGCCGCAATTTTGCGAAGGCCTGCAATGCTGAGAGCAAAAAGTAAAAGGAGCATCGGAAAACCGGTATAAAAAATAAATTCCCCGATCAGCTGGTAAGTCATATAAAAAGCATTAGGAACAACGTATAACCCGAAAAACACAAGGTGAACCGCAAGTTCAAACGGATGGCTTTTTTGGGATCCAATAAACGCTCTCCAAAACAAAACGATAAAAGCGATATATGCAGCATGAAGCAGAATGAAAACGGCACGATAATCCATATCGCCGGCAAACACTTCATACAACATATGCGTATCAAGTAAATAAATCGCACAGCCCTGCATAATGACAAGTGACACAAATGAAAGCTTTTCTTCATTCATTCTGCGCCAAAACAAATAAATAGCCCCGTGCAGAACAATCGCCCCTATATAAAGCAAAAGCTGCTCACCATCTGTATAAGATGGGAATGTGCCGGTTGGGTAAAGCTTCAGCCAAAATGTAAGCTCGAACAGCAGAAACGACAGCCAGTAAAGGGGACGGTAGCGGGTGAAGGCTGCCAGCAAAGCAGATGGAATGAGCGCCACCAAAAACAATACATAAGAATCCGCGTGTGAGTTATACATTTGGCCTATAAGCGCAACACATACAGCAAAAGCTACGGCCGATAGAAAAAGCCACCAATTACTGAGATATGCAAACGTGCGGCTTCGCTTGTATAAAAGAGCGAGCGCCGCACAAACGAGTAAAATGGACAGGCTCAAACCGATTTTTACCGGACGGTCAAGGCCAGGCCAGTTAGATGCAAAGAAATAGATGATGGCCACTAGTAAAAAAATGAGGCCAAGCAAATAAGGAATATCGCCCCGTTTTTGCGTAATCATGTGTACTCCCCTTTCTCTTTTCTATCAGTATACTATTTTTTTCTTAAAGAAGAGAGTAGAACAAGGAGAGCCGCCGCAGCCGCTGCGTAAGCAATCATCGGTTCACCTGTCCAGTTCCGAACGGCGATGCCCGAAAGTGCCCAGACAAATACAAGCGGATATATGCGGTCTCGGTGTGCAAAACGGAATCCGATCGCGAGTGCTGCTGTGGCTCCTATTAAAATCAGCGTCCAAACAACAGCAGAAATACCGAACCCGTCCCAGTTATAATACGTTAACGTGAAGCTGATGTTGGCAATAACCGCCACGCTGACCCAGCCGAGATAAATGGAAAAAGGGAATCGATCCCAAAAATCAAATCGTTCCCGCTCAACCCGGGTGTAGATGATAATAAGGGAAATGAGCAGTGCGACAATAGTAAAGATGCTCAAAGTGAAGAATTCGTAATGCCAGAGGAAAATCCAGCCGGCATTAAACAAGCAGCTGAACAAGAACGGTACATGAACTTTCCGGTCAATGGGGGATGGCTTATAGCCCCGGAGCAGCCAAATGAAAAGCAGAAAATAAATAACACCCCAAATCGAAAACACATAGCCCGCCGGCGTGAACAAAACATTTACTTTGTTTGAAATATCGCCGGTGGTCTGTCCGTTAAGCGGAAGAGCATTCGCGAGGCTATTTACAATCACGACCAAAGCAAAGCTGGCAAGGTTAAGCCAAAAAATTCGCACAATATCGCCTCCTTTTTTCAGTCTTTTCCCTTTAAAACCTATGCGCTAACCCTTGTCCTTTTTCTGGTTGCTATTTTAAAATAACAGTTGAGCGTATGGTATAATAGAAGCAATGCATGAACAGGAAGGATGGTTATATGAGTAAAACGGTTGTACTCGCAGAAAAACCATCCGTTGCCCGTGATATTGCCCGCGTTCTAGGATGCAGCAAAAAAGGGAACGGATTTTTAGAAGGAAATCAATATATCGTCACATGGGCTCTCGGCCATCTCGTTACACACGCAGACCCGGAGAACTACGGCGATCAATATAAAACATGGAACATAGCGGATCTGCCGCTTATGCCAACTAACTTAAAAACGGTGGTAATCCGTCAGACAAGCAAGCAGTTTCATGCTGTGAAAGCGCAGCTTGTGCGAAAAGATGTATCAACAATCGTCATCGCAACGGATGCAGGACGTGAAGGGGAGCTTGTTGCCCGCTGGATTATCGATAAAGCACATGCGAAAAAGCCAGTGAAGCGGCTGTGGATTTCATCTGTTACGGACAAAGCAATCAAGCAGGGATTTCAAAACCTCCGCGATGGACATGAATATGAGAATTTATACCGCTCTGCTGTTGCCCGTGCAGAAGCAGACTGGCTTGTCGGCATCAATGCAACCCGTGCGCTGACAACGAAGTACAATGCCCAGCTTTCTTGCGGACGCGTGCAAACACCGACACTTGCTATTATTGCCAAGCGGGAGGAAGAAATTAAAAATTTCCAGCCAAAGAGCTATTATGGCATTCAAGCATCCGCAGGGGGTATGAAGCTCACCTGGCAGGATGCGAAAGGAAACAGCCGGACATTTTCTCAAGAAAAGCGTGATGAATTAATTGGAGCGCTTGAAGGCGGAAAAGCGATTGTGACCGACGTGAAAAAAACAGCTAAAAAATCATTTGCCCCTGAGCTGTATGATTTAACCGAGTTGCAGCGCGACGGGCATAAGTTATTTGGCTATTCGGCGAAAGAAACACTGAATGCGATGCAAAACTTGTATGAACGGCATAAGCTTGTGACTTATCCGCGGACAGACTCACGCTATTTGCCGCAGGATATGGTGTCAACCTTGAAGGAGCGGGTAGAGGCGGTAGAAGTGCGTCCATATACACCATTTGCCGCTAAAGTGCTGCGCCGGGGGATTCAGCCAGGAAAATCGGTGGTGAACGATGCGAAGGTAAGTGATCACCATGCGATTGTACCAACCGAGCAGCCGCCGATGCTGAATGAACTGAGCGATAAGGAACGAAAAATTTACGATTTGATCGTCAAGCGCTTTTTAGCGGTTCTTTTGCCTCCGTACGAGTATGAACAGACCGTTATTGAAGCTGTCATTAGCGGGGAAACATTCACGGTTAAAGGAAACGTTGTGAAATCCGCCGGATGGAAAGAAGTATATGGATATGAAGAAGATGAGGAATCATCACTGCCGGCGGTAGAAAAAAATCAGCAGCTGCCAGTGGGCAAAATCATTGCAACAGAAGGTGAAACTACACCGCCGCCGTTTTTCAATGAAGGCACACTTCTGTCCGCGATGGAAAACCCAGCGAAATTCATGAGCGTAGACCAGGATGTGAAAAAAACATTAACAGAGACGGGCGGCCTTGGAACAGTCGCAACCCGTGCGGATGTGATTGATAAACTGTTTAATACCTTCTTGCTTGAGAAGCAGGGGCAAAATATTCGCGTCACATCCAAAGGAAAACAGCTGCTTGACCTTGTACCGGCTGATTTGCAGACACCGGCGCTGACAGGGGACTGGGAGCAAAAGCTTGATGCGATCGCTAAGGGCAAGCTGAAATTTGATACATTTATGGCGGAAATCCGTACGTATGCGAAAAGCGTAACGAATGAAATTAAAAACAGTGAAGCGAAGTTCAAGCATGACAATGTAACGGGCAAGCAATGTCCAGAATGCGGCAAACTGCTGCTTGAAGTAAATGGGAAAAAAGGCAAGATGCATGTATGCCAGGATCGCGAATGCGGATATCGCAAGCAGATCGCTCGTGTGACAAATGCGCGCTGCCCAAACTGCCATAAAAAGATGGAAATGCGTGGAGAAGGAGAAGGGCGCTTATTTGTCTGCAAATGCGGGCACCGCGAAAAGCTGTCTGCGTTTGAAAAAAGGAAAGAAAAAAGCGGTAAAGGTGCAGCGAATAAACGTGATGTAAATCAGTACTTGAAAAAGCAAAATCAAGATGAACCGGTAAACACGGCGCTTGCAGATGCACTGAAAAACTTAAAACTATAATCGAACAGCCGTTTCGAATTATTATTTAGAAATAATAATTTGAAGCGGTTGTTTTTTTCGGAAAAAGGTGCTTATAATGATTTGAAGAATGAGAGCGAAGGATATCGCTCTTATCATTGTACTCACTATTTCAATTTGCAGGGAGGAACATTAATGCCGATTAATATACCGCATCAGCTGCCGGCTCGTGAAGTGTTGGAAAGGGAAAATATATTCGTTATGGATGCGGACCGTGCCAGGATGCAGGATATCCGCCCGCTTAATATTTTAATCCTGAATTTGATGCCGGAAAAAGAAAAAACAGAAGCCCACCTTTTGCGTCTTCTTGGCAACACACCGCTTCAGGTGAACGTCTCGTTTTTATATACCGCTACATATGAATCGAAAAATGTCAGCAAATCTCATCTCGAGCAGTTTTATATTACGCTTGAGGAAGCAAAAAGCCGCCGTTACGATGGCTTGATTATTACGGGGGCGCCGATTGAACTGATGGAGTTTGAGGCGGTAAGCTACTGGCCGGAATTGCAGGATGTGATGAATTGGGCGAAAACAAATGTCACGTCCACTTTGCATATTTGCTGGGGTGCCCAGGCAGCACTGTATCATCATTATGGCATTGACAAGTTTGAGCTGCCGAAAAAATGCTCTGGAGTGTTTGCCCATACGATTACTGACCCGACGATAAAATTGCTGCGCGGCTTTGACGATGAATTTTATTCGCCTGTTTCACGTTATACAGATGTAAGCCGGGAAGCGATTGAAGCAAATGATGATTTAATTTTGCTTGCATCATCGCAAGAGGCAGGCCCTCTTCTTGTGATGTCAAAAGACGCACGTAATATTATGATTACCGGCCATCTTGAATACGATGCGTTTACACTTGCAGAAGAATACGATCGTGACTGTTCAAAGGGTGTGGAAGTGGAAGTGCCGGAAAACTATTTTCCAGGGAATAATCCTGACAAGCGGCCGCTGAATAAATGGCGTTCACACGCTCATTTGCTTTATTCAAACTGGCTTAACTATTACGTTTACCAGGAAACACCATACGAATGGAAATGAAAGCGCAAGACCGTTCATGCTTAATGAACGGGTTTTTGCTTTCTAAAAAAGCGCTCCGGCATAAGCCGGCAGCGCTTTTTTTAATAAAATGATGTTCTTCTGTCTTCAAAAACAGGAATGCGGCTACGGATTTCATCAATTGCATCAAAGTCAATGTCGCCAATGAGCATTTCTTCTGCTTCTCCTGCTTCTGCAATCACTTCTCCCCATGGACCGATAATAATCGAATGCCCGGCAAACTGGTTGGCAGGGTCAGAGCCGGACCGGTTGCAGGCGACCACATAGGCCTGATTTTCAATCGCCCGTGCCATAAGCAGCGTGCGCCAATGATCGACGCGGGCAAGAGGCCATTCTGCGGGCACAAACAGGACGCGGGCTCCGTTTAAAACTTGTTTTCTAAACCATTCGGGGAAGCGGATGTCGTAGCAGATAAACCCGGCCATCGTTTCGCCGGCAAGCTCGAACAGCCCGTCCTCCTCACCGTCAATTAAATATTTTTCTTCGTTCATTAAGCGGAATAAATGCAGCTTGCTGTATTCATGAACGAGGCGTCCTTCTTTATCGACAATGATCATCGTATTTTTCACGCCGCTTCCAGTATCATTGGCAACGGACCCGCCAACGATGTGCATGCCGTACTTTAGTGCGGCCTCTGATAAAAACTGTTTCGCACGCTCGGCGCCGCGGTCTGCTATTTCATCAAGTCTCGTTAAATCGTAACCGGTCGTCCATAATTCCGGCAGTACAGCCAGCTCGCAGCCGGCCTCGTGTGCTCGTTGTAAAAAATCAGCTGCCCGGCTATAATTTGCTTCCGGGCTGCCAAATACTATATCCATTTGCAGACAGGCGATTTTCATTTTTCCCACTCCGTTTTCTTTTTTAAAATTGTAACATGGTTGACAGCCAAAATGAAACATGGCATAATCCTCCTTAACAAATAAACGGACAACTGAATACATCTTATCAAGAGCAGGTGGAGGGACAAGCCCGATGACACCCGGCAACCGACCTATATAGGCACGGTGCTAATTCTTGCAGCAAAAGCTGAGAGATAAGAAGAGCAATCGAAAAAACCTTTCTTCTTATTTTGCGAAGAAAGGTTTTTTTATTTTCTAAAAGGAGGCGTCGATATGACTATTATCGAGAAAACAGATAAACCGTTGAAAATTGAACAGGGAAATTTATATGCCACAATCCACCCGCAGCAGGGAGAACGCATTATGATTATCGGCGGCTCCGATACATTAACAGCCCGATGCTCAGATGCTGGTGCGGCTGTGCTGCCGGCAGTTTCTTTTTCACAGGTGAGACAAAATGAGTTTGATACAGTAGCTGCTCCATTATCTGTTCATTCGTATGCGGACGGAGCCCAGTGGGCGGCTAAAGCGTATGAAGCGTTGAGAGAAGGAGGGCGGCTGGTAGCTGATTTTGCGGAAGCAAGCTCTCTGCCCTCTGCGTCCGAGTATCCGTATGCCGAATCACTCGCCGGGTATTGGGAAAGACTAAAAGCAGCCGGCTTTTCAACCATTTTGTTTCAGCAGCTGTCTGCGGGCTCGGGAAAAGAAGCAGTCTTAAACGGCTGGACAGAGCTGGTGCCATCCAAATATCCGGTTAAGGTTAACCGTTTTGTGGCAGTGAAATAACATTTTCAAAATGGGTGCCGCCGTATTATGATAAGGGCAACAACATGCGAAAGGTGGCACCACGTGAACATTTTTTACCGAAAAACGTCATATACACACGAACAATTTTTTCATCAATATACGGCACTTTCAAAAAATGAATCCTATCATGCACTGCTTGAAAGCGGGCGGGGCGGCCGTTACAGCTTTGCGGGCATTCACCCTTCTGCTACAGCGGTTTCTACTAAAGAAGGACTGCTCATAAAGAGGGAGGGGGAAGAAGAGCTCATAGCCGGTAACCCGGTTCACGCGCTTGTCTCGCTTCTGGATCAGCGTAAAATATCGAAACAAGACGGGCTGCCTGATTTTCAAGGCGGTGCTATTGGCTGGATCAGCTATGACTATGTCCGGTTTATTGAAGAGCTTCCAGACCTTGCCCAAGATGATATCGGCCTTCCTGATACATGCTTTTTGCTTTTTGACCAGTGGGCGGCGTTCGATCATCACACGAATGAGCTTTTTGTCATGCAGCTTTCCCAAACGGATACGGGGCTGGATGAATGGTTTGAAAAATGGATCGATCCGGCTGGGCCGATTGATTGGAAGGCCGGACAGAGAAGCGATAAAACAGATGTTTCTTTTCCGGAAGAGGAGTTTAAAACAGCAGTTGAATCAATCCGTGAATATATTGCGGCGGGAGACGTGTTCCAGGTGAACTTATCAGTTCGCCGTGCCCGTCCGCTCACAGTGCCGCCGCTTGCTGTATACACAGCACTCCGCACCTTCAATCCTTCTCCTTATATGGCGTACATTCAAACACCGGACTTCCAAGTAGTATCCGGGTCACCTGAGCTGCTCGTGAAAAAAAGCGGGCAGAAGCTGTCAACACGGCCGATTGCCGGGACACGATCGCGCGGAAGAGATGACGCCGAGGATGAGCGTCTTGCTGCCGAGTTGATTGATAATGAAAAAGAGCGGGCGGAGCATGTAATGCTTGTGGATTTGGAGCGCAATGATCTAGGAAGAGTTTCTCGTTACGGATCGGTGCATGTTGATGAATTTATGGTCATTGAAAAGTACTCACATGTTATGCACATTGTGTCTAACGTATGTGGAGAGCTGGCAGAGGGAAAAATGAATGCAGATGTAATAGACGCTGTGTTTCCCGGCGGCACCATTACAGGTGCTCCGAAAGTTCGGACGATGGAAATTATCGAAGAGCTTGAACCGGTAAGGCGGGGTATTTACACAGGTTCAATCGGCTGGATTGGCTATAACGGGGATATGGAATTAAACATTGTAATTCGCACAATGCTCAGCGTAAATGGCTATGGGTATGTTCAAGCCGGCGCCGGCATTGTAATTGATTCAAAGCCGGAGTATGAATACAAAGAGTCGCTGAAAAAAGCAGCCGCTATGCTTCGGGCGATGGAACTTGCGGAGGGCGCTTTATGATTTTAATGATTGATAATTACGACTCGTTTACGTATAACCTTGTTCAGTACCTGGGAGAGCTCGGTGAAGACCTTGTTGTCCGGAGAAATGATGAAGTAACCGTTGCGGGTATCGAAAAAATGAAGCCGGATTTTGTCATGATCAGTCCGGGGCCGTGCACACCGAATGAAGCCGGCATCAGCTTAGAGACGGTCGAAAAACTATCTGGACGAATTCCTCTTTTTGGCGTTTGTCTCGGCCAACAGTCAATTGCACAAAGCTTTGGCGGCGATGTCGTGCGGGCTGAGCGGCTTATGCACGGCAAAACATCCCCTGTCTTTCATGATGGCAAAACCATTTTTAAAGGGCTGCCGAGCCCATTCCGGGCGACTCGTTATCATTCACTTATTGTAAAAAGAGAAACGCTGCCGGACTGCTTTGAAATATCAGCCTGGACTGAAGAGGGCGAAATTATGGCGATCCGCCATAAAACATTGGCCGTGGAAGCGGTCCAGTTTCACCCTGAGTCAATTATGACGGAATACGGAAAAGAGATGCTGCAAAACTTTATGGACACGTATAAGGAAATGCCATGTTCACGTACGTAAATGGACAGGTCATGCCTAACAACGAAGTGCGTATTTCTCCATTTGACCATGGTTTTTTATATGGAGTCGGCGTATTTGAAACGTTTCGCACATATAATGGAACTCCTTTTTTACTTGACGAGCATTTGAAACGGTTAAACCGGAGTTTGCAGGAGCTCCAGATTAACCTGTCTATCACATCGGATGAAGTGCAGGATATTTTAAAGAAGCTAGAGAAGGCCAATGGCTGGAACAATGCGTACGTCCGGTTTAACGTATCAGCTGGTGAAGGGGAAATTGGGCTGCAAACCGCTCCATACCAGCATCCGAACATAATCGTTTTTCAAAAACAATTGGCGGCTGCCGGACCAATAGCAGAAAAACGAGGGACCTGGCTCCAAACGCGGCGGAATCGTCCCGAAGGTGAAAGCCGGCTGAAGTCTCATCATTATTTAAATAATATCTTTGGCAAAAGGGAAGCTGGAAGTGATCCTTCTATAGAAGGATTGTTTTTGACCGAGGACGGTTTTGTAGCAGAAGGGGTAGTGTCAAATATATTTTGGGCAAAAGAAAGAACGCTGTACACGCCAGCGCTCCAAACCGGCATTTTGAATGGG
>Ga0209463_1000886_pt1 | contig 20124 bp, 18 predicted proteins | sample AgamicMgSfrz_FD_187169 | JGI IMG/M metagenome (GOLD analysis project Ga0209463, IMG submission 187169) | Agave microbial communities from Guanajuato, Mexico - Mg.Sf.rz (SPAdes) (version 2) | ecosystem: Host-associated > Plants > Phyllosphere > Phylloplane/Leaf | place: Guanajuato, Mexico... | reverse complement strand
AATTAATTGCTCATCAGCAACCGAAATCACCAATTTCAGAACAATATCGTAATATTCGAACGAATATTGAATTTGCAGCTATTGATACGAATTTACATTCATTAATGGTCACGTCTGCAAACCCAAGCGAAGGGAAAACGACAACGACAGCGAATATGGCAGTTGTGTTTGCTCAACAAGGAAAAAAAGTATTATTAATTGATGCAGATATGCGTAAACCAGCAATGCATCAAATGTTTCAAGTAGATAATATTTTCGGACTCACGAACGTATTAACACATAGTGAACATTTAGAAAAATGTGTACAAACGACATCTGTAGACAACCTACACTTTTTAGCTTGTGGCCCAATCCCACCAAACCCGGCCGAATTGTTAGGTTCAAAATCAATGAAAGAACTTCTTGGACAAGCATACAGTATGTACGATTTAGTTATTTTTGATATGCCGCCAATTTTAGCTGTAACAGATGCGCAAATTATGGCAAATGTATGTGATGCTTCTATTCTTGTTGTTCGCAGTGAATCAACAGAGAAAGAAACAGCGGTAAAAGCAAAAGGGTTGTTAGAATCGGCTAAAGGTAAATTGTTGGGTGTTGTTCTGAACGATCGTGAACGTGAAGAGGGCTTATATTATTATTACGGTGCAAACTAATTAAAAGAGTGAGATATGGTAAAAACATATCTCCTTTTTTCCCTTGAATATGAGCTATATCTCATATTCAAGGGAAAAAAGATCTTTATAGGAGAGAGGGAGGATGAAACAAATGATAGATTTACATTGTCACATTTTACCTGGTATCGATGACGGTGCACAAACCGTAACAGATAGTTTAGCAATGGCACAACAAGCCGTGTCAGAAGGAATACATACAATTGTCGCAACGCCGCATCATCAAAATGGAAAATATGTAAATGAACGTACCTCAATTATTCATCACGTAAAACAACTAAATGATGAACTACAACAATATAATATTCCACTTACTATTTTACCGGGACAAGAAGTCAGATTATATGGTGATTTATTAGAAGACTATGAAGCTGGTAAAATCGTTACTTTAAATGAAACAAATAAATATATATTCATTGAATTTCCATCAAATCACGTACCACGTTATGCCGAACAATTATTATACGAATTACGTGTAAAGGGAATGATTCCAATTATCGTTCACCCAGAACGCAATGCCGAGTTAATCGAGCGGCCAGATAAGTTATATAACATTGTAAATAAAGGGGCATTAACGCAAGTAACGGCAGGCAGTTTATTAGGGAAATTTGGGAAGAAAATCAAAAAATTTTCACTACAACTTGTAGAACATAATTTAACACATATGGTCGCTTCAGATGCACATAATACGACGTCAAGAGGATTTCATTTAGCGGAAAGCTATGAATTAATTGAGAAAGAATTCGGAATGAATGTTATGAGTGATTTGAAAGAAAATCCGTACTTATTAATTAGCGGGAAGGCAATTTATAAAGAAGATCCAGAACAAATTCGCCGTAAAAAACTGTTTGGTATTTTTTAAATAAAAATTGGTGATGTCTCCTAACCGTTATCAACGGGGGCACTCGGTCGTGCTGTGGGTAGAAATTTTTATTTCGAGCCTACCTTAGACGCTTGTCGTCGGGAGTATGACGTGAGGATGGGTTAGATGCCCATAATTTATTTATGTTAGAAACTCTACTTATGGAGTTGTAAAGACGACCCTATAAGTAGGGTTTTTGTTATTGTTACATATGGATATAATAATATGTTTGGGGGTACTAGATTTGAAAAAAGTAAGAAAAGCAATTATTCCAGCTGCGGGACTGGGGACAAGATTTTTACCGGTAACAAAGGCAATGCCGAAAGAAATGTTACCAATTGTTGATAAACCAACAATTCAATACATAGTAGAAGAAGCGATAGAATCAGGAATTGAAGATATTATTATTGTTACTGGAAAAGGTAAACGTGCGATTGAAGATCATTTTGATCATTCCTTTGAATTAGAACAAAGCCTTTTAGAAAAAGGGAAGCATGAGATGCTAGAAAAAGTACAAGCTTCTTCAAAAATTAATATTCATTACATACGACAAAAGGAACCAAAAGGGCTAGGACACGCAGTGTGGTGTGCACGTAAATTTATTGGAAATGAACCATTTGCGGTATTACTTGGTGATGATATTGTGCAAGCAGAAACACCGTGTTTACGTCAATTAATGGATCAATATGAAGGTACACAGTCGTCGGTTATTGGTGTACAAACAGTACCTGAAAGCGAAACACATCGTTACGGTATTATCGATCCGGTTGAACAGAATGATCGCCGTTATCAAGTACGTCAATTTGTGGAGAAGCCAACTCAAGGAACTGCACCATCAAATTTAGCAATTATGGGACGCTACGTATTAACGCCAGAAATTTTTATGCTCCTTGAAAATCAACAAACAGGTGCTGGTGGGGAAATCCAATTAACAGATGCCATTCAACGATTAAATGAAGTTCAACGTGTATTTGCATATGACTTTGAGGGTACGCGTTACGATGTTGGGGAGAAGTTTGGATTTATTAAGACGACGATTGAAATGGCACTCCAAAATGAAGAATTAAATGTAGAGTTAATGAAATATATGAAAGAACTCGTAAAAAAGGAAGAGGTACATTCATAAGAGAATGTCCTTTTTTATTATGAATAAGATAAGAATTATATAAAGAAGGGAACAGGTATATTGAGTTATCGAAGACGGCTCTCATTATTAATTTTATTAGATTCATTTATCGTATTAACTGCCGTGTATTTAAGTTATTGGTTTATACATCCAAATGTATTAAACAAAATTCCTATGACAGTAGTTATTAGTTCTATTACATTATTGTGTAGTCATCATGTTTTTGCTGCTATTTATAAGCTTTATAATAAGGCATGGGAATATGCAAGTATTGGTGAATTAAAACAAATATTTAAGGCAATCACACTATCAATTTTAGTAACAGCAATTGTTCAACAAATTATAAATCATGATATTTATGTTCGAATTTTAGCTATTGCATGGATGTTACATTTATTATTAATTGGTGGTTCTCGTTTTGTCTGGCGTATGTTTCGTGATACATATATTACAAAAGCTACTGATAAAAAACGAACATTAATTATCGGTGCTGGTTCAGCAGGAACGATGGTAGTACGTCAATTACAACATAATAAAGAAGCAGATTTATATCCAATCGCATTTGTTGATGATGATAGAAATAAGCAAAAATTAGAAATTTATAATGTGCCGGTTGTTGGTACAACAAACCATCTTAAAGAAATTGTAGAAGATAATGACATAGAACATATTATTATTGCTATTCCTTCTTTAAATCGTAAACAAATAAACGAGATTTTTGAGAAGTGTAGAAAAACGAAGGCGAAAACACAAATTGTGCCAATGCTTGAGGACCTTCTAGATGGTACAGTTTCTGTTAATGAAGTGCGTGATGTACAAGTAGAGGATTTATTGGGTAGAGAACCAATTCAATTAGATGATGCCGGTATTGGAGAGAAGATTACAGGTAAAACAATTTTAGTAACAGGTGCGGGTGGATCAATTGGATCCGAAATTTGTCGTCAAGTAATGAAGTACAAACCGGGTAAAATTGTTCTTCTAGGACATGGTGAAAACAGTATTTATAATATCGAAATGGAAATGAGAGTTACGTATAAAGATACAGTTGAAATTATGACAGAAATTGCAGATGTACAAGATCGAAATAAGATTTTTGAAATAATTGATAAGCATCGCCCGTATATTGTTTATCATGCGGCTGCACATAAACATGTACCTTTAATGGAACGTAATCCTGAAGAGGCTGTGAAAAATAATATTTTTGGTACAAAAAATGTTGCAGAAGCAGCGGATACATTTAAAGTAAATACATTTGTTATGGTTTCTACAGATAAAGCTGTAAATCCTACGAATGTAATGGGAGCTACAAAGCGATTTGCAGAAATGCTTGTACAGCATTTGGCAGCTGTAAGTACTAATACAAAATTTGTTGCCGTTCGATTTGGTAATGTTCTTGGAAGTAGGGGAAGTGTAATCCCATTATTTAAGAAGCAAATTCAAAAAGGTGGACCTGTAACAGTTACTCATCCTGATATGATTCGTTACTTTATGACGATACCAGAAGCTTCAAGACTAGTTATTCAGGCTGGAACGCTAGCTAAAGGTGGAGAGCTGTTTGTTCTTGATATGGGAGATCCAGTGAAAATTGTTGATTTGGCAAGAAATCTTATTACTCTTTCAGGATATTCAATTGAAGAAATTGGAATTGAATTTACTGGGCTAAGACCAGGAGAAAAAATGTATGAAGAGCTGCTAAACGAAGGAGAAATTCATCCTGAACAAATATTCCCTAAGATTCATATTGGGAAGGCTGTCTTAATGGAGCAAGAAATTTTAAGGCAGTTTATGAATGATTTTGAAGGAATGGGCAAAGAGGATATAAGAGAAAGATTATTAGAGATTGCTAATACTAAGGTTTTAAATTAACAGTTATTTGGTTTTTGGAACACTTATTCATATGTTAGGAAAATTGAGGTGGTAATAAAAGTGATATATAAAAAGGGTTTGAAACAAATAGTAGATTGTATTTTTGCAATTGTAGGTTTAGTAGTATCATCACCTTTATTCTTATTATTAATAATTTGTATAAAGCTGGATTCGAAAGGTCCTGTATTATTTAAACAGCGACGAATCGGTAAAGGGAAAAAAGAATTTTATATTTTAAAGTTTAGAACGATGAGGATTGATACCCCAAAAGATATGCCAACTCATCTTTTGGAAGATCCTGAAATGTATATAACAAAAGTCGGAAAGTTTTTACGTAAAACAAGCTTAGATGAACTTCCACAAATAATAAATATTATTAAAGGTGAAATGAGTATAATTGGGCCTCGACCTGCACTTTGGAATCAATATGATTTAATTAAAGAACGTGATAAATACGGTGCAAATGATGTTACACCAGGATTGACAGGGTGGGCACAAATAAATGGAAGAGATGAACTTCCTATTGATGTAAAGGCAAAATTAGATGGTGAATACGTAGAAAAATTATCACCATTATTTGATTTGAAGGTATTTTTTATGACTATAAAGAGTGTCTTGAAATCTGAAGGTGTTAAGGAAGGGAAAAATAATAGTAATGAACGAAACTCTGAAAAGAGAAAAGAGGCAAGTTCATAAATGAATAAGAAAAGAATTTTAATAACTGGAAAAGAAAGTTATATAGGAACAAATTTTGAAAAATGGGTTAATAATTGGTCAAATCAATATGATGTTGCCAAAATATCTGTTAGAAATGATGGGTGGAAACAACAGGACTTTTCTAAATATGATGTTGTTTTACACGTAGCTGGAATTGCACATGTTTCAGCTGATCCTAAAATGGAAGAAATGTATTATAAGATTAATAGGGATTTAGCAATTAATATCGCAGAAAAAGCAAAAAAAGAAAATGTTAAGCAATTTATTTTTATGAGTAGCATGATTATCTACGGTGCAGACGGAAAATTAGGTGAACCTAAAATTATTACTGCAGAAACTGAGCCAAGTCCTATTGATTTTTATGGGAGAAGTAAGCTCGAAGCGGATTTAGCTATTCAAAAAATGAATAGTAATAATTTTAAAACGGTTATGGTGCGAACACCAATGGTATATGGACCAAACTGTAGAGGTAATTTTCCTAGGTTAAAAACGCTAGCAGAAAAATCACCAATTTTTCCTGAGATAAGTAATGAAAGAAGTATGATATTCATTGATAACCTGTGTGAATTTTTAAAGATTGTTATTGACAAAGAGTTGGATGGGATATTTTTCCCGCAAAATAAAGAATATGTTAGTACGAAAGATATTATAAGTCTTATGGCTATCAACATGAATAAGAAAGTCCACTTTATTAAAACATTTAATCCAGTCATAAAGATAATGTCAAAAAAGATAAATGTCGTTAATAAGGTATTGGGAAATAAGGCGTATGATAAAAAATTAAATCCTGAGTTTGACTATTGCGTTGTTGATTTTGAAACTTCTATAAAAATAAGTATGTAATTAGGTGAACATAAAATTATGAAGAAAAAAGTACTATTATTAGGTAACCATGGATTTGTAATATACAATTTTCGTAAAGAACTAATTCAAGAATTGTTGGGGCAAGGCTATGAAGTATATATATCTTTACCCAAAGACGAAAAAGTAGATAAGATGGTTGAATGGGGATGTAAATTCGTAGAAACAAATGTTGATCGAAGGGGCACAAACCCAGTAACTGATTTTAAACTAGTCGCGCATTATATTAAAATATTGAAGGAAATAAAACCAGATGTTGTATTGACATATACAATAAAACCAAATTTATACGGAGGATTAGCTTGTAGGCTTTTAAATATTCCATGTATAAATAATATTACAGGTTTAGGAAGTGGATTTAGTAAGAGTTCAATTTTAAAAACGTTTTTATCTACTTTATATAAGGTAAGTTTGAAAAAGTCTTATTGTGTTTTCTTTCAAAATACTGAAGATATGAGAATGTTAGTAGATAGGAATATAATTAAAGGACAGTATGAACTTATTCCGGGTTCAGGAGTGAATTTGGAAGAATATAAATTTAAAGACTTTCCAAAAGAAGATGTGCTGAAATTTATTTTTATTGGAAGAATTATGAAGGATAAAGGCATTGATCAATATTTAGAAGCTGCAAAAATTATAAAAACAAAATATCCAGACACACAATTTAATGTAATAGGTTTTGTTGAGAAAACACAGCCACATTATAATGACATGATTAATCAGCTGCAAAATGAAGGATTTATTACATACTTAGGATATCAATCGGATGTTAAGCCATTTGTTAAAGAAGCTCATTGTCTTATTCAAGCTTCTCATGGTGGAGAAGGCTTATCTAATGTTTTATTAGAAGCAGCTGCTACGGGCCGAGCATTAATAGCTTCTAATATTCCTGGATGTAGAGAAACGATCTCTGAAGGTAAAAACGGATATATATTTGAAGCAAAAAGTACTAGTAGCTTAGTGGAACAAATTGAAAAATTTATTCACTTAACACATATAGAAAGAAAACAAATGGGTACGAATTCTAGAGAAAAAATTGAAAAAGAGTTTGACAGGAATATAGTAGTAAAAGCATACATGAATAAAGTGGATAAAATTTGTAATAAATAAAGCGATATAGAGTGTAGAATATGATCAAAATAGCAGTAGGTACACAGCCAACAGATGATGTTAGTGCAGATTTTCAATATGTACTTACAGTTGCGGAAATTATTGCAAAGAACTTGGGGGATGGAGGGACCTACTGTGATTTTGGTGTAGCTTCAAATTTAGGGTTCTTAGGAGAATAATCTACTGCTAGAAATCTTATCCATCCTGATAGGGTTGTAGTGGGGTTGAAAATGCAAAGGTGCGTGTGTTAATAAAAGAGGTTTATGGAGTACTTTATTTAAATGGTATTTCTATTCAAGACGGGATTAATGAATTTATGAAGTGGTATACGAAGAAGGTTAAGTGACTTATTAGAGATCAGCCTTTTGAGGAGGGATACAAATGATTATTGCACATATTATAAGTCACCTTAATACTGGTGGAGCGGAAAAATTAGTCGCTGAAATTTCTAATTCTATGAGTAAGAAGGGAATGAGAATAAAGGTTATTACTTTATTTAAAGGAAGAGGAGTGCCTTTTAAAATATTAGATACCAATAATGTAGAATTAATAGAGCTTAATTATGGGAAAAAGTTTAATCCAAAGATTGCATGGGATATATACAGATTAACAAAAGATTGTGATATAGTTCATGCTCATACGTATTATGCACAATTATATGGTAGTATCTTTATTCCGAAGAAAAAGTTAATTACAACAGAACATAGTACACATAATAATAGACGTGGGAAGATTCTTTTTCGATTAACGGATTACCTTATGTATAGACAGTATTCAAAAGTAATTTGTATTAGTAAGGGAACGAAAGAAAGTTTAACAAATTGGATTGAAAGCACTCAAAAAAAATCTTTGATTATTCATAATGGTATCGATCTTAAAATTTTTTTTGATGCAAAACCTATACCTAGGAAAGATATAGGAGTAAGTAATGATAAAGTAATATTGATATGTGTAGGAAGATTAGAAAAAGCTAAAAATCATGAGAGTTTAATCAAAGCTTTTAAAAATATTAATAGTAAAGCAATATTGCTTCTAGTAGGAAATGGACAAAGAGAAGACCGATTAAGATTACTTATAAAGGAACTAGGATTGACGGACAGGGTAATTTTATTAGGGCAAAGAACGGATGTAGAAAGACTCTTAAAGACAAGTGATATATTTATTTTGCCGTCGTTATGGGAAGGATTTGGTTTAGCTGCAATTGAAGCACTTGCTTGTGGGCTTCCGGTCTTACTTTCGGATGTGGAAGGTCTAAAGGGGATTACTGATAATCTTGATGGCCCAATAGATTATTTTAATGCTAAGAATTATAAGGAAATTGAGATGAAAACAAATCAAATGATTGAACGTTTGTCTTGTTTGAAAGATGAAAAGGTTATACAAAAGAATGATTTAGAGCGGTATAGTCTTGAAAATATGGTAATGAAATATTTGGAGGTTTATGAATTGAATATTAGTGGAGTAAGAAAATAAGGGGGGAGAATAAGAGGTGCAACAATCCATTAGAGCAAGTGGAATAATAGTTTTTATAGCTTATTTAGGGTTATTAACTTTATTCTTACCACCTATTTTTCTACCCATAATGGGTTCTGTATTTACATTATATATAGGTGAAATATTTATACTGCTTTTAAGTTTTTTTTGTATACTTTCTATTGTAAGACGAGGAGAATTGAGAACAAATAAGATTATTAGAATTCTTTTTGTTTTTCTAGTAATAAGTTCCTTATCTATATTAACGGCAGATAATATTGGAAGGTATTTAATTGGTTTTACAACGTATTTCGAAACATTTTTAATTTTGTTGATATTTTTCAATTTTAATTTTAATAAGGTTCAACAAACAAATATGATGAATTACTATTTGTATTCAGGAGTAATATTATCTCTATGGATAATACAAAAGACCATATTTGAAAATCATGGGGATTTTATAATAGGGAATAAGATTGCATTAGACATTGGTAACAGTAACTATTTGGCATCAATTTTAATGATACCTTTTTATATTTTTTATACTATTTTATTAAGAGAAGGATCGGCTTTTACAAGTAAGAAAAAGATTAAAAGTTTTATTGGTTTGATATTTATTGGTGCGGCAATAATTTATACCGGATCAAGAACATGCTTGGGTATTATAGGTGTTCTGACGATTATATATGTACTAAAAGATGTAGTACTAACCAAGCAGAGTATAGCCAAGACCATTGTTTCTTTAATTTTAATAGGTGCGTTTGTTATTGGATTGTATATATTTGCTGGAGATTTTATTAATCAAATGGTAAATGAGGGACGCTTTGATAATCTTAGAAATCAATCAAATTTATTAGAGCGTGGAGTTATTTTTCAAGAGTATTTTAATGCATTTTTGCAGAGTCCCATTTTGGGAAATGGTTTTAACAATGTAAATGCTCTTAATCAATATTATTTAGCACATAATTTTATACTGCAAGTGTTAGGTGATAATGGCATTATTACTTGTGCACTATTTTTGATTTTTATTTTGTCTGTTTTAATCTTTTTGCGAAAGGGTATAAGAGATAGTAAAAATATTGAATTAAACATCTTTATGTTAGGGTACAAACGTGGTTTTTATGCAGTTTTGTTACATGGATTACTAGAGCCTAATTTTGGAACTAAGCTTTTTATGATATATCTATTTTTAGGGTTAGGTATTATTATATCTTGTGTGAATACAGAAATAGCAGATAAGCATAGTTAAGATAATAATAAAAGTTAAATTGAAGCTTTGTTGTTTAGTTTTATTTTGAAAGAATAAACTGGGTTATATAAGATTGTTAGCCCAGTTTATTAATAGTGATTTAGAAGAGTATTTTTCATAATCAATTAATTAGAATTAGTGTAATAAAAATATTTTTATACTAAATTGTGTGAAGTTTAAAGAGGGAAATTATAGGGTTTTTATATAAAAGGAGATAGATGTAAAGTGGATGGTATTTCTTTTGTTATTGTTAATTATAATACAAAATACATAACTGAAGATTGTGTTAATTCAATAAATAACAATAAAAGTCTGGAAAAATTCAAGTATGAAATTATCATTGTTGATAATGATTCTAGTGACGGGTCTAGGGAATATTTTAAAGAACAAGCATTTATTAATACTACAATAATTGAAAATGATAATAATGAAGGATTTGGAAAGGCAAATAATTTAGGCGTTCAATCTTGCAAAGGTAAATATATAGTTTTATTAAATAGTGATACCCTTGCAGGAGAAACCGATTTCAAATTACTGATAGATACAATGCAGCGTAATAATAATATAGGAGTTTTGTCTGCTAAAATATTAAATAGAGATAGTAGTATTCAGTCTCTTGGTTTTAGTTTTCCTAGCTTAATAAATGAATTGAAATTAAATTTTTTATTTTGGAATTTTAATTTTATGAAAAGGATCAGGTTAAAGGGCTATAAGAATAAAGGCTTATTTAAGGTTGACTGGGTTTCAGGAAGTTTTATGGTTATTAGAAAAGATGATTATTGTTCAGTTGGTGGGTTTGATGAAAATATATTTATGTATGCGGAAGATTTAGAGTTATGTTATAAGTTGTATTTAAATCATAAATATAGTTATGTCTTAGATGAAACAGCTATATATCATTTACATGGAGAATCAGGTAATAAAAGTAAAATAACATTAAGCAAATTAATAAAAAGAAGAAAAAACTATAATTATGTTATACAAAAACATAAGATGTCAAATTCCTTTAAATTGTTGATTATGAAAGCTATATATTTTATACATGCTGTAATATTAGTAACAATAAAAAAAATCAAGGCATAGTAAATCGTGTGCATTTGAATTTATAGAGTATTATGTAGGGAGAAAACATTTCTGCTTCTCCAAATAAGGTTGTACGACAAATGTGGCTAAAAGTAAGTTGTAAATTATACTTATTTACAACTTATCTTGAATTGAAATATTTTAGGTTTCCTTATACTCTTAATTTTAAATGTTTAAAATCTAAATCAAAAAGGGAGTATTTTAATGATTTCATTCATAGCGAGATATATGAAATTAATTTTATTTAAGAAGAAATGGCGTAAATTAAATAGACACAATTCCACAAACCCAGGAAACATTTTCCCTGCTGATTTAGTTACAGTAGGGAATTTTTCATATGGAAAATTAAATGTAAATTCTTATGGTAATAAAAACGAAGAATTGATGATTGGTAACTTGGTTTCAATTGGTGGGAATGTACTTTTCATGTTAGGTGGAAATCATAAATATGATTGTCTAACAACATATCCCTTCAAGAAAAAAATTTTGTTTAAAGAAAGTGAAGCAATTACTAAGGGTCCTATCATCGTAGAAGATGACGTTTGGATTGGAAATAACGCAATAATTTTGTCTGGTATTACAATTGGGAAAGGTGCTATTGTGGCAGCCGGTAGTGTGGTAACTAAAAATGTAGAGCCTTACAGTATAGTAGGAGGAAATCCAGCCCAATTAATTAAGTATAGATTTAGTGAAGAGGTAATAAGACAGCTTCTAAATGTAGATTTAAGTAAAATAGATATGCAATTTATATTAGAAAATGAAGAACTATTATATAAAACGATTAATGAGGATAATTTAAAGGAATTGCTTCTTAAGTTATCTTAAAAAATATTTTAAGATAACTATACTTGTTTTTACGTTTATAGGTGACTTGTTGCCTATTATAACATTTATGATTTTTTCTAAAGACTAATTTATTAGAACGCTAAAGTAATTCTAATGCGTAATTATATAACATTATATGTGAAATAGAGGGCTGTAGTTTGAAACTAATTAAAGATATCTTAAAAGTTTTTAACTCAAATGTATTAATGCTACTTAGTAATATAATTTTAAGTATATTCCTTCCATTATCATTAAGTGTTGATGAATTTGGGGAATATAGAAAGTATATACTGTATATATCTTATATAGCCATCTTCAATTTAGGGTATATAGATGGTATTTTTATTAAATACGGTGGCAAAAATTTAGAAGATAATAAGAAAAGTTTAAGAGCAGAGCATAAGTTTTTAGTAATCTTTCAACTTATTGTTACTATTATTTTAATATGTATATCAGTTTTGGAAAAAGATATTTTACTGTTGTTAATTTCACTTTCTATTATTCCGATAAATGTTAATGGTTTTCATAAAATGCTATATCAGTCAACAGGTTTATTCACTAAGTATTCTAGAATAAATATACTATTCACTATTTTTAATCTGATTTTCATTGGATGTTTGTTAGTATTAAAGATTGATAATTCTTCGTATTATATAGCTGCGACTTTGATTGCTAATATTTTGCTATTATTAATAGTAGAGTATGACTTTTATAAACTAGTTGGTGGAATAAGAAATGATCTTAAAATAAATTATTTGTATTATTTTAAAGTCGGAATTTTTATTTTAGCGGGTAATTTTTCTATATTGCTATTCAATAATATTGGTCTGTGGATAGTAAATTTTTTCTTTTCAATTAAAGAATTTGCACAATATTCTTTTGCAACGTCGATGTTAAACATGATTCTTTTAGGAGTTAGCTCAGTTGGTTTGACTTTTTATAATTATTTAGCAAGAAATGAAGATAAACAAATGGTTAAACTCACAACAAAAATATTGATTATATTAGGAATAATAGCTGGATGTATATTCTTTATTTTAAAATTATTTATAAGTAAAATCTTACCTCATTATTCAGCTTCGTTGGATATTATAGCTGTTTCATTTGTAAACTTACCATATATTATGGTTATTAATGTAATACTTATAAATCTCTATAAGGCTAGAAAACAAGAAAAGAAGTTTTTTTTAATAGTAGTTACAATGTTATTTATTAGTACAATATTAAATTTTATTTCTTTTATTATATTTCATTCTTTAACTTTAATAGCCCTTGCAACAACGATTAGTTATATAATTTGGTTTCTTGCTTGCACAAACATAGATTTCAAATATCTTAAAAGTGATTGGACGCAATTGTTTGTATTATCTGTCCATTTCGTTGTGTTTTTAGCTTGTTCAAATTATTTAAATTGGGCTATTGGGTTATTAATTTATAGTGGAGTAGTTTTAATTTTAATGTTTATATTCTATAAACAGGATTTTTTGAAATTAATAAATATGGTTAAAAAAGTTAGAAATTAAATTATTGGTATATATACCCTATTTTATTTAGCGGTGTATATATCATCTATTCTGTAACTAGGGGGACTAAAATGAAAGGCATTATTTTAGCAGGTGGTAGTGGAACTCGTCTTTATCCATTAACAATGGTTACAAGTAAACAATTACTACCTATTTATGATAAACCAATGATTTACTATCCATTATCAACGTTAATGTTAGCAGGAATTCGTGAAATTTTAATTATTTCGACACCAGAAGATACTCCACGTTTTGAGGCATTATTAGGTGATGGCTCTCAATTTGGAATTTCACTTCAATATAAAGTTCAACCAAGTCCTGATGGTTTAGCCCAGGCATTTATTATTGGTGAAGAGTTTATTGGTAATGATTCTGTCGCTATGGTATTAGGGGACAATATTTATTATGGTAGTGGACTTCGCAAAATGTTACAACGTGCGGCGAATAAAGAAAAAGGTGCTACAGTATTTGGTTATCATGTAAATGATCCAGAGCGTTTTGGTGTAGTGGAATTTGATGAGAATGGGAAAGTATTAAGCGTAGAAGAAAAACCGGAAGAGCCAAAATCAAATTATGCAATAACTGGTTTATATTTCTATGATAATCGTGTAATGGAAATTGCTAAAAATGTTAAGCCATCAGCACGTGGTGAATTAGAAATTACATCTATAAATGAAGCATATTTAAATAGTGGTGAATTAGAAGTTGAATTATTAGGTCGTGGATACACATGGCTAGATACAGGAACTCATAAGAGTCTAGTAGATGCAACAAACTTTGTGAAAACAGTTGAAGACCATCAAGGAATTAAAATCGCTGCTCTTGAAGAGGTTGGCTTTATTAATGGCTGGATTAATAAAGAAACTCTAATTGAATCAGGTAATCAATGCTCTAAAAATGGCTATGGTCAATATTTATTAAAGGTAGCAAATGGTAGCATTAAATACTAATTTGGAGTGAACATAATGAAAGTTTTAGATACAAACTTATTAGGCGTTAAAGTGATTGAACCAAAAGTGTTTGGAGATCATCGTGGTTGGTTTATGGAAACTTATAGCGATAAGGCAATGAAAGAAGCAGGAATCGAACTGGAATTTGTACAAGATAATCAATCATTTTCAGCAACAAAGGGTACGCTTCGCGGCTTACACTATCAATTAAATCCTAAGGCGCAAACTAAGCTTGTGCGTTGTACACGTGGATCGATATTTGATGTGGCAGTAGATATCCGTAAGGGAAGTCCTACATATGGTCAATGGTTTGGTATTGAGCTAAGTGCAGAAAATAAAAAACAGTTATTAGTTCCAAAAGGGTTTGCACATGGATTTATGACATTAACTGATGACGTTGAGGTTCAATATAAAGTTGATGAACTTTATGCTCCCGAGTGTGATCGAGGAATTATTTGGAACGATGCTGAAGTTGGTGTTGAGTGGCCAATGGAAATTCAGCCAGTACTATCTGAAAAAGATAAAAAAGCACCTTCATTAAAAGAAGCAGAAAATAACTTTGTATACGGGGAGTGAAAAAATGAAAATTTTAGTAACCGGTTATAATGGTCAGCTTGGATATGACGTAGTAAAACGTGGAGAGAAGCAAGGACTAGAAATGCAAGGTATTGGAATAGAAGATTTAGATATTACAAACGAAGCTGCGGTTTATGAATTTGTAGATAAAGTAAAACCAGATGCAATTATTCATTGTGCAGCATATACGGCTGTTGATAAATCTGAAGATGATAAAGAACTTTGCTGGAATGTGAATGTAGAGGGTACAAAATATCTTGCTACAGCAGCAAAAAAATTAAATGCTAAATTTGTTTATATTAGTACAGATTATGTATTTGATGGAGAAGACACTCATGCATTTGTAGAAACTGACGTACCTAATCCGGTTGGATACTATGGTTTAACAAAGTATGAGGGAGAAAAAGTAGTTAGAAGCTTGATAGATAACAACTTTATTGTGCGTATTTCATGGGTATTCGGTATTAATGGAAATAACTTTATTAAGACAATGCTTCGTTTAGGTGAAACACGTAATGAACTGAACGTTGTGGGAGATCAAATAGGATCACCAACTTACACGTATGATTTAGCTCGTTTGTTAGTTGACATGGTCGTAACAGAGAAATATGGTACATATCATGCTACAAATGAAGGCTTCTGTAGTTGGGCTGAATTTGCGCAAGAAATCTTTGAAATAGCAGAACAAGATGTGAAAGTAAATAGTATTACAACAGAAGAGTATCCTACTCGTGCAGTACGTCCTAAAAATTCACGTATGTCTAAGCAGAAATTAATTGATAATGGATTTGAGCCATTACAAGATTGGAAGAAAGCGACAAAACATTATATTACACAATTACAGCAAGAGGTGAAATAAGATGGAAAAAAAGAAAGTATTAGTAACAGGTGGCGCGGGTTTTATCGGAGGAAACTTTGTACATTATATGGTAAATAAATATCCAGATTATCATATTGTAAATTTAGATGTATTGACATATGCGGGAGATTTAACAAAGCATAAAGATATTGAGGACAAAGATAACTATTCATTCGCTAAGGTTGATATCGTAGACCGTCAAGCAGTAAACCAACTATTTGAACAAGAAAAATTCGATTACGTTGTGCATTTTGCTGCAGAGAGTCATGTGGATCGTTCTATTGCTGAACCTGAAGTGTTTATTAGTACAAATGTATTAGGAACACAAGTATTATTAGATGCAGCGAAAGCATTTGGTATTACTAAATTTGTCCATGTATCGACAGATGAAGTATATGGTGAATTAGATTTTGATCCAACTACATTCTTTACAGAAGAGATGCCTTTACAACCAAATAGCCCATATAGTGCAAGTAAAGCTTCTTCTGATCTATTAGTTCGAGCATATCATGAAACATTTGGATTACCAATTAACATTACACGTTGCTCAAACAACTATGGGCCATTCCATTTCCCAGAAAAATTAATTCCATTAACAATTTCACGTGTGTTAAATGATGAAAAGGTTCCTGTATATGGAGACGGTAAAAATATTCGCGACTGGTTACACGTTATTGATCATTGTGCCGCAATTGATCTAGTTATGCATGAGGGTGCAAATGGAGATGTTTATAATGTTGGCGGACATAATGAGCGTACAAATTTAGAAGTTGTTCAAACAATTATTAGTACGCTTGGTAAGTCTGAGGAATTAATCGAGTTCGTTCAAGATCGATTAGGCCATGATAAACGTTATGCGATTGATCCGACGAAGCTAGAAAAATTAGGCTGGAAACCAACTTATACATTTGAAACAGGGATTGCTCAAACAATTCAGTGGTATTTAGATAACACTGAGTGGTGGGAACAAATTATTAGTGGTGAATACAAGAAATACTTTAAGGAGCAATATAGCATATAAGCTTCCTAATAGAGGAAAGAGGGTATAATCATGTACAAAATAGCAGTAGCAGGAACAGGTTATGTAGGTTTAGTAGCGGGTGTATGCTTTGCAGAAGTAGGGCATCAAGTAACCTGTGTTGATATTGATGAAAAAAAAGTAGAGTTAATGAAATCAGGTGTTTCACCAATTTATGAAGCTGATTTAGAGGAATTAATGCAGAAAAATTATGCTGCTGGAAGAATTAATTATACAACAGATTACAAGTCAGCATATAAAGATGCAGATGCTATTTTCATTGGAGTTGGAACCCCAGAGCAAGCTGATGGTTCTGCAAACCTTTCATATATTGCAACTGTGGCAAAACAAATTGCCGAAAGTGTAGAAAAAGATTGTCTTGTTGTTGTAAAATCGACTGTTCCAATTGGAACAAATGATAAAGTAGAGCAGTTTATTCAAGACTTTTTAGTTAATAATGTGAAAGTTGAAGTGGCATCAAACCCAGAATTTTTAGCTCAAGGTTCCGCTGTTCATGATACGTTATATGCAGAAAGAATTGTTATCGGTACAGAAAGTAAATGGGCAGAAGAAGTATTAACGAATCTTTATAAGCCATTTCATTTACCTATCGTTTCAGTAAACAGACGTTCAGCTGAAATGATTAAATATGCATCTAATGATTTCCTAGCTCTTAAAATTTCTTACATGAATGATATTGCAAATCTTTGTGAATTGGTCGGAGCGGATATTCAAGATGTTGCAAAAGGTATGAGTTTTGATGAGCGTATTGGAAGTAAGTTTTTAAATGCAGGTATTGGATTTGGAGGTTCATGCTTCCCTAAAGATACGAAAGCATTAGAATATTTAGCAAGACAAAATGGTTACGAGTTAAGAACAGTAAAGGCTGTAATTGATGTGAATAAAGATCAAAAGACTTTATTATACAAAAAGGCGAGTCAGCGGTTAATTACTTTTAACGGTCTTAAAGTAGCGGTGTTGGGTTTAACATTTAAACCTGGTACAGATGATTTAAGAGAAGCTGCATCCCTTGAAAATATTCCTCTATTATTAGAGCAAGGTGCTGATATTTATGCATTTGATCCAGTCGGTGCAAATAATTTTGCAAAAGTGTATCCAGAAGGAAGCAATAAACATGGAAATATCACATACGTAACAAATATTGAACAAGCTTTAGAAGGGGCAAATGTTTGCTTTATCTTTACAGAATGGGGAGAAGTTAAGGCGTTAACTCCAGAAATGTATAAAAAATTAATGAGGACACCTTTAATTTATGACGGAAGAAACATATATGATATTCAGTCTATGCAAGAAGCGGGTATAGAGTATCATTCTATTGGTAGAAAATCAACAAGTAGAGACCGTAGGAAGGAGCTGTCTAATATTGAATTACAAACCTCTAAATAATGAAAAAAAATACCTTGTCACTGGAGCAGCTGGTTTTGTAGGATACTTTTTATCTAAAAGATTACTAGAACAAGGTTGCCAAGTAATAGGTGTTGATAATATAAATGATTATTATGATGTGAACCTTAAATATGCTCGTTTAGAGCAACTTAAGCCATATGATAAATTTACTTTCATTAAAGGTGATATCTCTGATAAAGATATGATTACTAAACTTTTTGAGGAGCATAAGCCAAATATTGTAGTGAATTTAGCTGCGCAAGCGGGTGTAAGATATTCAATTGAAAATCCAGATGTATATATTCAAAGTAATGTTATTGGTTTTTATAATATCCTAGAAGCGTGTAGACATTACCCAGTAGATCATCTTGTATATGCATCATCTAGTTCTGTGTATGGAGCTAATAAAAAGGTACCATTTGAGGAAACAGATTTTGTAGACAATCCAGTATCACTTTATGCATCTACTAAAAAATCAAATGAGTTAATGGCACATACGTATAGTCATTTGTACAAGATTCCTGCAACGGGATTACGTTTCTTTACTGTATACGGTCCTATGGGACGTCCAGATATGGCGTATTTTGGATTTACTGATAAGTATTTTGCTGGTGAGTCAATTAAGATATTTAATAATGGTGATTTTGAAAATGACCTGTATCGTGATTTTACTTACATAGATGATATTGTTGAAGGAATCCAACGTCTTTTAAGTAGTCCTCCTAAAGGTAATGTGGAACACAAAGTGTTTAATATAGGGAATAACAACCCTGAAAAGTTAATGGTATTTATTGAGACATTAGAGAAAGCATTAGGAAAAGCATTAGGAAGAGAAGTTATATTTGAAAAAGTATTTGAGCCTATTAAACCAGGAGATGTACCGGCTACTTATGCATCAACTAATTTATTGCAAAAAGCTGTAGATTTTAAACCTAAAACTTCTATAGAAAAAGGTTTACAGGAATTTGCTAATTGGTATGTAGATTATTACAAAGTAAAATAATTAAAAGCATGGTTACTGAGCAGAGAATATACTAGTTATAGAATTTCATTCTTAGTATAATAGACTAAATTAGTTTTAGTATTATCTGGACATTTATTCAGAATAAATGAAAGAAGAGGTCTATAGTAATGAAAAAGAAAATCCTATTATGGATACTAGGGATTATAGGAGTAATGATTATAGGTGGAGGAGTATATGCCTATAATGTATATTCAAAAGTTTCAAAAACATTAGATGAGGTCCATAAACCATTAAAGCGTGACGAAGGTAATAAACAAGAAGAAAAAATTAGTAAATCAGCACCAGTTTCCATCCTATTATTAGGGGCCGATGAACGTGGTGAAGATAAAGGACGTTCAGATTCTTTAATGGTCATTACATTAAATCCTAAAAATAATTCAATGAAAACAGTAAGTATCCCCCGTGATACATATACAGAAATCGTTGGAAAAGGTAAAAGTGATAAAATCAACCACGCTTATGCATTTGGTGGCGTAGACATGTCTGTTGCAACAGTAGAAAAATTCTTAAATGTTCCTATTAATTATTATATTGAAGTGAATATGGAAGGTTTTAAAGATATCGTTGATGCAGTCGGTGGAGTAGATGTAAATAATGATTTAGAGTTTACACAAAATGGTCATCATTTTGCTAAAGGTAATGTGCACTTAACAGGTGATCAAGCGCTAGCATTTACACGTATGCGTAAAGAAGACCCGCGAGGTGACTTTGGTCGTCAAATGCGTCAACGCCAAGTGATGCAAGCTGTTATTAAGAAAGGCGCAACTTTCTCTTCTTTAACAAGTTATGGTGATGTGTTAACAGCAATTCAAAAGAATGTGAAGACAAATTTAACGCAAGATCAAATGTTTGATATGCAAAAGAATTATAAAGATTGTCTACAGAATAGTGAAGATATTCAAATCCCAGGTGACGGCCACAAAG
>Ga0209463_1000885_pt1 | contig 20126 bp, 21 predicted proteins | sample AgamicMgSfrz_FD_187169 | JGI IMG/M metagenome (GOLD analysis project Ga0209463, IMG submission 187169) | Agave microbial communities from Guanajuato, Mexico - Mg.Sf.rz (SPAdes) (version 2) | ecosystem: Host-associated > Plants > Phyllosphere > Phylloplane/Leaf | place: Guanajuato, Mexico... | reverse complement strand
GCGATAGCGAAGAGGTCACACCCGTTCCCATACCGAACACGGAAGTTAAGCTCTTCAGCGCCGATGGTAGTTGGGGGTTTCCCCCTGTGAGAGTAGGACGCCGCCAAGCTTGTTATATTGATATCATCGCGGGGTGGAGCAGTTCGGTAGCTCGTCGGGCTCATAACCCGAAGGTCGCAGGTTCAAATCCTGCCCCCGCAACCAAATTATTTTATATACCAATAGGGAGTGCTCATTGAGTGCAACCAAAATGGTCCGGTAGTTCAGTTGGTTAGAATGCCTGCCTGTCACGCAGGAGGTCGCGGGTTCGAGTCCCGTCCGGACCGCCATTTTTATGACTTGTAAACGAAAACGTATAGTTTCGTTTTTTTTTTTATGTCTTTTTCTTTCTACAAGTATCCAAGTTGCAATGAAATGATTTGTGTTTGGCTACACTATAAGAAAGAATAGATAGATTACTTCAACTCAGCCTGGTTTTTTCACACCAGGCTTTCTTTATATCATTTTTAGTTGGAACTGAGACTTATATTCGCTACACTAATACTAACTGTGGTTGACCTCATGTCTACTTAACCAATTGATTGCAAGAAGGGGCTGTCTTTTTATGGATGAATTTGATCTTATTCGCCGAATCACACCAAAAGATACATATCAGCGCTCTTTGATCATGGGCATCGGTGATGATGCAAGTGTTTATCAACCTCATTCACATTGTGAAGAGGTCGTTTGTGTAGATACAATGGTGGAGCATGTTCATTTTCGTTTTGACTTTTCCACACCATTTGAAGTTGGCTTTAAGGCACTGGCAGTCAATGTCAGTGATATCGCTGCAATGGGAGGGACCCCAAAGTATTATCTTGTTTCAATTGCGATCCCGCCTCATGGTGATGAGACAATCGTCACGGAACTTTACGAGGGAATGAAAGCGTTGGCTGACTCTTATCATATGGATTTGATTGGTGGAGATACAGTGGCCACCCGCAGTGACTTTGTCATTACTGTGACGGTGATTGGTGAGGTTTCAAAGGGAACAGCTTGTTATCGTCACAGTGCTCAGACTGGAGACGTCGTCTTTGTCACAGGTGAACTTGGTTCATCAGCTGCTGGGTTATCAATCTTAATGAACGAAGCAGCTCCTTCTAAGGCGGTCGATGCTGATTTTTTTCTTAAGCGTCATAAAATGCCTCAGCCTCATATTGCTGTTGGACACATTTGTTCAAGTTTTCCGCGGGTCACTTTGAATGATGTGAGTGATGGATTAGCGAGTGAGTTGAATGAGATAGCCGAAGCGAGCTGTGTGATGATCGAGATAGAAGCTGATAAGCTTCCAATTCATCCAGATTTACCAGTCCTGCGCAAAGACTGGCTTGAATGGGTGTTATTTGGGGGAGAAGACTTTGTTTTAACTGGTACGATTCCAGAATCTGATTGGGAAAGCTTTGAATCGCAATGTCAAAAAGAAGGCATTCAGATCACACGTATTGGACAAGTCAAAGATGATCAAGCAGCCAGTGTTATGTTAAAAGACAATGATCAACAAACAATGTTAATGAAAAAAGGATATAATCATTTTAAGAAATGAGGTGACATCAACGGTGAAATTAACATGGACGACAAAAGGTGCGGATGAGACGAAACGAATTGCCGCTGCTTTGGCCAAACTTGTGATGCCAGGCGATGTATTGACATTAGAAGGAGATTTAGGCGCAGGCAAAACCACTTTTTCAAAAGGTTTTGCGGAAGGCTTAGGAATTACCCGTATCGTCAATAGCCCCACCTTTACAATTATTAAAGAATATACCGATGGCAGACTGCCACTTTATCATATGGACGTGTACCGCATGGAAGATGCAGAAGAAGAGATCGGCCTCGAAGAATATTTTGAGGGTGAAGGTATATGCTTGGTTGAATGGGCACATCTTATTGAGCCTCAATTGCCTTCTTCATATTTAAAAATAGAAATGCTGAGAACAGAACGTGAAGAAGAACGGCATCTCACGTTTGATGCAAAAGGGGAGCGTTATGAGACCCTTTGTAAGGAGATGAAAGAATTTGACCATACTGGCCATTGATACATCAAACCATACACTAGGAATTGCTCTTGTAAGAGATTTCACTGTGATTGGCGAGAGCATTACGTATTTAAAAAAGAACCATTCCGTCCGAGCGATGCCTACTGTTGAAGCATTGATGAAAGAATGTGGTGTATCACCAAGCGAACTAAGCAAAATCGTTGTAGCAAAAGGACCTGGTTCTTACACTGGCGTCAGAATCGGTGTTACCATCGCAAAAACACTTGCATGGACGCTGTCTATCCCGATATCGGCTGTTTCGAGTTTAGAAACACTTGCGGCAAATGGCCAATATTTTGATGGGTATATCTCACCTCTATTTGATGCGAGAAGAGGACAAGTTTATACCGGACTATATACGTTTGAAAAAGGTAAGGTCAAAGAGGTCGAACCAGATCAAAATATCTTGCTCACGGATTGGCTTCATGAACTGAAGCAGACAGGAAAGCCTGTTCTATTTCTTGGACAAGATGTGCACCTTCATGAAGAGAGCATCCGCTCCATTTTAGGAGAAACGGCTGTACTGGCAGAGGGGACATTTCATAACCCAAGACCTTCAGTGCTTGCATTTTTAGGTGCAGATCGTCCTGCTGAAGATGTCCATCAACTTGTTCCTAATTATATTCGTTTGGCAGAAGCGGAAGTGAAATGGCTTGAAGGACAAAAATAATCTTCACATAGCAGAGATTCGACAAATGACAGTAGCAGACATTCCAGAGGTGTATACGATTGAAGTGCATTCGTTTACAGCACCCTGGAAAAAGGAATCGTTTGTGTATGAGATTCTCCATAACCAATACAGCCATTATTTCCTCATTGAAGAAGATAAGAAGCCTGTTGGGTATTGCGGGGTCTGGATTGTCATGGACGATGCACAAATTACGAACATTGCGATTCTCCCTGAGCATAGAGGAAAAGGCTACGGGGAAGCATTGCTTCGACATGTCATGGAATTTTGCAAAGAAAAAAAGACAGATCATCTTTCTTTAGAGGTGCGGGTTTCAAATACACCAGCACAATCCCTCTATGAAAAGCTCGGTTTCAGACCAGCTACAATTCGAAAGAATTATTATACGGATAATGGAGAAGATGCATTAGTCATGTGGGTGAATATAAATGAGTGAACAAACAGATCGATTCATATTAGGTATAGAAACAAGCTGCGATGAAACAGCTGCGTCCATTGTTAAAAATGGAAAGGAAATCGTGGCAAATGTGGTGGCCTCGCAAATAGACAGTCATAAACGATTTGGCGGTGTTGTACCCGAAATTGCTTCAAGGCATCACGTGGAGCAGATCACCATCGTATTAGAAGAAGTAATCGCACAGGCGGGTATGAGCTTTAAGGATTTAGATGCGATTGCTGTCACAGAAGGACCTGGCCTCGTCGGTGCTCTGCTGATTGGTGTCAATGCAGCAAAGGCACTGAGCTTTGCCCATCAAATTCCTCTTGTTGGTGTTCATCATATTGCAGGGCATATTTATGCAAACCAGCTTGTTGAGGAATTGGAGTTTCCGTGTTTAGCTCTTGTTGTCTCTGGCGGACATACTGAGCTTGTTTTCATGAAGGAGCACGGATCTTTTGAAGTCATCGGAGAAACATTAGATGATGCAGCTGGAGAAGCGTACGATAAAGTGGCCCGGACGATGGGTCTCCCGTATCCAGGCGGACCTCACATTGATCGGTTAGCGCATGAAGGGGAGCCGACAATTAAGCTTCCTCGTGCATGGCTTGAAGAAGGGTCCTATCACTTTAGCTTCAGTGGTTTAAAATCAGCTGTGATCAACACCTTACACAATGCGTCACAAAAGGGAGAAACGTTTGCCCCAGAGAATTTGGCCGCAAGTTTTCAAGCAAGCGTCATTGAGGTGCTTGTTGGGAAAACATTGAAAGCAGCAGAAGCCTATGATGTGAAGCAAGTTGTTCTAGCTGGAGGAGTCGCTGCCAATAAAGGACTAAGAGAAGCTTTAACCTCAGTATTTACGAAGCTGCCAGACGTGAAGGTCATTATTCCGCCATTCTCTCTTTGTACAGACAATGCAGCCATGATCGCTGCTGCTGGAACCGTTGCATTTGAAAAAGGAATCAGAGGCGATATGACGATGAATGGCCAGCCAGGATTACCACTAGTCTCATATGAATGAAAACTCCTGTGGATTACAGGGGTTTTTTATTTTATATGAAAGCGATTTATTCACATGTAAACGTTATATATCCACAATTGTTAGAAAATTTTGTTTTAAAATGAAGAGGGTGTGTATAAATACGATCTTTTTTGTGGATATGTGATTAAAACTCTGTGGATAAAGTGGATAAGTCTAATGTATTTAAGAATAATCAAGAAGTTATTGTGGGTATCGTTGTGGATAATGAATTTTCTTTGAAAGAAAAAAGAGTACCTTTTAGGGCACTCTTTAAGCTTCTGACAGCTCTTCCCACTCCGCAAAAAGTGATTCCAGCTCTTGATTGAGTGTATCATTTTCTGTTTGAATGGCTTGGATCTTCTCGTGATCTTGAAAAATATCAGGATCACATAGCAGCTGTTCATTTTCACCGAGCTTGTCTTCGACGACAGCAATGCGTTCTTCAATTTCTTCGATTCTGCGCTGCTTTTGTCTTTCTTTCTTTTTCAGCTCTTTTTCTTCCGCATAAGAAAACTTTGCCTTTTCTGCTTGCTGTGCAGCTAGTTTTTTAAGCGGCTCATTTTCTTGAAGTGCCTCCAGCTCTAATTGTTCATTTTTCTTTTCAAGATAGTAATCATAATCACCGAGATATTCTCTTGTTTCTGTAGGCGAAAGCTCAAATACTTTCGTGGCGAGACGATTGATAAAATAACGATCATGCGAGACAAATAAGATGGTTCCTGGATAATCGATTAGTGCATTCTCTAAAATCTCCTTACTATCTAAATCCAGATGGTTTGTCGGCTCATCGAGAATAAGAAAGTTGGCTTTTTGGAGCATGAGCTTTGCTAGTGCAAGGCGTGCTTTTTCTCCACCGCTTAATGCATGGACAGGCTTTAAAACGTCATCACCGGAAAAGAGGAAGTTTCCTAAACATGTCCGAATTTCTTTTTCATTCATATGAGGATAGTCATCCCAAAGCTCATTTAGCACTTTTTTCGAGGATGTCAGTTTGGCTTGCTCTTGGTCATAGTAGCCGATCGTGACATGTGATCCAAAAGTGATGTCGCCTTTTACTGGTGTTAATGTGTTCGTTAACGTTTTTAAAAGGGTTGATTTCCCGATCCCGTTAGGACCAATGAGTGCCACGCTATCCTCTCGTTTAATCTGAAAAGAAAGAGAAGATAGGAGCGGTGTTTTTTCATCATAACGAATATCGAGATCATGCACCTTCAGCACATCATTGCCGCTTTGTCTCGTAATATCAAAATGAAAGTTTGCGGATTTTTCGTCTCCTAAAGGCTTATCTAAACGATCCATTCGTTCGAGCTGCTTGCGTCTGCTTTGAGCGCGCTTTGTGGTCGAGGCTCTTGCCAGGTTGCGATCCACGAAATCCTGAAGCTTTGAGATCTCTTCTTGCTGCTTTTCGTATAGTTTCATATCACGCTCTAGCTGCTCTGCTTTCAGTTCAAGATACTTACTATAGTTCCCTGCAAACTTTTTCATCGAAGTTCTTGAGACTTCATAGACGTGGTTTACGACTTTGTCTAAGAAATAGCGGTCATGGGACACGATGAGAATAGCACCTGTATAATTTTGCAAATACTGCTCCAGCCATGATAAGGTATCAATATCTAAATGGTTGGTCGGCTCATCCAGAATTAAGAGTTCTGGTTTCATTAACAAGAGCTTTCCAAGCGCTAGACGGGTTTTCTGGCCGCCGCTTAAGGATTGGACAGTTGTCTCATCTTCAAAATGACTAAAGCCGAGTCCATGCAGAATGGAGCGGACATCTGCTTCATATTGATAGCCGCCTTGATCTTTAAATTCCTGCTGAAGCCTGTCATAGGTTTTCATCAGGGCATCCAGCTCAGAACCTGTGGAAGAAGCCATTTTCTCCTCAATGGTTCTCATTTCTTGTTCCATCTCTTTTAAATGATCAAAAACCGATAATAATTCGTCTTTTAACGTACGTGTAGACGTCACATCGGTATGCTGGGCTAAATAGCCGATTGATAGGTCTTTTGGTTTGATGATCTCACCTTGCTCGTAAGACATTTGACCGGCAATGATTTTCAAAAGCGTGGATTTGCCTGCGCCGTTACGACCTACAATGGCAATTCGATCCCTTGCTTTGACTTCCAATTTTATATTCGTTAAAACGGTATCAGCGCCAAACGATTTGGACAGCTGATTCACTTGTAGAATCATCATGTAACTTCACCTCTGCTATCATATGTTAAGTGTAGCTTATCAGCAGTAAACCGGCAAATGTTACATACAATCGCCATATTCAAATGAAAGACAGATAGGAAAAAATAGTGTATCATTTGAGTGAGGGAGCGTTGAAAGATGAGTCAATTTAGCCACTTTAACGAACAGGGAAGAGCAAAGATGGTCGACATTAGTGACAAATCGTCTACAGTGAGAACCGCCGTTGCTGTTTCAAGTGTTCGTATGATAAAAGAAGTGTTTCATAAAATAGAGCAGCGTGAAATTGGAAAAGGAGATGTGCTGTCTGTTGCACAGGTTGCTGGCATCATGGCAGCAAAGCAAACATCTACCATCATTCCAATGTGTCATCCGCTTGCACTAAAAGGTGTGGATATCTCCTTTCATTGGGAGGAAGACGGAAATGCGCACATCCTGAACATACAAGTACAGGTGAAAACAAAAGGAAGTACGGGTGTGGAGATGGAAGCGCTCACTTCTGCTTCAGTATGTGCACTGACCGTTTACGACATGTGCAAAGCGATTGATAAAGGCATGATCATCGGTCCTACCTATCTAATTGAAAAGACAGGCGGGAAAAATGGTGATTTTCACAGAGCATCTGATATTTAAGTTGGAGGACCTTATATGAATATAGATCAGTCAAAAATTCCACAAGCGACAGCCAAACGTTTGCCGCTATACTACCGTTTTTTAAAAAATCTGCATGCATCAGGAAAACAAAGGGTGTCATCAGCAGAGCTTAGTGATGCAGTTAAAGTGGATTCTGCCACCATTCGCCGAGATTTTTCGTACTTTGGTGCACTTGGGAAGAAAGGGTATGGCTATAATGTCGATTACCTTTTGACCTTCTTCAGAAAGACCCTTGACCAAGATGAAATGACCAATGTCATGCTCATCGGTGTCGGGAATTTAGGGACTGCTTTTTTACACTATAATTTCATAAAAAATAATAATACAAAAATTTCAATGGCTTTTGACGTCAATGAGAGTAAAATAGGAAGTGAGATAGGCGGCGTGCCTGTCTATGATTTGGATAAGCTTGAAGAGCATGTTCAAGAGGTAGGAGATATACCTGTTGCGATTTTGACAGTACCTGCCGTAGCAGCTCAATCCATTACAGATCGTTTGATTGCCCTTGGCATCAAAGGAATCCTTAACTTTACGCCGGCTCGATTGAATGTGCCGGAACACATTCGAATTCATCATATAGATTTGGCGGTTGAACTTCAGTCTCTTGTGTATTTCTTAAAGCATTACTCTGTTACGCAGGAGGACTGACGAAAAGGGGTAAAGGGGGTGGAGCAAATGGGTCCGATCGGTCCTGGGAGTTTGATTCTGATTGCGATTGTAGCGCTCATTATTTTTGGGCCGAAAAAGCTTCCTGAATTAGGAAGAGCAGCAGGAGATACATTACGTGAATTCAAAAATGCCACAAAAGGCTTAGCTGATGATCAGGAAGAAAAAAAGAAAAAAGAAGATCAGTAGAATAGGATGAGCTTCATGAATGTCAAAGATATGCCGCTTATGGAGCATATTGTGGAACTGCGAAAACGCTTAGTGATCATTGCGATGTTTTTTGTCGCCTTTATGGTGGCTGGTTTTTTTCTCGCTAAGCCGGTCATTGTGTATTTACAAAATACCGATGAAGCGGCAACACTCACGCTGAACGCATTTAAGCTTACAGATCCACTGTACGTGTTTATGCAGTTCGCATTTGTCATTGCTTTGGTTTTGACGTGTCCCGTTATTTTATATCAGCTGTGGGCGTTTGTGAGTCCTGGCTTATATGAAAAAGAAAGAAAGGTGACACTTGCTTACATTCCGATTGCACTGCTTTTATTTTTGAGCGGTGTGGCTTTCTCTTATTTTATTTTGTTTCCGTTTGTCGTCGACTTTATGATGCGAATGTCGAATGATTTAAATGTAGAGCAAGTCATTGGGATTCATGAGTATTTTACATTTCTGATGCAGTTAACACTTCCATTTGGCTTTTTGTTTCAGATGCCCGTCGTGTTGATGTTTCTCACAAGACTTGGCATCATCACACCGATGTTTTTATCAAAAATACGGAAGTATGCCTATTTTGTCCTCCTTGTCATTGCCGCACTCATTACACCGCCAGAGCTTGTTTCTCACCTCATGGTCACCTTGCCAATGCTCGTTTTATACGAAGTGAGCATTATCATTTCAAGAGTGACCTACCGCAAAATGCAGCAAACAGAGGAGAAAGAAAAACATTATGTTTCATAAAAAAGCATCGTGATCCAATGAGGGATCACGATGCTTTTTCTATTGTGAAAGAAATTGATTGATCGCGTGAAAGAGGTGCTCATAGTAGGCGGGCTCATGCGGGACAAAATTATGAACCCCTACTTCGATGCTTTCCTCACGTCGCTCTCCGTTTGCATCAACTTTAAAGCCCTCGATTTGAATTCGTTCGCATCTTCCTGTTAAAAGCTGCTGTGCATCAAACAGCTTTGCTCTGTACAGACCAGCGACTTCTTCTTTCTGTAGATGAACGACCATGTGCTCTTCTTGATTCATATAAAGGCATACATGGCAGAACTCACGGTCAATGAACGAAGGCATATGGATTTCATCCTGTATGACACCTGCAAAGATGAGGTCCTCAAAAGGGATAGATAGACCAAGCTCCTCTTCTACCTCTCTCAAACCATCAGTAGGCTGTTCATCTGCAAGAAGGTGACCCGCTGCTGTGATATCAAAAAGAGATGGAAAATCCTTTTTTGCGGGACTTCTTAGCTGAAAATAGAGATACACGGTGCCATGCTCCTTTTTGAGAAGCCAGAAATGAAATGTTTCATGCCAAAGGCCTTGGGCGTGGACATCTGAACGAGCGGCAGTTCCAATCGTTTCATGCTGATCATTGAAGATACGAAGTTTTTCATGTTCCATGAAGATACGTCCTCCATAAAAAAACCATTTTCCAAACGCGGAAAATGGTTTTTCATTTATTTTTGCTGCTGTTTTTTGAGTTTGACAGAGAAGGCAAACATTTTAAGCGCGATATTGATATTATAGGCCGCAAACACCATCAGCAAAATGCTGTAAAATGACCACATGTCACCTGGGTTTTGAATGGCCATATAGGTGAAAGCCACACCTACGGCAAAATAAATGATGCCCCATACGACTGGGTTTCTCATGAGAAAAAGCCTCCAATAATCATTTGCATGGTTTGAGATTGTTCTTCAATCATTTTTTTCACTGGCTCAATCTGCACAAGAACGACAAGTGAATTCATCAGCATATGAGCGCCGATTGGAACAATGATTCGTTTTGTTTTCGCATATAAAAAGGCAAAGGTAAAGCCCATTGCAGTATAGAGCAAGATATGAGCAAAATCAGTGTGGACAGCGGCGAAAACCACTGAGCTGACAAGTGCCCCAATGAAGAAATTCGTTTTTTCATAAATGACTCCAAAAATGATTTTTCGGAAAATGATTTCTTCAAGTATTGGTCCAATCAGGGCGATAACAATGACAAGCCAAGGAACGGCATCCATAATAGATAAAATGGCTTGCGTATTTTCTGACTCACGGCCAATGCCGAATGCATATTGTTCAATCGCCCCCGCAATTGATTGTGCAAAGAGGGAAAGAAAGAAACCGACAATGATCCAAACGATTGCTGCGCCGACTGAAACCGGTGCTTCATTTCGAAGAGAAGCTCTTGGTACAGTCCGAAGAATGAGCAGAATAATAATTAATCCGACACAGAAACTAATGATTGTCCAAGTTCCTGACAATTTAGAGAGCTCTGCTTGTGTCATCGGTGTCTGAATGTAACCTAACCACTTCATGATGAACACATACGGAAACGCAGAAACCTGCACCAATATATACGTTAAGATGATGTACCAATATTGTTTTTTCAAGTAACGAAAACCCCTTTACTAAAAGAACTAAATTTATTGTAACACAAGTCTTCTTTTTCGATGAAAAGGAAAGAATGTGAGATCAAAAAAGATCGTGAAAGCGTAAAAATTTTTAAAGGTTTTTACTTGAAATTGCAGAAGACATTCTTTATTATAATAAATGTGTTAGCACTCACTGGTGATGAGTGCTAAAAAAGACTACATATAAAAATTGAGGAGGTTGTTTCTTATGTTAAAGCCATTAGGCGATCGCGTAATCATTGAACTCGTTGAATCTGAGGAAAAAACCGCTAGCGGTATTGTTTTACCGGATTCTGCAAAAGAAAAACCGCAAGAAGGTAAAATTGTTGCAGCAGGTTCAGGGCGTGTACTTGAAAGTGGTGAGCGCGTTGCGTTAGAAGTAAGCACAGGCGACCGCATTATCTTCTCAAAATATGCAGGCACTGAAGTGAAATATGAAGGCAAAGAATATTTAATCCTTCGTGAGAGCGACATTTTAGCTGTTATTGGTTAATCACATAAAAAACATTGAGATACATTTTTAAAAAGACTGAGGAGGTTTCGTTATTATGGCAAAAGATATTAAGTTCAGTGAAGAAGCACGTCGCGCGATGTTACGCGGTGTAGATGCACTTGCAGATGCTGTAAAAGTAACTTTAGGACCTAAAGGACGTAACGTGGTTCTTGAGAAAAAATTCGGTTCTCCACTTATCACAAATGATGGTGTAACGATCGCAAAAGAAATCGAATTAGAAGATGCATTTGAAAACATGGGTGCAAAACTTGTGGCTGAAGTTGCAAGTAAAACAAACGATGTTGCTGGTGATGGTACAACAACTGCAACGGTTCTAGCTCAAGCGATGATCCGTGAAGGTCTGAAAAACGTAACAGCTGGTGCAAACCCTGTTGGCGTTCGTAAAGGGATCGAAGAAGCAGTGAAAGTAGCACTTGAAGGCTTGCACGAGATTTCTAAACCAATCGAAGGCAAAGAATCAATTGCTCAAGTTGCGGCTATTTCTGCAGCAGACGAAGAAGTCGGAAGCCTAATCGCAGAAGCGATGGAACGCGTAGGTAACGACGGAGTTATCACAATTGAAGAATCTAAAGGATTCACAACTGAGCTTGAAGTGGTTGAAGGTATGCAGTTTGACCGCGGATATGCTTCACCATACATGGTGACGGATTCTGATAAGATGGAAGCAGTTCTTGAAAATCCTTACATCTTAATTACTGATAAAAAAATCACAAACATTCAAGAAATCCTTCCTGTACTTGAGCAAGTTGTACAACAAGGAAAACCATTATTGCTTATTGCTGAAGATGTAGAAGGTGAAGCACTTGCAACTCTTGTAGTGAACAAACTTCGTGGTACATTCAACGCAGTAGCAGTAAAAGCACCTGGATTCGGTGATCGTCGTAAAGCAATGCTTGAAGACATCTCTGTTCTAACTGGCGGAGAATTAATCACAGAAGACCTAGGACTTGACCTGAAATCAACTGAAATCGGTCAGCTTGGCCGCGCTTCTAAAGTCGTTGTGACAAAAGAAAACACAACAATCGTAGAGGGCTCAGGAGATTCTGCTCAAATCTCAGCACGTGTGAACCAAATCCGTGCACAAGTAGAAGAAACAACTTCTGAATTCGATAAAGAAAAATTACAAGAACGTCTTGCAAAACTAGCTGGCGGCGTCGCTGTCATCAAAGTGGGTGCTGCAACTGAAACAGAACTAAAAGAACGTAAACTACGCATCGAGGATGCACTGAACTCAACTCGCGCAGCAGTTGAAGAAGGTATCGTATCCGGTGGTGGTACAGCACTTGTGAATGTATACAACAAAGTCGCTTCAATTGAAGCTGATGGTGACGTTCAAACAGGTGTAAACATCGTTCTACGTTCTCTTGAAGAACCAATTCGTCAAATCGCTCACAACGCAGGTCTTGAAGGATCAGTCATCGTTGAGCGCTTGAAAAACGAAGAAATTGGCGTAGGCTTCAACGCAGCAACAAACGAATGGGTAAACATGATCGAAAAAGGAATCGTTGACCCAACAAAAGTAACTCGCTCTGCACTTCAAAACGCAGCTTCTGTAGCAGCAATGCTTCTAACAACTGAAGCAGTCGTTGCTGACAAACCAGAAGAAGGCGGCTCAGGCGGCGGAATGCCGGATATGGGCGGCATGGGTGGTATGGGCGGAATGATGTAAAAACGGATTTAGACCCTTATTAATCAAGGGTTTATCCGTAAGTCACACTCATTTTGATGCCATTTTGATGCCATTTTGATGCCATATAGAAAAATTAGAGGCTTTTCATTAGTTCCCCGAACTTTTGAGAAGCTTCTTTTTTTCGGTCTTTTGTTATGTGAAGGTATATTTTGGTTGTTGTTTGATTTTCTGTCCACAACTACTACCCAGACAAAGGCGCAAAAAACGATGGGATTGACAGCTATTATGGACCGAAAACAGCGGATGCGCTCAAACGATTTCAGCTCATGAACGAATTAGCTGCAGATGGAATACGGGCCTAACACAAAAACGAAGACTGAAACATTATTGAAAATTAAAAGATATTAAATCCTGTCTTTACTTTAGAGAGAGTGAGAAAGGGTTAGCTTTTAATATTAAAGATTTTAAAAAAGTGCAAGGTTAACAGAAGATGTTAACCTTGCACTTTTATTTTAAATCGAAGTATTTATAAAATTAAGTGTTGTTAATACAAAGGGGTTACTTTGTAGCCGCAATCGCCGTTCATACATGGTTGAGCCAAACTTAATGCTAATAAACCCGAACCTCTTATTTCTTCTGTAAATCGAACTTTAATAACAACACCTACTGTCCCATCAACTGTTTCTGCTTTAGCGTAGACATCTTGAACAGAGGGTAAGCTGTTTTCTGCTAAGGTTATTATTGGTTGATGAGGTGAATTAGTTTCGACTATACATTTAAGCTCAGAAACCCGAGCACTATTCTCCCTTATATTAACGCGTATAGTTTCGAAATCCATGAAAAAAATCTCCTTTCAAATAATTTAATAATAATATGGCGTAGAAAAAAGATACTATACATATTTAAAGAAAAACATTAACACTAAAAATGAGTTGGCGAATCTTTCCTGTACGACATACAAAGGAACCGATAACAAAGCAAGCTATTGCAAAAGCATTGAAATAAAAGCGAAAAGACCTCTCTAAAAGGGAGGTCTTTTTTTATCTAATCTATAGACGTTAGACTATAGTATAATAAATATAAACACTGGGGAAGCGAGTTAATCACTCGCTTCTCAATACAATTATAACTAGTCTAGCATATAATATGAACCAAAAACATTTGATCTTCTTTATGATCCTCTTGAGCGCAACTTCAATTTTAACGCATTCAATATGGACAAAAACTTTCACAACGGTAACCATGACCGCTTTAACACTGGCAACGCTTTTTGTAATCATCAAAGAGTAGTAAGGAGCAGATAACATGGAATATCATTTGAAGAACCGGAAGCAGGTTGAGGACTTCATTCAAAACGAGGTCTTCACCTCGACAGAAGCACAAGAGATTTTAAACGTAAACAGGCAGCGTATGAGCAAGCTGTTTGAGGATGGTCGAATCCAACCAATGAAGAAGACAGGACGAGTCACGCTGTTTCTGAAAAATGAAGTTGAGCAACTGAAAAGAGACTTGGAAGAAGGGCGGAAGAAATACCGCCCTTATGACTAATGAGAACCAACTTCAAAAAATATGAAGTTTCTATGTCTTTCGTTTGCCACTTATAATAATAGGGTATTTTACTGCAAGAAGAATATAAGCTTAAAAGAAAAAATTGCTTTATTTAACATATTTGTTTATCTATAATAGGATTATATCTTTTTAGAGGAGATCGGACTATTATGGATAAAAGTGAATACAAGGCTTGCTTGCAGGATACAATAAAAGAAGCATCAACAAAGACATTTTGTAGTAGCATGTTGAAATCATTGGAACAATCTGGTTTTATTCATTATGTCGATAATTTATTAGCAGAACAAGATGAATCAGTTGATCTTACTGCCTTTAAGACAGAATCAGATATTGTTCAACTTTGTGAGGCAATTGATAAAAGTGATAAAGTTGTAAGAGAAATAGAGGAGAATGAGTTTTTATCCGCTTATAAATATTCAGTCCTTTTTGAAATTGACGGGTCTAAAGAAGATTTAATCGAAAGTATGATTAAAAAAGGTGAGTTACAAGACTTTCAATCAGATTCATTTACATTCGATTTATTATTTAATGATGCTTCAAATACAATAGTGCCAACAAGATATAAAGTTGATGATAAAGTTACGATATATAAGTTCAATAGACTTTTAACAGGATTTTTACCGATTGATGGTGATAATAAAAGGGAAATAAAATATCCAATCCTTGCTGTGTTTTTTAATGATTTAAATATTGTGGAGATAAGAATAGGGAAAATTAAAAGTTTTTTAAGAAGAGATGAATACTTTTATGTTAGACAATTTGATTTTGTAGTTGAGTGGTTGCAAACTAATTTTGCTTGTCAACTAAATCCTATTGATTTAACAACTGCTATTGATCATATTTCAAAGTTAGAGGAAACAGATGTAATTGTGAGTGGTCAGTTAATGAACCTTAGAAATGGAGCAAAAGCTCAATTAGAAGTAGGTAACAATGATGATTATCTACCTTTACTAGGAGAGTTGAAGGAATTAATTAAAACAAACGCTGAGTTATTTGACAAAAGTCCAGAAATAAAAGAGATGCTTGATACTTTTATTTTAGAAACCGAGGAAACGTCTGATTTACCATGGATTTCACTCACATGGATAAATGAGACAAAATCAAAAGCCACTAAAGTTAAATTTAGTTTTAATTATATGAATCGGGAATACAGTCTTCTCCAGTATTATTATAGCAGCAACACAGAAATGGGGAGAATGAATGATGTCACCAGATATATTATCGAAAGTAAAACACAAGTTGACCAACAACTTCAACCTAACGGATAAACAAGTTGCAGATTTTCTTGATCTTTTCTCAAAATATAAAAAAGGACAATTAATTTATCCAGGAGCATTTATTAGAAAAACATATATACAGATGAGTCTTGTTTATAAAATTCTTGAAGACATATCCTTAAGTGGCGTTCTAGAACGAAGTTATGAAATATATTGTCCATCTTGTTCTTGGTATACTGGGGAGTTATTCAGTACCTTAAAAGATATTCCGGAAGAACTAGAATGCGATGAATGTGAGACGACATTAAATTTTTTGGATAATTCATTAGTTGTTTATAAAGTGGTGTTCGATTAATGTATGAAAAAGGTTATTCATTAAAAGACTTTCTTTTAAGTATGTTAGATGAGCAGGAAAATTTATTTAAAACGATCACAGGTTTTAAGGAAGAAGAAAAACTTACTTATCAGCAGAAGCTTAGTCATTTTAAAAGTCTACATCAACCCACAATCAATGCTGATACACAAGAAAAAGGAAAAGCATTGGAAGAACTTGTGACTTTCCTATTTAACTCTACTTCTATTTTTAAGGTTCTTGAGAATATTCATACATCAACTAATGAAATAGATGTAATAATGACCTTGAATTCTAGAGGAAATCGCTTATCAGTAGAGGGATTTTTAGATGATAAATTTAATATTTTTTTAGCTGAATGTAAAAATTATAAAAAAACTATTGGGGTTACTTGGGTAGGGAAATTCTGGTCTTTGTTAAATTCTTCGCCTGCAAAATTAGGAATTATCTTTTCGTATCATGGTCTAAGCGGAAAGAATTGGGCAGACGGAATAGGTTTAACAAAAAAAATTTATATGTCTAAAGAAAGAATAGAAGATAAAATATATATTATAGATTTTAATATTGAAGACTTTGAACAAATTATGAAGGGAGATAGCATTTTAGATATAATTGATTATAAAATAAAGTCATTAATGTTAGATGTAGATGATTATAAAAAATTCTTATCTAATCATCCTTCGCAAGAATAAAAGACTCTCTATATTATTAATGTAGATGAGTTTTTTTGATTTGAAAATTAATACATTACATTGGTTAGCTCACACCATGGCAGCCCAGAAGGAGGATTTTTTGATGCCGAAAGCTGTATAATTGAATCTAGAGAAGTACAAGTGATCATATTAAATCACCTTTATGAATTTCTCACTTCATTTTATATAAGGTCATAAAAACACATATAACTAGACAATGCATGAGCAGAATGATGTAATATAACCTCCAATTATTCCGTTTATAGGTATTTTATGTAAGTTTAGAGTTGGTTATTAACATTTTGTTAACACGAAGTTTTTAACGGAGGCTTCTCTTAAGTTGAACAAACTTGTGGGAAGCTTCTTTTTTCATTTATTGTTTAACTTGGAGATAGACGTTTTTCGTGATTCAATCATCGCTATCTCCAAGTCGGTCTATGATTTGTTCAAGTGAGACACCAGCTTCAGCAAGAAGAGAGGTATGTGTATGCCGAAGTGTAAATTCAACGTTTAAGCCGACTATTCTAAGCAAGCTGGTCATTCGATTTTAAACGTTTTTATAGACAATTGAGTAACCGTGCTATCGCTCATTTTTGGCAATAATGATGTCTCTTATTGTAATAAGTCGTTCGATTACTTGATGTTGTGCTTCTTTGTTTCGGTTTTAGGGCAAAAAATATTAAAAAAGAAGTCGTTCTTCAACACTAGGAGCGGCTCCTTATTGTTAATATGTGATTGATAAATCTTTGTATAAATCATACATTCTATTTGTTTAATAACCTTTTTAGCATACTTTTGGGTTTTACAGGATTTGAACTTTCAAGGATAAGAGTAGATAACTTCCCAAGCATTTCAGTTAATTCATTTTCGAATTCTATGGTGTTATCATCAGTATTTGTATGAGCGTGAACCAACTCGTGCACAAGTGTACCTGCGAATGATTGTATATTTTTCAGTTGGCTACGTTTAATGATAATTCGTTTAGTGGACGGCTCCCATAACCCAAGTGCATCATTACCCGTATAATTGTCTGGCCGCATTGAATTGGATATCACAATATCATTTATGAGATTACTCTTTTTTGGGAACCAACTTACAATGGTATCTTTGTAATTGAAAATTTCTTTTTCTTTAGCTGTTAATTGGTTAACTTTTACGATATCAAATTCGAAGTGTTCGTTCCATTCTAATGCATAAGTTTCCAAGTTTCTGAAGTTATTACCATCCAGATCTTTACTAGTTTCAAGTTTATTCGCTAGTGAATCAGGAACAGTAATGATACGTATACCTTCCTCCTTTGCGTATCTTAGGTATTTACCGCCATCCATTAAATCATAAGCACTTAAAAACATTACTTTTTTGTCTTTGCTACTTAATATTTTACAGGCGTGTAGTTGAACATCAACCCATTGTAATTCATCGTGATAAATTCCTGTCTGAATCTTTTGTAAATCATCCACCAGCTTTCTAGCAAATGTTGGGCTCTTACATTCTAAGAGAATAGACTTTACCCTGTCTGTGTAAGCACTTCTTCCAACATTTGTGCGCTCCCGATTTAAAGATTGACGAAGTTTCTTAGTGGTGGAAGTGATATTGTAAGAAAAGAGTAAATTGTCTTCCTCAGCTACACAAATTCCGTTAACGTAAATTCTTGAACGATTTTTTTTGTTTTCAATGAGTTCCCCATACTTCGTTTTTTCAATCGTCTTTTCTCCAGAATAAAGTAAGAAGAAATCCTTGGCTTTTTCGATATCATCATCTTTTAGACCAGTAAGTATAAAATCTGTGCCTACCAAATTAGGATTAGTCGGACTATTGACGATGGCGTGCAAAGTTACTAAATCGTCAAAGTCTCCCTTAGATAACTTCTTTATTGTAATATCACTATATTTTGATTGGATGAGGATTTCTACGTTCCTTCGATCGAATGTCGCTAATGCATCTTTTAAACCTACCCCAAATTTGCCAATGACTTTATCCGGGTTCTCTGTCTTTTCTATATTCTCGTTTTGCGTTAGGTGTTCATACTTTAGACCTCTTCCAAAATCTTTGATATGCCATTTATTATCTTCATCTTTAAAAATAAGGGGCTCTTTCGTATTCGTTAAATTTGATTCATCTAGTGCATTTGCTATGATTTCTCTTAAGGCATGAGGAATGGTCCAGTGCTCTAATACTTTTTCGATGTTCAAATCGAACTTTTTCATTATTAATGTTTCTCCTTTTTAATTGGTGTTTTTTATAAAAAATTATACCTCATACTTTTGAAACTAGACTACCATTTGATGTTTATTTGTGGTTGTGTAGCTTAAAATAGAACCTGTTAGTATATTCAAGATTTCCTCTTTTTTAATCTAAAATTATCCTCAGTATAAAATTCGTTTCTAAAATTGAAAAATTCATGGGTATTGAGATTATAATAAAAAAATTGAGGTTGGATCAGTTAGTCGTTGTATAGGGAGTCAAGGAATCTAAGGGAAATAGCTGACGATTTAAACATCCCCTTTACCTCTCTTTAAATGAAAAGCGGAGATCAGAGAATAGATAGCGAGTTTTTGGTGAAGTTAGATGACTATTATGGACTATCAATTGATACAATGCTTGGTCGAATGTTGGATGAGGAAAAAAGATGCTTATCGAAGAGAAAGTGGATTTGGCATTCGAGAGGCACTAAATTATATTCTGGATAATTATCAAGGAGTAAGATTTGAATTGATTAAGAACCATGTACGGAATGTTATTTAAGAACATGATAGCTGAAGAGGCAGAGTTAGGTGAGAACAGTTTCTTTATAGTGGGTTCAGACGGACAAGGGAAATGCGCTGAAATTCCCCGGTATTTAATGAATCAGGCCTTTGAGAGAAACCCCTTAAACGTGATGTTTGTTTTGGTATATGGGATTACAATATAGCTACGCTACCATCGCATTTCTCATAAGCTTGGGTTTGTTCAAACAGGGGTGCACGCCTTTCTCATGGGGGACGAAGAGCAAATGGATTTCATTATGACCAAAACATTGAGCTGATCAAAAAGGGGGAAGGGTACATGCATGTTCCATCATTTTTTCGAGTGAAAGATATGGAGAAAATCAAATCATTTATTCAATCTCATTCATTTGCAACAGTTGTGACGACATCGAATGGAAAGCCCTTTGCGACACATATTCCGGTGAGTTTTCATCAAGTTGACGATTCGTATGTGATCTCAGGGCATATGGCGATTGGGAATCCTCAGTGGAAAACGTTTGAAGAGAGCGAGAAGATGCTCGTCATCTTTCAAGGGCCGCATGCCTACATATCCTGTTCATGGTATGAAAAAGAAGCAGTACCAACATGGAATTACCAGGCTGTTCATGTTTATGGAAAGGCGGAACTGCTTGAAAAATTGGAACTGGTTAAGGAATTAACCACAATGCTGGAGACATACGAAAGTCACAGAGAACAGCCAGTGTTATGGGATACGTTGTCTGAGGAACTGTTAGAGAAGCAAATGAAAGGCATTGTAGGCTTTAAGATCATCATTGATGAAGTTCAGGCTGCTTTCAAATTAAGCCAAAATCGCCACGAAAGGGATTATGCCCGCATCATTGAACAGCTCGAAGCAGAGGGTGAAGTGGAAATGGCTGAGGCGATGAAAGAAAGATTATAGGAAGTATGAGAAAAGCACTCTGATGATGGGACTGACCCCCGTTTTTGAGACAGGGATCAAAACACCTTTATGAAATAGCCAGTTGCCGAAACTCTTTTGGTGACTGGTTGTTTAACTTCAATTGAATTCGGATATTGTTATAATAATCAATATA
>Ga0209463_1000882_pt1 | contig 20135 bp, 11 predicted proteins | sample AgamicMgSfrz_FD_187169 | JGI IMG/M metagenome (GOLD analysis project Ga0209463, IMG submission 187169) | Agave microbial communities from Guanajuato, Mexico - Mg.Sf.rz (SPAdes) (version 2) | ecosystem: Host-associated > Plants > Phyllosphere > Phylloplane/Leaf | place: Guanajuato, Mexico... | reverse complement strand
AAGCTTTTTATGTTCAAGATCCGAACTTTATAGAACCAGTTATTGTGGAATATAGTAAGTTACAAGAAAAATATCGTTATACAGGCTGTTTAGCGATTACGTTTGTTCCGAAAGAAAAGAAGGAACAATTATCATTTTTAAATGAAGAAGAAAATCATTATTTTAAATCCATTTTTTCTTTAACGGATCATTTAGATGAACAAGATAAAGATGGGATTCATAGCTTAGTACAGTTTTTAAAAGAGACGAGTGATAATCCGAATACGTGGTTATATACGATTAAACATTTAGATGTTGAAGTAGATAATAAGTTTATTTTATCTTGTATTGAAAAGTTAATGGAGAGGTTTCCGAACTCAGATTTTGTTAAATTACATGGTGCGCAGTGCTTTATTCGCCTTCAAGAATTAGAAAAAGCAGGGCAAATGCTCGCGAGTGTTGAGAAGAAAAATAATCGTGCTTTATATCATTTAATAAACGGAAGATATGCTTTTGAACAGGAAAGTTATATAGAAGCAATTTCAAGTTTTCGTTCCTCATTACAATTAGATGCAGATCAGCCGATTGCTTGGAGTTTTCTCGCATTATCATATATGTATATCGATCAATCTGAAAAGGCATTGCAGTTTTCTCAAGTTGCTTTAGAACGTAGTCCAGAAAGATTCACTTTAACGAATCACGGGTTAATATTAATAGATTTAGAAAGATATGAAGAAGCGTATGAAATCTTTAACGATCTGTTAAAAGAGTATAAAAATGAAGCACATGTATGGTATGAGCGAGCGAGATGTGCGCATCATTTAGGGAAATTACATTTAGCGATAAAAGGGCTTAAAATAGCGATTCATTTGGATAGCAATGCACCTTACATTTATACGAAACTTTCGGAAATATACGAATCTGATTTGAAGGATGAGGAAAGTACGAAAGAAATTTTATCAAAAGGTATTGAGAATTGTGATGATAAAGCACCTCTATACGTAAAATTAGGTGATTATCACTTTCAAAATGATAGTCTGGAAGAAGCAGAAGTATTGTATAAGCGTGCTTTAGAAGAAAATGATGAGGATGTTTATTCTCATTTCGGACTTACACAAGTTTATATGGCAAGAGAGCAATACATGGAAGCAAAAGAATATATTCTCGGTATTGAAAAACAAATTGAAAAGAGTCAAGATTTTCATATGAATGCGGGAATGGTTTTATGGGATGCTGAGGTTGAACTTGGTGGAAATGAAGAAGGGTTTAAAGTAGCGTTGTCTAAGTTAGAGAGTGGTATAAAGCAGAGCGAATATAATGTAGCAAGTGCGTTAGATGAATATGTGAATCGAATTAAAGGAACTGTATTTGTACAACGAGGGATAGCATTTTTAAGAACGCTACACAAAGAAAGAAATGAAGTAAGTGAATTCGGTTGTTATACAGGTATTTTATATGAATCTATTGGGCAGTACGGCCAAGCGATGAAAAGATATAATCAGGCGATAGAACAAAAGGCAACAGCATTACCTTATTACCGAATTGGTGAAACACTTATGGCATTAGGGCAATTGGTGGAAGCAAAACAAGCGTATGAAACATGTTTAGAGCTTGATGGGAATTTTGTAGGTGTACATTTACAGCTTGCAGAAATATATGAAAAAGAAGAAAACCGATCTAAAGAACAAAGTCATATGGTTCAGGCAATGAAAGAAGAGCCGCTGCATATTAATATGGAATATTTGGCACAGCTTTCAGTAGATATGAATCTTCAGGAAGAGTTACTGACTGAACTGGAACAATTAGCAGACGAAGTACCTGAAATATGGCGATTAGATGCGATTGCCTACGTATATGGAGCGATGGATGAAATAGATAAAGAACAAGCGCAGATTGAAGAAGCACTACAAGTAGATGGTGAGCATACAGAAGTTCTATATCATTATGCAAAAGTATTAGTGAAAAATAGAAATGCAAAAGCGATTGAAATTGCAATGAAAGTGATACAAAAAGATGTAAAGAATGAACGTATATTTGATGTATATGTAAAAGCGATAGAACAACATAAGAAATTGTCTAACATACGAGATTTTCTTCATACATTAAAAGTGAAAAAAGTAGAAAGAAGTATGGCATTTATGTATGCTGCATCTGCGGTTACAGAAAGATGGATTGAACGTCAACAAAATGAACAGCCGAAAAAATCCATATTTACGAGAGCTTTTTATCGTATGAAAAACCGTGCGAAAGAAATTTCGATTATTACTACAATCATTGATTTATATGAAATTTCCTTAAAGTTAAATTCGAAAAATAGTATGGCAGCGCAGCGATTTGCACTATTTTACGAGAATGTGGCGATGTATAAAGAGGCAAGAGATGTATTGCAAACATCGTTAGAACATAAATGGGATTACGATGTAGCGAAGCAACTTGTAAATCTTTTCATAGAGTGTGAGGAAGAAGATATGTTACGAGATGCTTCGGAATTAACAAAGCAAATGGTTCGAGAGTTACCAGATGATTATGATACCCTTCTTCTGCAAGCACAAGTCTACTTTAAAGCAGGGGAAGTAAGAAAAGCAGAAAAGATTACCTTACAATTAACGGAGCAAACGCCGTTTGTAAGTAGAGCGTTTCTTACTTTAGGAGAAATGTATCAAAGTCAAGAAAGGTTTGAAGAGGCAATTCATGTATTGAAAAATGCTTCTATACACCATCCAAATGAAACTGCAATTCTTCTTTCTTTAGCATCTTCGTATCATGGTGCCGGACAAACGATAAAGGCAGAAAAAATAACAAATGAAGTATTAACAATTGATGAGAGGGATTTGTTAGCAAGATACGATCGTGCTTGTTATTTAGCACAGTTAAACAGAATGGAAGAGGCGAAAGAAGAGCTTGAAATTGTACTTCGTGAGGATGAGTCAGGATTTTTCGCTGAACTTATCGAGGATGATGAAAACTTAGCAGCATTGCGAGAATTTGAAAAGTAATTGTATACGAATAGGGAAAAAGAGTAAAAATATATTTTGAATTAGTTGACAATTTATTGCCCGATGGAATAGAATAGCTTTTAACAAAGTATACAAATCTGAAGACGAGAAAGAGTAAAATAGTGTACTGTTCCCCAGAGAGCCGGTATATTGCTGAAAGCCGGTGTGCAGACGTTATTTGAAAATCATCTCCGAGGAGCCGAGGCTGAAAGTGAGTAAGCCCGGACGGATGTCTACCGTTACAAAGAACACGTATGATAGTACGTTGCTAAGTGCTATTAGTGAAGAGCTAATAGAATTAGGGTGGTATCGCGGGTAAACCCGTCCCTACTTCATAGGGACGGGTTTTTTGTGTGCTTTAAAATATTCAAAGGAGTGATTGTAGATGAAGAAAGTAGATGTAAAAGAGTCAGCTGTAGGGAGAGAAACACGTATTCGTAAACAGTGGAACGAGCAAAGCATTTTTGAGCAATCAATTCAGAATCGAGAAGGCGCACAATCTTTTGTGTTTTATGAAGGACCACCAACGGCGAACGGACTACCGCATGTAGGTCATGCACTTGGACGAACAATTAAAGATGTAGTAGCAAGATATAAAACGATGGCTGGTTATAAAGTATTAAGAAAAGCGGGATGGGATACACACGGTTTGCCTGTAGAATTAGGTGTTGAGAAGCAACTCGGTATTTCTGGTAGACATGAAATCGAAGAGTATGGAATTGAGCCATTTATTAAGAAGTGTAAAGAGAGTGTATTCACATACGAGAAGCAGTGGCGTGAATTCACTGAAAGTATCGGTTATTGGGTAGATATGGATGATCCATACGTTACGTTAAAGAATCCATATATCGAAAGTGTATGGCATATTTTAGGGACGATTCATGAAAAAGGATTATTGTATAAAGGGCATAGAGTTTCACCATATTGCCCAAGTTGTCAAACTTCACTAAGTTCACATGAGGTTGCACAAGGGTATAAAACAGTAAAAGATTTAAGTGCAACAGTTAAGTTTAAAGTAAAAGGTAGTGAAAATGAATATTTCCTAGGTTGGACAACAACACCTTGGACACTTCCAGCAAATGTTGCACTCGCTGTACATCCAAATATGGAATACGTTAAAGCGAAACAAGAAGGTCATGTATACATTGTTGCGAAAGAACGTGTACAAGATGTATTAAAAGAAAACTATGAAGTACTATCTGTTCATAAAGGGGAAGAATTATTAAATACTTCTTATACAGCACCGTTTCCAATGAAAGAAGTTACAAATGGTTACCGTGTAATCGGAGCAGATTTCGTAACGGCAGATAGTGGTACTGGACTTGTTCATATCGCTCCAGCATATGGGGAAGACGATTATAGAGTCGTTCAAAGTGAAGGATTGTCATTCTTACATGTTGTAGATGAGAAAGGTGAGTATACAGAAGCAGTACCATTTTTGAAAGGTAAATTTGTAAAAGATTGTGACGTAGATATCGTTCGTTATTTAGCGAAGGAAGGTTTACTATACCATAAAGAAAAGTATGAACATAGTTACCCGCATTGCTGGCGTTGTGATTCACCGCTTCTTTATTATGCAGGAGAGAGTTGGTTAATCCGAACGACTGCAATTAAGGAAACATTTTTACAAAATAACGATACTGTTACTTGGTATCCAGATCATATGAAACATGGACGCTTTGGTAAGTTTTTAGAAAACATGGTGGACTGGAATATTAGCCGAAATAGATATTGGGGAACACCATTAAATGTTTGGGAATGTGAAAGTTGCAATCATCAATTTGCACCGAAAAGCATTGCTGATTTAAGAAAGCATAGTACGAAAGAAACACCGGAAGATTTAGAATTGCATAAGCCGTATGTAGATGAAGTGCAAGTTTGCTGTGAAAAATGCGGAAGTACAATGAATCGTACACCAGAAGTAATTGATGTTTGGTTTGATAGTGGTTCCATGCCATTTGCGCAATATCATTATCCGTTTGAAAATAAAGAGTTATTTGAAGAACAGTTTCCAGCAGATGTAATTGCAGAAGGAATTGATCAAACACGCGGCTGGTTTTATAGTTTATTAGCTGTATCAGCACTATATACAGGAAAAGTACCGTATAAACGAGTGTTATCACTAGGGCATGTTCTAGATGAGGAAGGACAGAAAATGTCTAAAAGTAAAGGGAATGCACTAGATCCAGTTGATTTAGTAGAGAAGTTTGGTGCAGATGCTCTAAGATGGGCTCTACTCGTTGACAGTGCTCCGTGGAATGCAAAGCGTTTTTCTGAAAGAACAGTACTGGAAGCAAAATCTAAATTTGTAGATACGTTAGTCAATGTGTATAGCTTCTACGTTTTATATGCAAATTTAGATGAGTATAATCCGAACGAAACGTATGATGTAAAGCGGACGAAATTAGATGAATGGGTATTATCAAGATTGCATAGCACAACGAAAAAAGTGAGAACAGCGCTTGATGATTATCAATTTACGAATGCAGCTCGTGAAATCGCGGCGCTTGTAGATGAAGTAAGTAACTGGTACGTAAGACGATCACGTAATCGTTTCTGGGAATCTGGTATGAATGCTGAAAAAGCAGCTGCATATGAGACACTTCATGAAGTGCTTGTAACAATTAGTAAACTAATTGCACCATTTACACCGTTTGTCGCTGAAGATATTCATTTGAATTTAACTGGAAGTAGCGTTCATTTAGAGGATTATCCAGTTGTAAATGAAAGATTACTACAGCCTAAATTAGAAGCGGAAATGGATGCTGTTTTACAAGTTGTTGAACTTGGAAGAAGTAACCGTAATCAACATTCTTTAAAAGTAAAACAGCCGTTAGCAGAACTTGTATTACTGGAGCATAACGAGAATGTTATGGATTGGGAATCTTATCGTGATATCGTTATGGATGAACTAAATGTAAAATCGTTCCACGTTGAACTAGATGAAACGAAGTATACATCCTATCAATTAAAGCTGAATTTTAAAACGGCGGGACCGAAGTTCGGTAAGAATGTAAATGCAGTAAATGGTTGGCTAAAACAATTATCACAAGACGAGGTACAAAACTTTGTATCTACAGAAAGAGCAGTTTACGAAGCAGCCTCAGGAGAAGAAGTAGTTGTAACAGCTGAAGATGTAATGGTTGAAAAAGTTGCAAAATCAGGCTTCTCTAATACGACTAACGGACAATATACAGTAATGTTAGATACAAATGTAACGGAAGAATTGTTACAAGAAGGAGTAGCACGTGAGTTTATTCGCGCCGTTCAAGAATATCGTAAGCAGTTGAATTTACCAGTAAATTTACGAGTGGATGTTATTCTTGATACAGAGGAAGAGCTGAAGCAAACATTAACGAATCATAAAGAGTTGTTGGAAGAAAACTTACTCGTTAAACAATTTACATTTGGTCACTTAACGAATGAAGACGATGAACTTTCATTAGGTGAGACAAAAGTCCGCATTAAATTAAGTGCTGCTCAGTAAAGAAAAAAGGAAGTTGGAATGATTCCAACTTCCTTTTTGTATGAAGGTAAATTAACTAGCTAATTTCCTCATAATCCATTCGATAGGTCCTCTAGAAAATTTCTTTCTCCATAATATGCTAAACAAAATACTGAAAATGAAAAATGCAGTAGCAAATAATAAAACAAAAAGTAGTGTTTGATGTTCCATTCTATTTAATAGAATTAATGTCCCAATCCCGATAAATACATGACTTACATAATGAGTTAATGTTAATTGTCCGGTTTGTACAATGGAAGTAACAAACCAATTATTTTCAAATTTTTCAGTGATATAGAGGCAAATTATTAATATAGAAAAGGCTGATCCAGTAGCAGATAAAATGTATAATAAATTTGGTAAAATGGGTCCTGTATTAAACAAAAATGTAGCTGCCTCTTTGCCGATGTATGGAATAAAGTAGTAGGTAAGTCCTTCTGATAAAAGTTCTGTCAATATTGTGGTTGTAATACCGAGAAAGAGTAATCTCTTTCTAATTCTCCTATTATGAAGGTCTAGTCGGCCAATTATCATACCGATTAAGAAGAACGAAAACCAAGGGAAAAAAGGGTGATAACCATTAAAGAATAGATTGCGAAGAAAACCGTTTACTGTCCAGAAGTCTACATAGTTTATAAATGGAGTAGGGCCTCCCCAACCTTCGAAAGTATTGAAAGTAAGCTGAAGAGATTGTGCCAAGAGTAGGATAATAATAGATAACAATAGTAATGCTTTTTTTCGTACTGTAATGAGTAATGCAGCAACGAAAAGGTAAACACCGTAGTAGTGTAATATATCCCCAGTCCACTCCATTACGTATAAAAGTAATCCTAAAATAAATAAGAATAGTGCCCGTTTCCATATGATTTTTCGTCTATTAGAAATTTTTATTTTTTCATTGCTAGCAACAGATGATCTAGTCATTAAAGATATGCCAATTCCAGCAAGTATAACAAATAAGGCAGAAGCTCTACCTTCAAAAAGTGACATGAAAGTTATTAAAAATGGGGGACCATTTCCTTCTGCACCTGTTATCACCATAAAATTAACAAGCAGCATACCAAACATCGCCAAAGCTCTAGCAAAATCCAATCCGATAATGCGCTTTTTTGTATTCACTTCAATCCCTTCTTTCAAAAATGCTGTTTACAGCCTCAAGCCATATTTGTTTATAATTCATATCTACATGTAACATCATAAAATTCCCGATATTATCAAGCACTAATGCTAACATATGAGCTTTTGAAACTAGGTTTTTATTTTCAATTAATTGAAGTTCAGTTGCTTTTGTAAGGAGTGATTCAAATCCTTGTAAATATTCTGTTTGCACAGTTAGTAATCGCTCTTTGTACATATCGTTTCTTGAAGATAGTAATACATATTCTTGCAACACACGATTAAAATATGGATCGTTAAGCTGTTCATCTATCATTTTAAAGCCAATTTCAACACATTTCTCAACAAAATTTTCTTTCGTAAATGCTTCTGTATCGAAAAACGCAGAAAACTGCATAGCCTTGCATAATTCAGTAAAGATAACTTCAATTAAAGAATCTTTAGATTTAAAGTAATAATATATAGATGGTTTTGCAATCCCAACTTCCTCAGCAATCATCGTATAAGTTGTTTTAGCAATGCCGTATTCAGCAAATAATCGGTAACTAACATCCATAATTGAAGAGAAGGTTTCTTCACTTTTACTCATTGTAACGCCTCCTTTCATAAAACATATCATGAATTATTTTTATTTTCAACCTACCGTTAGGTAAAAACAAGTCTGTTCTTCATACGGTTCTTTTAAAAATTTATTTCATTTTACATGCAATTATTGAGAAAGTTTCATCTGTAATAAATACAAAGGTAATAGAATTGTTCATAGAGAATTAAACGTAGATTCAATTTTTATCCATCCATTTTGTAAAGAATGATTGCCTAGTGGTAATGGGAAAAGGTTGGGCTACTTTATTAGGGGGAGTGGTTCTATGTTTAATAAAAAAATGGTGGCAATGGCGATGACTGTGCCATTAGTAATGGGGACGCTTTCTACTGTTTCTGCAGTAGAGACAAAGAAACAAGTAAAGGTGGAAGCTTATTCGCCACAGAAAAAAGCTATTGAATATTTAAAAGGGAATGCCAATCAGTACGGATTAAAGCCAGACCTTTCAGACTTGCAATATATTTCTACAACAGAAACGCCTGTAGCTTCATATGTTAGGTTCCAACAAGTTGTGAATGGTGCACCTGTATTTTCAAATCAAATTACAGTAACTCTAAACGGAGAGGGAAAGGGTGTACTTGCTGTTTCTGATTATCAGCCTGTTACAGGTGTGAAGCAAGTAACGGAAAAAATTAGTGAAAAAGATGCAATACAAAAATCAATGGCGTATGTTGGAGAAGCAAGTGAGCAAAACTTATGGGCTCCTACAGATAAAGAATTTGGATACGTTATTGAAGAGGGAATTGCTCGTCCAGTATATAAAGTGGTTGTCCATTCTAATAATCCATTTGGTGCATGGGAAACATTTATTGATGCGGAAAATGGAAAGTTAATTAAAAAGGTGGATATAAACCGAAAAGTAGAAGGAACAGGAAAAGTATTTTTACCTAACCCTGTCGTATCAAGTGGGAGTTTAGCAGGATTAAAAGATAATAACGATGCAGATTCAACAGCGCTAACGAATCAATTAAAAACTGTTACGTTAAAAGGTTTAGATGGGACAGGATTTTTAATTGGAGAGTATGTAACGATATCTTCAAAAGCGAGAACAAAATCTACAAACTTACAATTCAACTATACACGTGCAAATGATAGCTTTGAAGATGTGATGTCGTATTATCATATTGATACATTGCAGCGTTATATTCAAAGTCTTGGTTTTCAAAATATTAACAATCGTTCCATTAAAGTAAATGTAAATGGAACAACAGCTGATAACTCATTTTATTCACCATCAACAAAGGCTTTAACTTTCGGTACTGGAGGAGTCGATGATGCAGAAGATGCTGGCATTATTGCGCATGAATATGGACATTCAATTCAAGATAATCAAGTTCCTGGGTTTGGAAGTTCACTAGAAGGCGGAGCGATGGGAGAAGGATTTGGTGACTTCTTAGGTGCTACTTATGAAGATGCTGTATCGACTACAGGTTACGGAAAAGCGTGTGTTGGAGAGTGGGATGCGGCGGCTTATTCTAGTTCAGATCCAACGTGCTTACGCCGATTAGATACGAATAAAGTGTATCCGAAAGATATAAAAAATCAAGTACATGCTGACGGTGAAATTTGGTCACAAGGACAATATGAGATGGCACAAGCTTTTGGCCGTGATGTTGCAACAAAAATTATTTTACAATCACATTGGTCATTAACGCCAAATTCTAAATTCAGTGATGGAGCAAAAGCGATTAAGCAAGCAGATGCTCTTTTATATGGCGGACAACACGCTGCTGATATCGATCGTATTTGGGCGGCAAGAGGAATTAGTACGAATTAATATAAAAAGTCGTGGCGTTATAAGCCACGACTTTTTAATTTGCTTAAGAACTGGTACTAGTAAATTAAGCTATATGAATGATAGTGTGAATTTATCCGCATTCCATTTATTTTTTCTCGTCTTTAAAAACAAAATGCTCTTTAAATTTCCTAGACTCAACTTTTTGACCGTTTCTCATTGAGCGGAAAGGGTGTTCTTGCCAAGTAATGATTACATCAACCTCATCTGCTTTTGTAGAAACAGGGAAGTTAGCATGTTTAAATCCGATTTTCCCGCTTGCGAGACGACTTTCTTTTCGTGAAAAGAGTTCGTATTTTGTTTTCATATTTGGTTCATTACGAAAGACTTCAACTTGAACGTTATATACTTCGTTTTTGCCAACATTTTTTACTGAAAATTGATAGGTTTGAAATTCATCTTTTTTAGCTTGAAGTACCTTGTTGCTTATTTTTTTCGGTTCATCAATATTCACTTGCCATTGATCAGAGTTTTGGGAGATGGGTAAAGATTTTGGTGAGTAGGCGTATGTTTCATTCACTACAATTAGGCATAACAAAAGAAGAAAGAAACTAATCGCTTTTTTCATATTAACACCTCACTATAAAATTTTTATTAATATGCGTAAATAAAACGGTAAATATGTAATTAAATGGAAAAAGGTGATACTTTGATTCAAATGAATTTGAAAAAACTTAAAGAGATAGTAAATGGAGAAGGATTACAAGAATCCTTTCATCTTATAGAGGTAGATGGTGTCTGCATAAATTCCAAAAATATTAAAGAAGGAAATTTATTCGTTCCAATCATTAGGGTGAAAGATGGGCATGAGTATGTGAAAGAGGCAATGGATAATGGGGCTGTCGCTTCCTTATGGAAAAAGTCTTACGGTACTCCGCCAAAAGGGATTCCAATTATATTTGTAGATGAAACTTTGTTTGCTTTGCAACAATTGGCACAATTTTATCGAAGCGAGATAAATGTAAAAGTAATAGGAATTACCGGTAGTAATGGCAAGACTACGGTAAAAGATATAATAGGAGGCATTTTAAGTTCAACTTATAGAGTGCATAAAACAAAGGGAAATTTTAATAGTCAAATCGGTTTGCCGTTAACAATTTTAGAAATGAAACGAAATACTGAGTTCTTAATACTTGAAATGGGAATGAGTGAAAAAGGACAAATTCGAAAATTATCACGAATAGCTCAGCCAGATGTAGCGATTATTACAATGATTGGACAGTCTCACTTAGAAACGCTTGGATCAAGAGAAGAGATTGCGAAGGCTAAATTTGAAATTGTAGACGGATTAAATGACGATGGACTGTTTTTATATAATGGTGATGAGCCATTACTTTCTCAAAATATTAATATGCTAGGTATAGAATGTAAGTCATTTGGTGGAAAGTATACAAATGATTTGTTTCCAACAAACGTACAATTAGATGAATATGGTGTTCATTTTAAATTAAATAATTCAAAAATACAGTACGATGTTCCCTTACATGGAAAACATAATATTTTTAATACGATTGTCGGAATCGCTGTAGGTCAATTTTACAAAGTCCCTATAGAAAAAATACAAGAAGCATTGCAAGAAATAAATATTACACAAATGCGCTTTCAGTTTTTAACCGCTAAAACAGGTTTTACAATTATTAACGATGCATGGAATGCCAGTCCTTCCTCCATGAAGGCTGCAATTGAAACGTTACAGAAATTAAATGTCTATAATAAAAAAATTATAGTGATTGGGGATATGTTGGAGTTAGGGAAGAAAGCTGAAACATATCATAGAGAAATTGGTAAAATGTTAAATGAGGAGAGCATTCAATATGTATTTACGTATGGTGAGTTAGCCGAAATTGTAGCGGAAGAAGCAAGAAAGAACTATCATACAGGAAAAGTACAGTCATTTGATAATAAAGCCGAGATAGCAGAGGAAGTATTGAGAGTTATAACGAAAAAGGATGTTGTTTTATTGAAAGGTTCACGTGGAATGGCTTTAGAGGAGATTGTACAAAACTGGATGTGAAAAATAAAAATATATTTAAAAGTGCTTGCATTTTATAGGGTGAAGAGATAGAATACTCTGTAAATATAAAAAGTGATGATCAGGAAAAGTACATGATGCAAAGGTCTACAGAGAGCAATCGGTTGCTGGAAAGATTGCGATACCGCATGATGGAAAGACACCTGTGAGTGTTGTTTTGAACGTGATAATTAGTAAAAGCAAACGGTACCTACCGTTATCAGGGCTAAGATGGTCATTATGACAATTTGGGTGGTACCGCGGAAAAATCCGTCCCTATTTTTAGGGGCGGATTTTTGTATTCTTTGAAAGGAGGTGAGTGACCGTGGATGATGACGATGACAACAACAATAACGTAAATAAATATAAAATTACTGGAGGGAAATGTAATGGGTCAAATCATGAAACGTTCACTCACAAAAGAATGTACGGAGCAAAGCGGAAAGGTTGTATCACTTCAAGGATGGGTAAAAAAGATTCGTCATCTAGGTAATGTTAGTTTTTTATTATTACGGGACAGAACGGGAGTAATTCAATGTGTATTAGAAAACGAGTTAGCTGGATTCAAAGTCGATGTAGAAAGTGTTGTCCACGTAATTGGTGAAATAGTTGAGACGTCAAAAACAGAATTAGGCGTAGAAGTACTTGCTCACGAAGTGAAAATATTAAATGGCGCAGAACCACTTCCGTTTGAAATAAATAAAAAGAAGTTACAAGTTGGCTTAGATCAACTACTGAATGAGCGGGTATTATCATTAAGACATGAGAGAACCGCAGCGATATTTAAAGTGAAATCTACACTCGTTCAGAGCTTTAGTGAATTTCTTATAGAGAACGATTTCACACGTATATTTACTCCGAAAATTGTTTCGCAAGGGGCAGAAGGAGGAGCGAATGTTTTTAAGCTTCCATACTTTCAAAAAGAAGCTTATTTAGCACAATCACCACAGTTTTATAAACAGATGATGGTAGCTGGGGGGTTAGAACGTGTTTTTGAAGTTGCACCTGTTTACAGAGCGGAACATCATAACTCTTCCCGTCATTTGAATGAATATATATCGTTAGACGTAGAACTTGGATTTATTCATGATTTTTATGAAGTGATGCAATTAGAAACGGATGTTTTACGATATATGTTTCAACAAGTAGCAAAAAACTGTGAAAAAGAACTACAACTATTACAAATAGAAGTACCTATTATTACAGAAATACCTAAAATCACATTGTTAGAAGCGCAAGAAATTTTGAAAAATAAATACCGGAAAGAGTCGCCAATTGGAGATTTAGATACAGAAGGTGAAAAGCTACTAGGCAAATATGTGAAGGAAACATATAAGAGTGAGTTAGTTTTCATCACATATTATCCGAAAGAAGCTAGGCCGATGTATACGATGCCGAATAAAGAGAATTCATCTATTACTGATTCATTTGACTTATTATATAAGGGATTAGAAATAACATCAGGGGCACAGCGAATTCATAATTATGATCTGTTACTTGCTTCTTTTAAAGAAAAAGGATTACATCCAGATACATTTCAATCTTATTTAAATACATTCCGATACGGTTGTCCCCCACATGGTGGTTTTGGAATTGGATTAGAGAGAGTTGTATACAAACTATTAGAATTAACAAATGTACGAGAGGCGAGTGCTTTTCCGAGAGATTGTACGCGTCTTATACCGTAATAATAAACCCCTTCTATAGTATAGAAGGGGTTTATTCCTTTCAACATATGTTAAAAGGAATAAATTTTTTGTGTGAAAATATGTAAATTATATTAAGAACATTTTATAATGAATTGAGAAAAAGAAAATTCATAAGTTATAATGAAATATGAATATAAAAAAAGTTCATATAATAATGTATGGAAGGGTATGAAACATGCTATATCAAACACAAGCAACACAACAAACACCAGCGTATATAATTTACCTTCTTGATGTAAGCGCATCAATGAATCAAATGATGGATGCAGGGGGAGAAGAAAAAAGAAGAATTGATATTGTAACGGATGCTCTTTCTTTAGCAATTCGCCAAATGGTATTTCGTTCAACAAAAGGTAGTCGCTTGCTTCCAAGGTATAAGTTATCTATTTTAGCCTATAGCGATCATGTTTTTGATTTATTGGGCGGTGTGAAAACAATAGACGAGGTAGCAAGACTGCGCCCATTAGAAAAAATTCAAACGCATCGCTTAACTGATACAGCAAAAGCTTTTTCTGTAGTGGAGAAGTTATTGCAAAAGGAATTACCAAATTTACAAGATGGACCAGCTCCTGTGGTTTGTCATATGACAGACGGTGCTTCAACTGGTGAAGATCCAGAATTAATTGTGCGAAGAATTATGGATATGTCTGTACCTGATGGAAATGTGCTAGTTGAAAATATTTTTATTTCAGATGAAATTATGCAAGAACAAATTACTAATATAAAGAAGTGGGAAGGAATTATGTCAAATACAGAAATTACGGATGAGTATGGTGCAAAGTTGCAAAAACTTTCATCGCCTATTCCTCAAAGCTATCGTGAGATGATGACTGAATATGGTTTCCATATTGCAGATGGTGCGGTGATGATGTTTCCTGGTACAAATGCGGATTTAGTGTCACTTGGATTTCAAATGTCTGCTGCGACGCCGGTTCGGTAGGAGGGAGAAATATGGTGAAATATATCCTGTCGCAAGAGAAAGAAACGGTATTGCAAGAAAAGAAAAGCAAACATTTTACTTATCGATATAGTTATGTAAGAGCAAAAGAAACACAGGATTTAAATGAGAGTGGACAGGACTTCCTAGTATTTCAAGATAATGGAACTAGTTTCATATTTGCGTTATGTGACGGTGTAGGGCTGTCTTTTCATGGTGAAATTGCTGCGGAGTTTCTTGGTATGAAGTTATTAAACTTGTTTGAAACATGTCAAGAAAGTGAACTGGATATTACTACATTATTAAATGAACAGTTAAAAAATTGGATAGAAGAAGCTTCAGAGGAAGTGAGTGCATTTCGATTGCCAGAAGAAACACCGTGGTTACTACGCGATGTTTTGGAAGAAAAGCGAAAACAAGGTAGCGAAGCGATGTTTATTGGCGGGAAAATAGAACGCATTTCAAATCAAGATAAGGCACAAATAACGTTAGTTTCACATGGTGATTCATTTGTGAAATTGTTTCAAAATAATGAGAATTGTTCGGATGTAATGAAGTTTGAGAGAAATATAGAGAAAAGATGGTCTACACAGCGTGGCATTATCGGTGGGGAATTGGCCGTTTTTTCAAAGACATTATCTAGACACGAAGCTAATCGGATAGTTATTCATTCAGACGGACTTGTGTCGCTTAAACAGTATAACTTTGAGGAAGTGTTAAAAGAAATTGAGAGGGCGCAGAACTCCCCGACAAGCGATGATATTTCATTTTTAGATGTTTCTTGGTAACAAACACGATGGAAAAAAGGTGAATAAAAGTGGAAGAGATTATTGTGACATACATAAAACAGTCAAATGAAGAGATAGATATTGCAATTCCTAATGATGTGAAAGCAGTGCAAATTATTGAAGCAATTTTACATCATGAAAAAATAGATGAAGCATTGAGCGGTATCTATGAAATTAGAGTGGCAAAAGATAAAGAAGAATGGCATTCTATTCGAAATGATGAAACGTTGCGCGATAATGATGTGTGGGATGGACAATATGTAATGCTATATAAAAAAGGATCGATTATCCCTTCTTTTGAAATGCTACCGGCAGAAGAAGTTTATAATGAACCGGTTAAACAAGATATATCTACTAGTGAAGAAGATTATGTATGGAAAATTATTGAGTAATAGTTTTTGAATGGGGAAGGAGAAATGTTTTGTGCAAAAATCACCGTATTTTCAACGCTCTCCGCGTGTGAAAGTAGATATACCAACAGGGGATGTTATTATTCATGATCCGCCGAATATACCGGAGGAGCCGAAGTTTTCAATTGAAACAATGTTACTGCCAGCAATGATGACGGTTTTAACATTGGTATTATATTTTGTAATGATGAAATTTATGAAGATGAATTCAAGTTATATGCCATTAATGATGGTTTCAAGTATTCCAATGTTGGGATCATATGTAATTACAACGATGGGGCATTTCCGTAAAAAGAAAGAACATCGTCAAATGGTTGAACAATTACAAACAAGATATTTAGAGCAAATTCAAAAGCATCGAGTGGAATTAGATACGCTAAAGGTTGAACAAGCAAAATATTTAATTACACAAAATCCAAGCCCATTAAAAAGTGTACAAAGAATTGAAAACCGAGACAGTAATTTATGGGAGCGTACACCTGAAAGTCCAGACTTTTTAGATATTCGTATTGGTACAGGAGAAAGACCATTCCTTGTAGAATTGAAGGTACCTGAGCAGAAAGGTTATGAAGAAAATCCATTAGTTACAGAAGCGCAAAATGTGAAAAGGGATTTCAATACGATACCAAATGGACACATTTCAATTTCTTTGAAAAAAAACGACGTAATTGGTGTAGTCGGAAATAAAGAAGATAGACTAAACTTTATTCGAATTGTAACGACACAAATTATGACGCATCATGCACCGAATGAAGTGAAAATAGCAGCCTTTTATCATGAGAAAGAGAAAAAACAATGGGATTGGATGAGGTGGCTTCCTCACGTATGGGATGAACAGAGAAGTATGCGCTTTTTATCTGAAAATCAACAAGATGCACAGAAACTAGCTGAAGTACTATTTACCCCACTTAATATGCGTAGAATCTATAATTCTTCTGCGCAAGCGGATGCAAAAGTTCCTTTAATTCCAATGTACGTCTTTTTCTTATCAGCGAGAGAATTTTTAGAGGATGACCCTTTAATTCCAATGTTACTTAGAGAAGGTGAAAGTGTAGGAGCTTCTACATTTATTTTTGCGGAACAAAAGGAACGCTTACCGATGGAATGTGATCTTGTAATAAGCTTAAATGGAGAAAATGGTGAGTTAGTAGAAACGTTTTCAAGTTCAGCTGAAAATAGTGGGACAACGCGTGCTAGTTTTAAAGTAGATCGACTTTCATTCGAGCGATGTGAACTAGGAGCGCGAAGCATTGCTCCAATTCGAATGAAAAGTTCTACAGCAGCCAACATTCCGAAAGTATTAACATTTTTAGACTTGTTTCAAGCTAAAAACATGGAAGAGTTACAAGTGCTAGAGAGATGGAAAGAAAATAGATATCCGACTTCATTACCGGTTCCAATTGGTGTGAGAGAAGGAAGTAAACCTGTTTTTCTAAATATTCACGATAAAATAGAGAAAAAAGGGCATGGTCCACACGGTCTAATGGCTGGTACAACAGGATCAGGAAAAAGTGAAGTGATTCAGTCTATAATAGCAGCGTTAGCAGCAACCTATCACCCTCATGAGATGGCATTTATGCTTATCGATTATAAAGGTGGTGGAATGTCAAACACATTTGCTGGATTACCACATATTATTGCATCTATTACGAACTTAGAGGATCCAAACTTAATTGAGCGTGCCAGAATATCATTAAAGGCAGAATTAGAGCGGAGACAAAAATTATTCATTCAGGCTGGAAATGTCCAGCATCTAGATGAATATTATGAAACAAGCTGGCGTGAAAAAGAACCTTTACCACATTTATTTATTGTTATTGATGAGTTTGCTCAAATGAAAAAGGAACAACCTGAATTTATGGACGAGCTAATTAGTGTCGCTGCCATAGGAAGAACTTTAGGGGTCCACTTATTATTAGCAACTCAAAAACCTTCAGGGGTTGTAAATGACAAGATTTGGAGTAACTCGCGTTTTCGAATTTGTTTACGTGTACAAGATGACGCGGATAGTCGTGAAATGTTAAAGATTCCAGATGCATCTAAAATCAATGTACCAGGACGAGGGTATCTCCAAGTTGGTAGCAATGAAGTATTGGAATTATTCCAATCTGCATGGAGCGGAGCACCTTATAATCCGGATGAAGAGAAAGTTCTTGATATTGTTGACTTTACAGAAGTGAAGCTTTCCGGTGAAAGAATAAAAGTGAAAAAGCGTCCAAAACCAATGACAAATAGTCCAAAGCAATTACAGGCTTTTATTCAATATGTACAGAGCGTATCAGAAAAAGAAAATATTAAAGCATTACCAGGACCATGGCTGGATCCATTACCAGAAAAATTATTGTTAAAAGAATTTTATGCTATGGAAAATTGGACAATTGCTGATTGGAATAAACCGAAAGAATATTTACAAGTAACAGTAGGATTAATTGATGATGTTGCAAATCAAGCACAATTTCCTCAGAAATTAGATTTACAAGAAGGGCATTTAAATATTTATGGTATGCCAGGTACAGGAAAAACGACGATGTTGCAAACAATTATTATGTCCTTAGCTGTATCTCATACACCAGAAGAAGTGAATTTCTATGTTATTGATTTTGGTCGAATGTTCTTAGATTTTAGAGATTTACCTCATATAGGCGGGATTATACAAGAAGGCGAAAATGAGAAAATGAAACGTCTATTCGGATTTCTAAAGAAGGAAATCACGCATAGAAAAGAGAGTTTTTCTAATATCGGTGCAAAGTCATTCTCTATGTATAACCGAATGGTAGAAAAGAAAATACCAGCTATAGTAGTAATGGTAGATGGTTATATAAGGTTCAAAAATGAATTTGAGAAAGAAAATGAAGTATTAGAATTATTATTACGCGAATCAAGTACATACGGAGTATATTTCTATTTCTCTCTGAATCAAACAATTGATATGTTCGATCGTGTTCGGAATAATATACCGATGGCACTTACATTTGAATTGCAAGATGGAACAGAATATCATAACTTAGTTGGCAGACCTAAATTCCCATTAATTGAAGTTCCTGTTGGCCGTGGATTAATGAAAGGGCAACCGCCGGAACTATTCCAAGCAGCATTGCCGTTTATTGGTGAAAGTGAACTTGAGTACTCTCAACAATTAAAAACAATTATTCAAAAAATGAATGGAGAATGGAATGGTGAAAAAGCAAAAGCTATTCCAATGGTACCTAAAGAAATATTTGTAGAGCATATGATTGAAGAATTAGAAACAGCCCAAATTTCAGCAGGTATAGAAACAGAGGACATTCGTTTGCAAAGTTTTTCTTTAGATGAAATGAGTCATATATTTGTTGGGGGAAGAATAGAAGGTGGAAAAACATCGCTATTACAAACGCTTCTGTTCACGACTGCATACCAATACTCTCCAGAAAAGGTTGAGCTATACTTAGTAGATCTTGGTGAAAGACCTACAGGCATATTAGCTCTGGGAGATTTACCTCATGTAAAGAAGAAGGTTACAGATAGTATGCAATTAAAAGAAATGTTAGATGAATTGTTAGAGTTAATAAATAATAGAGAAGCAGTAATGCCTTCTATAGATTCAAACGTAACAGTGGAGTTTTCATATAAGAGAATAATCATTGCAATTGATGATATTGATCAAATGTTAACTGTATTATCTACTGATTATGAGGCAAAAAACAAAATGGAACTAATAGTCCAAAATTGTAAAAATAAAGGGATTCACTTTATGACTGCGGCTACTACGTCTAGCTTAAATAGCTATTCACATGAAAAATGGTTTGCAGAAATTAGAAAGAGAAGTATTGGTTATTTATTGGGAACGACACAAAATAACGATGTGTATTTCTTTAATATGAAACTGCCACATACTGAAATGGATCAAGAATTATTAAGCGGGGATGGATATTGCATACGTAGAAAGCCAATCAAAATAAAATGTGCATATACACCATTACATTTACTTCGCACGATGACAGATAAAATTAGTGTGAAATGGTCTGAATTAAAAGTGAAATAATATTAAAATAGGGTTAAATTACTAGAAAATAGAATTTTTTTGTAATTTAACTCTTTTAAAATTGTATGAATATAGTTTATAATCTAATTGTTGTATCATTTATGATTTGAAAGGGGAAATTATTACAATGGCAGAAATTAAAATCACACCAGAAGAACTTGAAAGAATCGCAGGAAACTTTAAAAACGCAGCAGGAGAAGCACAAAGTCAAATTAATAGACTTGAAGGCGATATTAATAGTTTAGAAGGACAATGGGCTGGGGCAAC
>Ga0209463_1000881_pt1 | contig 20142 bp, 13 predicted proteins | sample AgamicMgSfrz_FD_187169 | JGI IMG/M metagenome (GOLD analysis project Ga0209463, IMG submission 187169) | Agave microbial communities from Guanajuato, Mexico - Mg.Sf.rz (SPAdes) (version 2) | ecosystem: Host-associated > Plants > Phyllosphere > Phylloplane/Leaf | place: Guanajuato, Mexico... | reverse complement strand
GGTGTTATACAGAAAATGGGGATTGATCTGTGCTTGAAGTGCTCTTAGATCTGCTTCTTTCTTGCGGGCTTCACCTCGTATGACCTCTTCCTTCAGGCTCTCGATATGTGCGCCGAGCAGATTATAACTCTCTCCCAGTCTGCCGATCTCATCATCACTTTCAGATCGGAACAAGGGCAGCGGCCGATCCGGGTCAATACGGGACAGATGCCTGGTGAGCACACGGAGCGGCCTTGTCACGCGGCGGACGGTAAACCAGACAAGTCCTGCGCAGATGACAGCCGAAGCAACTACGGCTACAGCTGTGAGTATCAGAATATACCCGTTCTCAGACTTGTACTGATCGTAAGGTACTGTTCCGGTCAACGTCCATCCCGTCAGCTGTTCCGGATAATAGAGCAGCGTCCGTTTATTATCTCCGCTGCCATACGTGGTTGTCCCGCTCTCACCTTGCTGAATCAACGTCTTCACTCCCGGCTCGACCTGCTCCAGCGTCTGCCCAAGCCGGGATTTATCCATGGAGGACAGGATCTCTCCGGATCGTCCGATCAGCTCCAGACGGCCTTCGCCCCTGCCAAGCCCAAGCGCGGCCCAGTCTTTGGAAATCGCTTTTTCATCCAGGCTGATGGCGAGCCATCCGATGGGCCGATAATCATGAATGCTGCGGATGGGACGCACTAAGGTGATCACATTTTGTATCCCTGCATAGTTGCGGACCGGGTAGACGCCGGTCCACATTTTGACCGCATCGCCACGAGGAGCTGGAGGATCGGAAGTCCCCGGTTCATACCAGGTTGCAGTTGTTAGTACAGCATCAAACCGATCCGGATATATCGCTATATTCGCAATATATTTCTTAGATGCTGCCAGATTGGTCATCCTGCCGACAATATCCACGCGGTCCAGTTCATGATCTTCATTGCGGCTCAGATACTGCTGAATATCGCGCTCTCCAATCAGGAAAATCGAAATATTCTCGGCATCCTGCAGCATATAGCGAAGATTGGCTTCCACCTGTTTCAATGTGTCCATGCCGGACAGTTTCGTCTTCTGCTCGGTAATGCGGGAAGAGATCAGAAACGCGAACAGACCCAGCGCCAGAAGCGGCACAATCATGGAGGCAGTTACAACAACCGAGAGCTTCCTCTGCAGCGAAGATGTGAGCCAGCTTCCCAATTCTTTTCCTCCTCTGGATGCGCTTTCGTTTACCCTTTAACCGCTCCAGCCGTCATGCCTTTCATAACCTGTTCCTGAAAAACAAGGTATAGAATAATGGTCGGAATAACCGACAGCGTCATGGCGGCCAGTGTTAATCCATAATCCGTCTGGTATCCGTCTGCGAAGTTTGCAATCGCCAGCGGTAACGTTTTCAATCCTGTTTTGTTAATAAACACGAGTGCGAACGAAAAGTCATTCCAAGCATGCAAAAAACTCAGAATCGTAACGGTGGACAGCGCAGGCACTGACATCGGCAGCATGATTCGGGTAAACAGTCCCCACAGGCCTGTTCCATCGATAAAAGCCGCCTCTTCAATATCACGCGGTACACTTGTCAGATAAGCCGTCAGTACAAAGATGGCTGTTGGCAATGCAAACGCCGTATATGGCAGGATTAATGCCCAATACGTATTCAACAGGGACATCTGCTTCATTAAAATGAACAAAGGAACCAGTGTGCTATGAATGGGAATCAGCATGCCTACAACGAAAAAGGTCATGACCAGCCCTTTCCAGCGGAACTGGAATCGTGCCAGGATAAATGAAGCAAGAGCTGCAATAAACAATGTCAAAATCAATGATCCCAGAGATACAACCAGCGAGTTGCCAAATGCCGTCCCCAGTTTGGAGCTTTCCCATGCATTGCTGAAATTGGCCACATTCCATTGAGCCGGCAAGCCAAATGGTCTGCTGTAGAAATCTTCATTCGTTTTGAATGCACTAATCACCAGCCAGTAAAACGGATACAATGTTAAAATACCATACACCGTCAGCAGCGTCCAAACAATTCCGCTGCGCAGCCGGCGAACCGGATGGCTTGAGGCTCTTCCCGGCGATGGCATCGTTACAGGTGTCGTACTCATTACAGTTCCTCCTCTCTTCTAGTTCTCTTTTCTCTTGCGACTGGTCACCCACTGGCTTGTTCCGATGAGCAGCAGGGAGATCAGTACGATGGTTGTCGAGATCGCACTACCGAAACCATAACGGTAGGTCGTAAAGGTTGAATTATACATATACGTAGCGAGCAGCTCGGTTGCATGAGCTGGACCACCTTTGGTCATGATGTACACCAGATCAAACGATTTCAGACTGCCCGAAATGCACAGAATGATCGCCACCTGCACGGTGCCCCAGATCATGGGCAGAGAGATCGACACCAGCTTACGGATACCCGATGCACCGTCGATTTTGGCAGCATCATGAATTTCACCAGGAATGTTTTGCAGCGCAGAGATGAAAATAATAAGGTACAAACCAACGAAGCTCCACAACAGCGGCGGTACCAGAGAGAAGATCGCTATCTTGTCGTCAGATAACCATTGCAGTTTCCAGCTCTCCAGCCCGAGCGCATCCAGCAGGAAGTTCAGGATCCCGATCTGCGGATGATAGATATATTGCCAGATCATGCCGATAACCACGGTAGACAAGACCATGGGCAGGAAAACAGCGGAGCGCAGGAAGCGCTGCAGCGGATTGCTTTTGTGTAAAATAACCGCCAGCATCAGCGCTAACGGTATCTGCCCAAATACGGAGGCAAGAACAAAAATAACATTGTTTTTCAATGCCCGCCAGAATACCGGGTCATGCCAGATCTCCACATAGTTGTTCAGACCAATATACTTGGACTCCCCGATGCCGGACCAGTTGAAGAAGCCGTAATAGGCTGACCATACAACCGGAACAAATACAAACAATGCATATATGATGACTGCCGGAGCAAGCCCCAGCATGATAAAACGACGACTGCGCAGTGCATTCATTCCTTCACTTCCCTTCATTAATGCCTTACATATTCCCTTCGTACCATTGAATCTTGCAAATGAGAACGGAAAACCCCTCCCCTGCCGGGAAGGGGCAATACTGCTCAGCAAGTCACATGGAGTACGAATCACTGGACAATTTAACGCATAACTTATTCATCATCCGGTTTGTTAGTTGCCTGTGGCATTGGCCTGGGCAGCCTGAATTTTGGCGGCGATATCTTCCGCTTTGCCGCCCATCAGCAGTTCCTGCAATCCGTTATTAATTACCTCTACCGTCGCAGACCCCAGCTTGGAATCGTAAACCGGATTAATCTTCACTTCCTGCATTAAGTCATACAACTCCACAAACAATGGGTGTGCCTTGGATTTGTCCAAATCAATGTTGTAGCTGACGAGTGTGCTGCTATCCAGTGTAGCCTTCTGACCGTCAGGTCCTGCCAAGGCGTAGAACAGCTCCATGGCTGCCTCTTTTTGTGCCCCGCTCAGCTTTTTGCTTACACCTAGACCGGTACCTACCACGCCTGATGTTGTTCTTGGCTCCCCTTGACCACCATCCACTGGGGGAAGAATCGTAATATGCGTGTTGTCCAATACTTCTGCAGGTGCGTTATTCACCAGGTTCGCGAGGGCCCATCCACCATTCATGACCATCGCTGCTTTCCCCTGAAAGTACAGCTGCATCATCTGTGTTTCGTCAATACTGTTGAATCCATCCTGAAATGCTTTATTGTTACCAAGCTCCTGCATTTTGTTTAACGCCTCGATAAACTGCGGATCGGTAAAACTGGCACCATCCTGAGCCGCTGCTTTCAGAAACCAATCTGTACCCGTAATCCGGTCAGCCAGCGTACTGAAGATCGTTGATTGTGCAACCCAGTTCGCCTTGTTCCCCAGCGCCATTGGAATAACCTTATTTTCATTAAACGTTGCAATGGCCTGCTCCAGCTCGGCCCATGTTTCAGGAACTTTAACGTTATACTGTTTAAACAGTGCCTCATTGTAATAAATGAAGGAACTCGGTGCCAGATTCATCGGCACGGAGTAGATGTTCCCGTCAACTGTGTATCCATCCAGTGCATTCGGGATAAAGTTGTCCTTCCACTCCGGCTTTGCATCCAGCTCTGTGTTGATGGGCTGCAGCAGATCACCTTTTACAAACTCTTTTGTCATGGCATCCGGCCACATGACAAACAGGTCCGGCATTTCGTTCGCAGCTGCTACTGTACGGAGCCTTGTTTTAAGACCGTCTGTCGGCAAGCCCTCATCCACCACTTCAATATCGGGATGTGATGACCGGAAATCTTCAATGATTTTTCGCATGGCTACTGCCTTTGCATCCTGTCCGGTCCAGTTATGCCACAGCGTAACGGTGACTTTATCGTTGCTGCCCGTTCCTTCCGAAGCATCACCGCCACTGCAGGCCGCGAGTACCATCGAAAACAAGGCAATTGCTACAAAACCCGAAAGCCATTTTCTTAACATCTCTATACTCCCCCTTGGCTGATTGAATACCCTAATTGTAAATGGTAACGTTATCATAACGTAAGGTGACGATCCACGGATGCAGGGGTGAAAAATATCGGATGCCCCACTAGCCCATCACTTGCGATTAAAACAAAAAAAGCTCTCGACGTGAGAGCTCTTTACGCAAATAATCTATTTCATATGAAAAAGAATAAGTTCAGTTTATTTCAAGCTGTTTTTGATAAGTGCCGCAAAAGCTTCCGAGCCTTCCTTCGTCAAATGTACGCCGTCCTTCTCGAAGTACTCGTTATGCCCTTCGCTTGCACTGTTCCAGTCAATGAGGGAAACATTACTGTAAGATGAGGCTGCTTCGTCCAGTGCTTTGTTAACCGTTCGTTCCCAAGGACGTGGGACCCGTACAGTAACCAGATATACATGATTCTCATCCTTAAGGTAATCAAGCACTGAATTCAGGCTTTTGGAATTGAATGAACCGTTGGTTCCAAGTTCAAGTACGACCTGATTGCCCAGTTGATCGTTTCTCTTGAGCCCGTCCAGGACATCGGCTGCCTCCCACATCTGACGGCCAACATGACCGTCCACGTGTACCCCGGACATATGCTGTTCCAAGTAAGGCTTGGCGTCCAATATGACCGAATCCCCTATCACGGTATAGTGGATCTTGCCGTCTTCAGCAGGAGGAGCTGCGTCTCCATCCTCTTGCGAAGCCTCTCCCGGTTGATCAGGGTTCTCCACTGTATCGGTTCCGTCCTCATCGGCATGATCCGTATTTCCAGCAGCCTCTTCAGCAGTCTGGTTTGGCTCATCAGAAGCCGTTCCATCTCCTTCATTGGATGCCGGTTCTTTCGATGGGGAGGGCGTATCCGGCTTCGACGTCTGCTCTACTGGCATGTCTTGCGGATTGCCACCGGCATCTGCAGGCTTGTCGTTCTTCTGCGGTGACGGCTTCTGACCGGACCCTGCAGTATCAACGGGAGCCGGAAGAACGTCCTGTCCGATCTCTTCATGCACAGCATGTTCTCCATTCAATGTGGTAGACATCGATACAGAATGTGAATCGGAGTTCGCCGCAGATGAGATCATCATCTGTGACACGGTGAAGCACATGAACAGAACAGACATCACCAGTCCGCCCCGCTTCAACCATATCTGATGCGTACCATTACCATTCCAACCTCTGCCCCATAGCCGGGACCAGGTGTCACGGAATCCGTTATAGCGAATCGGATTCTCAATGAACTTCAATGATAGTGAAGCCAGCACTACGGTGGCTGCCACTTGAAGAATCATTCGAACCGGATGTAGACCTCCCGTATCGACCACAGGACTTGTCAGTACAATTACAGGATAATGCCAGAGATAGAGCCCATAGGAACGCTCCCCAATCCATCGAAGCGGTTTTGCACCAATCAGGCGTCCCAGAATCGAAGAAGGGTGAGCCAGCACAGCGACCAGCAGCGTTGTGGCTATGGCTTGAAGTACCATCCCGCCTTGGTAGAGCGAAGGTTCATATTCACTGCTGTTCAGCATCATGTAGACCAACAGAGCCAGCGCTGCCAAGCCCGATACATCGAGCACGGCTCGATTAAGGCTCGCAAGGGAGGAGGACAGTTTGCGGCTTGGCCACACAACAGCCAGCGCTGCCCCGGCCAGCAAGGCAAAAGCACGCGTGTCCGTACCATAATATACACGGCTCGGGTCCAGATCCGGATTGTACATGATCGCCATTGCGCCCGCAGATAACTCAGCTGCTACAACAATGAAGACAACGAGCCATCCCTTTCTTTTGAACAGCTTAATTGATAGAACAAGCAGCAGCGGCCAAACCAGGTAAAACTGCTCTTCCACTGCGAGCGACCAGAAATGTCCGAACGGTGATGGCGGACCAAAACTCTCAAAATAGGATACGTGGTGGAAGATATACCACCAATTGCTTATGTATAATACACCCGAAATGACGTCCCCACGCAGGGCAACCAGACGGGAAGGATCTGTAAAGAGCAGCCAGACCATTACCACGGCAGTCATGGTAAGCATACCAGGCACCAGACGCCTGATTCGTCTCACCCAAAAATCACCGAGTGAAATGCGTCCATGCTCCTGCCATTGGGACACAAGAATATCTGTAATCAGATAACCTGATAAAACAAAGAAAATGCCGACACCGAGCAAACCGCCGGGGATAAAACTCAGATTAAGATGATATCCAATCACAGCAAGCACAGCAATGGCCCGCAAGCCATCCAGTCCGTTCATATGACGCCTGTTTTTCAGCGTTTGTGACATGTGCGCCCCTCCTTGTTGCTTCGGGCCCACATCATGGATGTCTGGGGCGGTTGCAAATCAACTTCGCTTCGCATCGTGATTCTGGTTGTCATTAACATACGTATTGCACCTTTCGTCGTTCATTTCCAATATATCGATCAACACTCACGCTTAGCATTATACGCTCAAGCGCAGCAAGATAAATTACAGTAGTAGTTACAAAGTGGTGAAGCGATGTAACCTTTCCTGCCAGCATGTATAGCTGTAAAATCATACTCCAAAATTGTCGTTTAATACAGTCTTTTTCTTGGACTGGGTAATATTACCTCACTGCCATATCAATACAAAAAGACCGCCCACTTCCTCAGCAGCCACTATCCATTATAAACCTATCTCCAGCCGGATTGAAAGTTTTGCCCATAAATGCTTCCAGGTGCCTAGGACCCCAGAGGTGGAAAGGCTGAATCCTCTCTTCCGTCCCGGCATCTTCTAGTTGAAAATCCTCCGAAGCTCGCTGGTTTCACTTAGATCATACAAAAAAAGAGCGACCAAAGTGCTGGTCACCCTTTGACTCATTATTAGGTTAAAAAGCGGGCTTACGTCTATTCTCCTAATTGCATTTGCTGTATCCACATTGGCTGCACGTCTTGCAGCCTTCGATGTTAATCAATGAAGCTGAACCACAGGAAGGACACAGGTCTCTCGATGCTGTATAGGTTATGAATTCTTCATTCTCTGTACCCGCAGCATTTGAAGGTTGGTTCACATTCACCGATTCAGGAAAGCTATTCTCAGTCTGGTCTGCATCTTCGAGAGTAGAGGATGCATTCTCCTGAGCTGTACTCTGTACATGACTTTCAAGCGCCTTGGCTACTGCGTCTGCGATGGACTCCACCCGGTTAACACCAAAGCCAATCGCTCCCGAACCACCGATGCCTTTCAGATGTTTGATAAGCAGCTCCACTTTATGTCCGTGGTCACCATATCGCAGGAACAGCGAGCACACTCTTCCCAGCGCTTCTGCCATGGCGAATACATCTGAACCGGCTTTACCCACGTTCAGGAAGATCTCTGCCGGAATGCCATCCAGATCGTTAATCGTAATGTAAGCCATGCCGAACGGAGTATTTATTTTGTACGTTGCTCCCCGCAGCACCTGTGGACGACTCTTGTACTGTTTATCCAGTACTTTGGCAGGAGACGAAGCCGCTACGATTACTTTGTCACTACTCTCTGTCTCCGAAGGGGCTGACGAGATAGATGTCGTTTCTTTTACCGCATTTGTTTCTTTGACTGCACTCGGATCTTTAACAGAATTAGCTTTCTTTGTTTCGTTACTTCCTTCACTACTCGCTTCTTCCTTCTTGGTCGTGGACAGGACCTGTACATCGCGGCTGCCATCCCGGTAGATCGTGACTCCCTTACAACCGAGATCAAAAGCAAGCTCATACAATTGTGCTGTATCTTCTACAGTAAAATCAGCCGGACAGTTAGCCGTCTTCGAGATGGAGCTGTCCACCCATTGTTGAATTGCTGCCTGCACCCGAATATGATTTTCGGCTGACAGATCCATCGCCGTTACGTAATAGTCGGGCAGTTCCTCGCCAGGGTGCTCATCCAGCCATTCCTGGGCAATGGGGACAAACTGCTCATCGTAACCGAGCCGGCTTTGACGGAAATATTTAAAAGCAAAGTATGGTTCAATTCCTGTCGACGTACCCACCATTGTTCCCGTGCTTCCTGTCGGGGCCTGTGTGATTAAGGTTACATTACGAACACCTTGCTTACGGATGGCCTCTCCCACTTCCGGGTAAGTTCCGACCAGATTCTTCATAAATCCACTTTGTAAATACGGCTCCACTTCAAAGGCAGGAAATGCTCCCTTCTCTGCCGCAATATCTGCTGATGCGAGATATGCTTCTTTTGCGATAAAGCCATACAGTTTATCCAGAAATTCCAGCGATTCCGGACTGCCATACCTGATGCGAAGCTTGATCATCAGCTCTGCCAGGCCCATTGTGCCAAGTCCCACCCGGCGCTCCCGCTGCTGATTCTTCTGATTTTCTTCAAAATGATAAGGTGTCGCATCAATCACATTGTCCAAAAATCTGGCTGAAATACGTGTTGTCTCTGCCAGCTCCTGCCACGCTACATCATGACTGGCTTCATCGTAAAATTTGGATAAGTTGATGGCCGACAGATTGCAGACGCCCCATCCTGGCAGACCTTGTTCTCCGCATGGATTTGTACATATAATCGGATTAAAATACCAGCTGTTGGACATCTGATTGTAGTACTCCATAAAGACAACACCCGGCTCCGCTGATTTCCAGGCCGATTCGATGATCGTACGCCATATATCCCGGGCCTTAAGCGTGCGGTAATGGATAACCTGGCGCCCTGCTTCCTTCCATTGCTGCAGATCCCCGTTCCACTCGTTGTCATAATCGGGATCGCTCGTATCCGGAAAAACAAGCTCCCAGTCCCCGTCCTGTTTGACGGCTTCCATAAATGCGTTGCTCACACATACTGACAGATTGGCATTGGTGACCTGCCCCATCGTTTGTTTGACGGTAATAAAATCCATTACATCCGGATGCCAGTCGTTCATCATCAGCATGAGTGCTCCCCGGCGGCTGCCTCCCTGTTCAATCAATCCAGTGGTATAGCTGAACAAGCCACCCCACGATACCGAACCGCTGGAGGATCCGTTAACACCTTTAACAACTGCACGACGTGGACGAAGTGACGACAGGTTGATGCCAACGCCACCACCGCGAGCCATAATCTCCGTCATCTCCGTCAACGTTTTCATAATGCCGCCCCGACTGTCCTCGGGAGAAGGAATAACATAACAATTAAAGAGTGTCAGCTCATCGCTAGCCCCCGCACCAGCAGCAATTCGTCCCCCGGGAACCAGCTTCCAATCGTCCAGTACAGCCCGGAACTTGGATTGCCACTTTTGCTGCTCTTCCGGAGTGGATTCTACAGACGCCATTGCTCTCGCGAGGCGGTCCCACATCTCTTCCGGTGTTTTTTCTATAGTAAGCGTCAGCTTCTCCACTTCCGTCTGGATCGTTTCTCCACTGCGAGTCTTCACTTTCACCGTCTGACCCTGCCGTTCGATGATTTCGCCCACTTCCTTTGTCGGAAACTTCGGGTCATCTTTCGTCAGAACGAGCACAACATCTCCTACCTTGGCATGGTTTGGATCGGCATCCTTCCAGGCATAACGATCCAAAAATATTTTTTCACTGAGTCCTTCCAGCTTGTGCGACAATTTGTTCATAGTCATTATGATTGCAGCCTCCCCAAAAATCCCATTGCATTTCTATTATGCGTTTAAAATATGCCAAAACACCACATATAGTGATTTATATCCAGTATAGTACACCATATGTTGATTTTCCATGTGACTTAAGTCACAGCTATTTTTTCTGTTCGCCTTGTACTTGGACAAGCTCCCTCTTACGCCATCAAACTCTCTCATTCAAAATTTGTGAATTTTTTGGGGCATCACTATCCGAATTCGCACCTTATTGAAAGGCTGGTTATGAACTGCCTCTCATTCGTCCATACTATGACCTACGAATAAAACGTCATCATGTATGGCAGGGGAGGCATCACCATGAACCGGAAACATCCGCTTCACATGAATCAACCTGCAGCAGAACTGCCCGTTCCGCTAGAATTCGATCGCAGCTGGTTGACCCAACTGGAGTCACGGCTCGATAAAGGCGGGCCTTGGGGGGATTACAGACTCTTTCAGCTTGGCATTCAAGCGGAGGAGACCAACCTCATTCCCAATTTTGATGAAATACAGTGTCTGAAGCATTTGCAGGGACTCACCCCGCTTCCGCACCAGATGGACACTGCTCGCAAAGTATTATTTGAAATGTCAGGCCGTGCCATTCTTGCCGATGAGGTCGGTCTGGGAAAAACAATAGAAGCAGGTCTGATTTTGAAAGAATATATGGTCCGCGGTCTCGTATCCAAGGTGCTCATTCTCGTGCCTGCATCCCTTGTGCTTCAGTGGGTAAGAGAGCTGAATTCGAAGTTTGGCATTCCCGCAGTTGCGCAGAAAAAGGCCTATTCCTGGCAAAATGAAGTGGTTGTGGCTTCCATGGATACAGCGAAGCGAGATCCGCATAAGGAGATTTTGCTGAGTACGGATTATGACATGATCATTATCGACGAGGCCCACAAACTCAAAAATAAAAAAACGACCAATTATCAATTCATGCTGAAACTGCGAAAAAAATATTGTCTGCTGCTGACCGCAACACCGGTACAAAATGACATGAGCGAGCTGTTCAATCTGATTAACTTGCTCAAACCGGGCCAGCTGGGTCGTCAGGGTGACTTTGCTGCCAACTTTGTTGTGGATAAGCGAATTCCCAAAAATCAGGAACAGCTCAAGGACGAATTGTCCAAAGTCATGATCCGGAACCGCCGCGGCGAAGGTCCTGTACAATTCACGAAACGGAATGTTTCCAACGTGAATCTGCAGCTATCGCCTGAAGAACAGGCGCTCTATGACGGGGTAACCTCCTTTGTTAAAGATCAATATCAGGAAGCCGGAGGAAACCTCAGCAGCATGCTCTCGCTTGTTACGCTGCAGCGGGAAGTGTGCAGCAGCCGGGATGCTGTATTTGTTACGCTGGTCAATCTGTCCAAAAAGCTCCCGCTTGACTCTCCGCTCCGGGACAAAATCTGGGAGCTGGTTGCCCATATCAAGGCCATTAAGGAAAATACGAAGGCCGAGAAAACGATGGAACTGATTCGAAACATGAATGAGAAAGTCATCATTTTCACCGAGTACCGGGCCACGCAGGAGTATCTGCTGAATTATTTTCGCAACAACGGACTCACCGCTGTTCCATATCGCGGCGGCATGAACCGGGGGAAAAAGGACTGGATGATGGACCTGTTCCGAGGCCGTGTCCAGGCCATGATCGCAACTGAAGCCGGTGGTGAAGGTATTAACCTTCAATTTTGCCATCACATGATTAATTTCGACCTGCCCTGGAACCCCATGCGCGTTGAGCAGCGAATTGGCCGGGTACATCGGTTGGGACAGCAAAATGACGTTAATATTTACAATCTGTCGACGACAGGCACGATCGAGGAACATATCCTGAATCTGCTGCATGAAAAGATCAACATGTTCGAGATGGTCATAGGCGGACTGGATGTTATCCTGGAACGGCTGGAGAAAAAGGAATCTATCGAAAAAAGTCTCTATAAGATCATGCTCGAATCCCAAAATGAAGATGACATTCGCCGCAAAATGGATTCGCTTGGACAATCGCTGAATTCCATTCAGCGTGAAGTCGCCGATGAAGTGCCGTCTGTCTCCCTTCTGGATCTGGGCAAAGGAGGACACTGACCATGACCATGTCACCCCAAGAAGTTCAAGCCTATGTGACAACTTATCTCGAAGCAATGGAATGCCAGATCATGGAGCGTTCTCCTGCACATATAACGGTAAAACTATCGCCGGAAGCGGACAAGGCGTTAACCAATCGTCCGTACTATTGGGGATTTGTGGAGCGTACCGGAGCTCCGGCTGAGACGATGTCCTTTACGTTCGTATTTGATCCGGCAGCACATCAGCAAGCCATCGAGGCTGCAGAAGCCAGAGCAGCACAAGCGTCGCCCCCGCTTTCCGCAAGTCAGAGTGACACTGTCGGCTCAGGCAGCGCGGGTTCCGGTTCAGGAGCAGATGCACCTAAAGAAACCATTCTTGGCCGCTATTTCGGAATTACTCCAGCTCTGCCGCAGCTCGGACCCGGTCGCATCCTGCGTGAAGATGTCGTCTATGGCAGTCGCAGACTACAGCAGATCTTTGAGGCAGCCCGTGAAGGCGGCGCTTTTGTAAATCTGTTTGAGCAGGCACCCAAACGTCAGCTGCGCGCTGCAGCACCAGCTGTATACGAGCCGTGGCTCGGTGTATGTTTCAAAGTGGAATTTGCCTGTGATTTGAAACGGGAGGAGCTTCATTTTCTTGGCATCTCCCTTCGCACTGGTGAAATTATTGAAAAGTTCGGTTCCAAGCTGAACCGGCGAGACCTTAGCCCAAGACTGGCTGAGAACATGCATGTCCAGACAGCCAAGGTATCGCTATCGGATGCCGGAATTGCGCTGGAGACACATCTCACAAGGCGTCTGCTGGAACTGGACTATGGATGGGCTGAACAGGCCAGGGCACGACTGGACTTGGAACTTGCTGTGGTTGATGCGTACTATGAAGCAGTACTGAGAGAGGATACACCTGAGGTCGAGCCAGCTGATGATGTCACAGGAGCTGGTCGTGATTCTGCTTCCACCGGGCAAGAACTCATGACAAATTCCATAGGGATTCAGCCTATTGCGACGGATCACTCCCGTATTCATCCTGTGAATCGAATATCCGCAGGCACGGGTGGATTGGAGTCTCGCTCGGACACCGAACTTGCTGCTGAACAGGCCGTCCCCGTGGATGAAGAAACAGATTCCGAGCAGGAGAAGGCCCGCCAGGCGGTACTGGACCGTGAAGCGATGAAACTGCAATACGAAACCCGCCGGACAGAAATGATCTGGCAATATGAACCCAAAGTGAAGGTCACCGCCATAAGCAGCGGCATGTTTCATTTAAGATAGACGCAGACACTACTTTTCCAGCAAATGACGGCAAAAGTAGTGTTTATTCATGAGCAGCCACCCGACAGGTTGCAGCAACCTTTGCATGGCTTGTCCACTAGAATGAAGCTAGAAGAGATCATTCAGCGAATAATCGTCCTCGTTCGTCATGGGTTCGTCATGATGTACTCCAGAAAAGAAGGTGATGTTATGAACCGAAACTTTCATAGACCATGGCACATGATCCGCCGAGTAGCAGGGGTAAGTGCCATGTGCCTTTTGGGTTTAACGACTTTGTCTACATCATTGCAAGCAGAAGATATTTTAAGTTTGCATGCAAACACTACAGGACTTTCCTTCCAATTAACGACGGCAAGAAGCGATGGCTCCCATTTATCCGGTAAGCTTGCTCCTGTTGCTGTTCAGCAGTTTGCCCTTCAACAGGTTAAGGCCCTGGGGTCCTTACAAAATACGGACCAAGGCTGGAACCGTGCGCAGCTCGAATTTTCTCCTCTTGGTCCCGGAACGCACAGCTGGCTTGTAAACGCTCATATCGATGGGACACCTGTCGGATATTTGATCATTACAGCTAACCTTAAAGGAAAATTGCAGCTTAGCGAGTACGGACAGGGAGAACACAATCCTTATGACCTCTCTCTGCTCCAGCAATCTCTTCAACGGCATAATGTGGATCTGAAGGAGTTATCACATGGGGGAAATATCCAATTACGATATGCATTCCCCCTTCTTGCGTATTGGCAAGTGGAGCAATCGGGTGCTGATATTATCTATATTGATGCAACCAACGGCGACACATTACCGAACGGTGTTGTGAAGGCAATGGAGCGTAAATCTCAGGATGAGCAAACACCAACACTATCTTCCACGCTGCCCGTGACTGTACAACTCCAATCCAGATCAGGTGAACTATCCAGGGTCACATCCTTCTCAGCTGATCCGATCTACGTGCAACCGGATTTTGATCCTGCAGATAATCTTTTATGGATTACGTCCCAAGCCGTCCCTGTAACCAGTTTGCAGCCATTAATTCAGCAGTGGACAAACCACCAGGCAATCGTCTTTTCAGCAGATGATCGCAATATATTATATGGAGGCCCTCTTCCTGTCAGCGGATATCAGATCTGGAGAAATGTTGACCGTTCGGAGCAGATCGAATACGTTGCGATTGGGGGACATTCTTCCGTAAGACGTTTCGTTCCGATCGACACGTTGATAGAGGATGGTCATTTTTATATTTTCAAGCCATGAGATATGTTCAGACTCGAGCAAATACAAATAAGACGCCTTCCTCTGATTTCCGAATCAGGAATGCGTCTTTTTTATTGTATGCCTAAAAACAGGTTATCCTTTGCCTGAAGAGCTCCGCTTCTGCATCTCTCCACGTGGATTTAGATTTTTTTCCTTTTTTCCTACCCACAATGATACGGCAAAGGGGAGCATGCCAAACCACTTCATCGCCCAAGGCTCCTTTACCTTGGAACGACCTCTCCGCTCTTCCTTCGGTGTATCCATAAAATGAACAACCCTCTGCGTAATATACTTCACCAGCTCATCACTTTTGGCCATCCATCTCTGCCTCCTTCTTTACCTGAGCATTTAAGCGAACTGCTCAGCTGTAATGCGCAAGCTTACGATATATCTATTGTGTGCAGAACAGCCCATGCATAAACATTTTTTTTGCTGTTGGAAGTATGAAATAATCAGGATTGCACAGTCTAATGCCAAAGGTATCCATCAATACGCTATGGCATGAGATGCCTATGACAAGAAGGAGCGTGCATACTCATGGTTAAACTGCTGGCTGCATTCGCGGCATGGATGATCGGGTTTAACTCTATACTTATGTCACCTGCACAAGCCATCTCCGCGGCAATTCCATCATCCCACCCCATCCAAAAGTCTGTGAGTCCTTCTCTGCTGCCTGTAACGGATGGTGACAGTTATCGTTCAACGCACCATGCTTTTGCAGCTCCAGTAATTCTGCTGGATGTGGGACATGGCGGTATTGACGGTGGTACGTCAGATCATGGAGTGCTTGAAAAAGACGTCAATCTGGCTATCAGTCAAAAGGTGTACCTCCTGCTTCGCAGCAAAGGATATGCTGTCATCATTAACCGGCTTGGTGATTATGCACTTAGTGACGAAAATCGCTGGCTGAACAGCAGATCCCGACATCGCAGGGATCTGGCGCAGCGCAAGAGCCTTAGTGAAGAAGTAAGCACGGATATTGTGGTCAGCATCCATGGGAACTGGAGTCCCAAATCGTCTACAAGGGGACCGGTTGTGCTTTACCAGAATGAAGGCCGGAGCTACCTTCTGGCAGACTCCATCCAGACCGAGCTTAATCATCTGTTTGGCACTCGGCGCGGAGTTGTTTGGGGCAAGCCTTTTTACCTGCTGAATCAGATTAAACAGCCAGCCGTTATCGTTGAAACCGGATTTCTGAGCAATGCCGAGGACCGGGCCATGATGAATGATCCCGCAGAGCAGAAACGCATTGCCCAGTCCATTGCGGACGGCATTATTTTTTATTTGTCGGTAGTGTAGGGGCAGCATGCCAGTGCCAAACTTCACGCACCAGATCACCGATGCCAACAAACTCAATCTCACCCTGCAGCCGGGTAACGGATTCGCGAACAACGCTGGATGTATTTAGCCCCGTCTGACCAACATGCCCTATGACAACGCACATATTCTTCTCGGCAGCACGCTTGGCTGCCAATTCCATCTGCTGGCGAATATGCGGCTTCGAATTCCGGTCGTCCAAGAAAATATCATTGCCGACCGGAGGCATGTTTTTGGATACTGCGAGTTCACCCACAACCGAACGAAAATTGGTGCGGCTGTCTACAAAAAACAGTCCTCGCTCCCGGCAAACATCGAGCACAATAGACATGATGCGTTTGTCTGAAGTAACTTTAGAGCCCATATGATTGTTCATGCCAATGGCGTAGGGAACATCATCGATGGCTTTCTCCACTCGTTCGCGGACTTCCTCGTCCGTGAGACTGGATGTGATCGCACCCGGACCGAGCCATTCGGGTCTTCCCGATTTGGGTTCCATTGGCATGTGAACGATCACATCCATCCCTTTCTCATGTGCTGCGGCAGCGTCTTTTTTCGTGGTTGACAAGAATGGCATGACGGCAAGTGTCAGCTTGACTGGCATGTCCAATATTTCCTCAGTACCTTTCATATCATTGCCCGCATCATCAATAATGATCGCCATTCGTTTAGGCTGTGATTCGGACTGAGTCATTACCGCCGGCTGAGCAGGTTCTATGACCAGTGCTTCTGCACTACGGGTAAACGAGTTCAGTCCATAAATAATAAACAGCATACTCACCAGCAATAATGCAGTTCGAATCGTCCATGTATTGGACCGACCTGTTCGTTCGCCCTTTTTCATCCATCGTTCCCTCCTTTGTTCGTTCCCCTCATTATTTGAACAATGAAGAAGGATTATGTTAGACAAAAAAAGCCTGCTCCATGCAAAAGAAGAGACCCTCCCTTTAGGAGAGCCCCTCTGCTATATCGTCATCCGTGCGGCTTACTTGGTTCCCCATAACTCCATCCGCTGAGCGTATTTCTGGTTGATAATATCCTCCACTCTTTCATCCCCTGCCTTTTTCATATCCTCAAGCATTTTATCGAATATGGAATTTGCTTCTGCTTCCGTCGGGGCAATAATGGCTCTCGTAATGCTCTGGTCCATAATATCCTTGACCTTTTGTGCCGTCAGAGCTTCCGGTGTTCCCCCATCAGGATTGAGGTTATCGTACTCAGCGGTATCCCATACCGAATCGCCTAGGCTCTTGATGGCCAGTTCATCGACTTCGCTGCGCTGGTATTTAACAGCCATGTCATACGGCTGTCCATTCGGATCCAACCCATTTTTAATAAACCATAGCCATTTGCGAACCCCGCTCGTTTTCACCGTTTCATCCCAATTGTCCTTGAAGCTCTGCAGGAATGCAGGATCCGGTTGGCGCTTGCCATCCACCATGGTGTATTGTTCGCCTTCCTTGCCCCATAGGAGCAGATGCTGTCCTTCATCACTCGCCAAATAGTTGAACAGCTTCATCGTTTCTTCCGGGTGTTTATTATTTTTGGTAATGGCGATGGCATCCCATCCGAGTGAACTTCTCGGTCCAAAGGTTGTTTGGGCCGGATCCACACCAGGAGCTACGACTTTATAAGCGAATAGCTGATTTTTCTCTCCGCCATCCTTTTTCAGTGCGGCATTGCCGTTGCCCGGATCCCAGTACGCACCTGGTGTGGAGAATACCGCACCTGTCGTGAGCTTCTGAATCCATGTTTGTGTTTTGCTAATGGCGAATTCCTTCTCGATCAGACCTTCTCTATATAAACGATTCATATATAACAGCATTTCACGATACTTAGGATCCTTGACATCATATTGCAATCTACCATTATTATCGTAATAGGTTTTTAAACCCCACATGCCTTTGAAGGTACCCAGATTCGCCCCCATGTTCTCTCCATTCATCGTCATGGGAACCGACTCTTTGCCGTCAATCGTATTGTATTTTTGTTTGAATTGTTTAAGAAGTGCTTCAAACTCGTCCGTCGTGAGCGGCACGGATCCATCCGCTTTATCAGGCGCAAGCTCTTCCAGCAGGCTTTGCCTCATCAGCATGCCGAAGACCGGATCACTGTCAAGTCCATACCAGTTTGCCAGGTAGTAGTTTTTGCCGTCCGTATAACGTGTCTTGGTCAACGTGTCCCCGTACATTTCCTTCAAATCTGCTCCATATTCCTCGATTAACTCATCGAGCGGAATGAAGGCTCCGCTAGAAATATATTTGTCCAGAGAAGCATCTCCCCGGCTCATGACCACGACATCGGGGTAATCTCCACTCGCCAGCATCAAACTCAGCTTCTCCGTCGGGTTTCCCGTTGGCTGCTGTATGGAAATCTCTATTCCGGTTTGTTCGGTGATTTGCTGTGCAACAGCATCGGTAAATGGCTCACCTTTGGTATTGCCATCAAACCAGGTCAACGTGATGGGGCCTTGTTCAGCACCTTTTTTGTCTGTACCCGCACCCTCTGTCCCCTCACTAGAAGAACATCCCGCCAGCAACCCCACGATTAATGCAGCAGTCATACCCATGACCATCCATGTTTTTTTCTTTTTCATTGACACCCTAATTCCTCCCAATGAATAAGTTACTTACCTTGTATAATGGAGCAACCAATAAGCTGTACCACCCCCTTTCAGGAGTGCGCCGGGAAGATCTCTTCCGGCAACCAGACCAGGAATGATTAACTCTTTACTGCACCGAGCGTCATGCCTTTGACAAAATACTTCTGCAAAAACGGATAGACGAGAATGATCGGTAACGTTGCAACCATCGTTGCAGCCATTCGTATGGTGTCACTCGAAACAGCATTCCGCTTGGCTGAGTTGGCCAGCATTTGCGTTTGCGAGACCATCCCACCGGTCTGAAACTGGCTCAGGATTTTGACAAGTACGGCTTGCAAGGTTTTTAAGTCCGAGCTGTACGTGAATGCATAAGAGTCAAACCAGGAGTTCCAGTGTCCGATGGCCTGGAATAATCCAACCGTCGCAAGCACAGGTGTGGTCAGCGGCATTACAATTCGGAAAAAAATCGTAAGATCGTTAGCTCCGTCCACTTTGGCTGATTCCTCAATCTCATGAGGGAGCTGCTCCATGAATGTACGTACAATAATCATGTAAAACACATTCATCAGACTGGGCAGAATGAAAACGGAGAACGTATCAATCATGTTCAGTGCTTTGAGTACCATGTAATAGGGAATCAATCCGCCGCCAAAATACATGGTGAATATGAAGTACAAATTCCAGCCCTTACGCCCCACCAAATTCCGCCTGCTCAGCGGATAAGCCAGCATCGTGATAACCAGCACCGAAAGCGGCGCACCAATCAGCGTTCGTTTGACCGTGACCCACAGCCCGTTCAAAATCTCACTGTCTTTCAAAATCTGGCTGTAGCTGTCCAAGGTTGGCACGCGTGGCCACAAGTAGACCCCACCCCGAACCGTATCCTCCGCGCTATTCAAGGAGAGGACAAGTATATTCCAAAAAGGCAGAAATGTAACCAGTAACACCAGAATCAGAATGAGATATACAAAAAATTTAAATATTCCATCACCGAATCGGTTCAATATCATCGTGAGCACTCCTTTCCTTCTTAATTAGAACAACGCCTGATCATTCACTTTTCTTGAGATCCGGTTCACAATGACAACGAGTATGAAAGCAACGACGGATTTGAACATCCCAACGGCAGCTCCGTATGAAAACATGCTGTTTTGCAAGCCATACTTGTAGGCATAAATATCGATGACTTCCGAATATTCAAGCACGGTGTTGTTTTGCAGGAGATACTGCTGTTCAAAGCCCGCGTTCAGAATTCCGCCGACCGCTAGAATAGCCAATATAACAATGGTTGGACGCAAGGCCGGCAGGGTAATATGCCACATTTGCTTAAATCTGCTTGCACCATCCACCCTGGCGGCTTCATAGAGCTCAGGATTAATCGAGGAAATGGCGGCCAGATACATAATTGCACTGAACCCCATCTCTTTCCACATGTTGGACAGGGCAATGATCCACCAGAACAAAGGTCCGTTTTGCATAAAGGCAATCGGATCATCCACAAGTCCCAACAGCACCAGGATATTATTGAGCATACCGTCCGAAGCCAGCAGCGTAATGACAATATTGGCGGCAATAACCCATGAGATAAAATGGGGCAAATAC
>Ga0209463_1000878_pt1 | contig 20207 bp, 19 predicted proteins | sample AgamicMgSfrz_FD_187169 | JGI IMG/M metagenome (GOLD analysis project Ga0209463, IMG submission 187169) | Agave microbial communities from Guanajuato, Mexico - Mg.Sf.rz (SPAdes) (version 2) | ecosystem: Host-associated > Plants > Phyllosphere > Phylloplane/Leaf | place: Guanajuato, Mexico... | reverse complement strand
GCCGCGCGCAGAACGCCGCGCGCGGCCGGCTGGATTGTTGGTCGCTTCGTTGGTAGCGGGCACTTTAACATCTCGCCGGAAGCCGCGCTTGAGGTGGCCGCGGGCACGGCGCGCGGGCCTGAGCGGGTGATCGGGCGGGGCGGGCGGGGCAGTCCCGGTCTGCATCATCGGTTCCGGGCGAGACCGATCGGCACGCCGGTCGGCGGAATTCGTCGGAAGAAACGTGAGCGGTGAACGGGTGGCGGCAGGTGCGACCTTGCCGCTGGATCGATCGCGAAACGACGCGGGCGCAGGCATCGCACGCGCTACATTGGCCGGCATCGGAGGGGGCGGAAGCGCCGTGACGGCGCCGCGTCACGCCCCGGCGCTTGCCGCATGCCGGCACCGCGTGCGCGACGGGTTGCGGCGCCGCCTCCTTGCGGGCGCACCCGGCCGCGGCGTGCTTACCCGCCGCGCGCGCCGCCTGCCCGGTCGGCCACTTCGTTCCACAGATGCAGCGCCGCATACGCACGCCACGGCCGCCAGCCTTCGGTGCGGTGCTTCTGGCTGGCGAGCCGGTCGAGCGCCGGGTCGCGCGCGGCGATCGACTGCATCAGCACGAGATCGGATGCCGGCCACGCATCCGGGTCGCGCCATGCGCGCATCGCGATGTATTCGACCGTCCACGGGCCAATGCCAGGCAGCTCGAGCCACGCGCTGCGCAGCGTCGCGAGATCGGCATGCGCGCGATCGACCGGCACGTCGCCGGCCGCCACCGCGCGCGCCACGCCGGTCAGCGCGGCCACGCGCTTGCCGGGCATCCCGATCTTGTCGAGATCGCACGCGGCCAGCGCGTCGGGTGTCGGGAACCGCCACGCGGGCGCGCCGTCGTCTTCATGAATCACGCGTTCGCCGGCCCGTTCGACGAGCCGGCCGACGATCGTCGTCGCGGCCTTCACGCTCACCTGCTGGCCGACGATCGCGCGCACGGCCAGCTCGAACCCCGACCACGCGCCCGGCACGCGTAGCCCCGGCGCGGCCTCGACGAGCGGCGCGAACCACGGATCGCGCGCGAGGCCGCCGCCGATCGCGGCCGGATCGGCGCCGAGGTCGAACATCGTCGCGACGCGTGCGGCGAACGCATCGTCGACGTGACGCGCGACCGCCCCTTCGACGGTCGCGATCAGGCAATGCTTGCGCGGATGTTTCGTGACGGTGAGTCGGCCCGCATCGCCGTGCAGATCGACGATGCGGCGATACACGCCGTCCGCGACCTGCTCGACACCGGGAATCGCGCGCCCGCTGAAGAAGCGCAGCACGCGCGCCCAGTCGTACGGCGCCTTGTAGCGCAGCTCCATCTGCGCGGACGGCGGCACAGGGCCGCCGTTCGCGAGGGAGGTAATCGTTGTCGTGTCGATGCTCAAACCGCACTGCCCTCCGTCTCGGCTTCGGCTTCATCGTTGTGAACATGGCGCGCCTCGGCCGCGAGCAGCGTCGCCTTGCGGCGCACGCCCCAGCGATAGCCGGCGAGCGCGCCGCCCTTCTGCACGACGCGGTGGCACGGAATCGCGAGCGCGACCGGATTCGACGCGCACGCGGACGCGACCGCCCGCACCGCGCGCGGCGAGCCGAGCGCCTCGGCGATCTCCGAATAGCTGCGCGTTTCGCCGTACGGGATATGCGTCAGCGCTTCCCACACGCGCTGCTGGAACGCGGTCGGCGCGATGTCGAGCGGCAGGTCGAACGCCTGCCGCGTGCCGTCGAGGTACGCGCGGATCTGCGTGACGAACGGCGCGAGCCGGGCCGACGCTTCGACCAGTTCGGCGCGTGCGAACGTGTCCTTCAGCTCGCCGACGAGCGACGCCGCGTCGTCGCCGAACGCGATCCGGCAGATGCCCTGTTCGGTGGCGGCGACGAGCACCGTGCCGAGCGACGTCGACGCGGTCGCATAGTCGATCCGCAGGCCGGCGCCCTGGCGGCGGAATGCGGACGGCGCCATCCCCAACTCCCTCGGCACCGACGCATAGAGCCGCGACGGCGAGTTGAACCCCGCGTCGACGGCCGCCTGCGTGACCGGCTGCCCGCTTTGCAGCGCCTGCCGCAACGCGGCGCCGCGCTGCGCGGCCTGGTACTGCCGCGGCGACACGCCGACCACACGTTTGAAGAGCCGCTGCAGGTGAAACGGGCTCACATGCACGGCGTCGCTCAACTGCTGCAGCGTGAGCCGCTCGGCGTGCGCGTCGAGCACCGCGCATGCACGATTGACGATTTCCAGCTCGCGCGGCAGCCCTTCCGGCTGGCAACGCTTGCAGGGCCGGAAGCCGGCCACGCGCGCGGCCGCCGGATCGGCGAAAAAGGACACGTTCTCGCGGCGCGGCTGCCGCGACGCGCAGGTCGGGCGGCAGAACACGCCGGTCGTGCTGACGGCATAGAAGAACGCGCCGTCCGCATGCGGATCGCGCTCGGTCACGGCGCCCCAGCGGGCATCGTCGGTCGAATAGGCGGTTTTCATCTGAACCTCGCACTCTCTAGTGTAGATGGTGCCTACTCTAGCCATCGGCACATGCCGTCGCGCCCTGAATCTTGCTCTGTGATTCGTGCCGGCGAGCCGGGGGTCGCATCGATAAAGATCAAATCCGACGAAACGTGCGCGGCGGCTGCTCCAGCGCCGTTTTCGTCATCGTCCCGTCACCCTTTTGTTGCAGTGCGGATGCGACAAATCGCCGTCCTGACGTTTTTTTTGCAATCGGAATATTGCGTCGCACCATCGCCGTGTGTATAGTTGGAACTGTCTCCTCCATGTCTCCTCCTGATATGGATTAAGCCCGTTCCGCTCTGCGTGAACGGGCTTTTTTTCGTCCGTCGATTGTGCCGCGTTCCGGTCGGCAGCGCAGGCGCGATGCGTCTACACTCGATGCTCGTCGACTGCGAAGGAGTCCCGCCCATGAAGCCCACCATCCGCGGAATCGATCACATCGTGCTGCGCGTGACCGACATGGCGGCAATGACGCGCTTTTACTGCGATGCCGTCGGTTGTCATGTGGAGAAGGAACAGCCCGACCTGGGCCTCGTGCAACTGCGCGCCGGCGACGCGCTGATCGACCTGCTGACGGTCGGCGCCCCGATCGACCGGCCCGACAGCGGCCCGCCGGGCACCGGGCGCAACCTCGATCATCTGTGCCTGCGCGTCGAGCCGTTCGATCCCGACGCACTGATCGCCCATTTCGCCGCGCATGGCGCTCGCCCCGGCGCGCCGGCCGAACGCTACGGCGCCGGCGGCTACGGCCCGTCGATCTACCTGTTCGATCCCGAAGGCAACATGGTCGAATTCAAGGGGCCGCCGGCCGCGCTCGGCTGAACGCGGCCGGCGCGCGGGCCCTGACGGGCCCGTACGGACCCTTATGCGCCCTCGCGCGCCTTCAGCACCGTCCACTCGACCGCGACCGGATCGTGGTCGGCGCTCGAGATCCACGCGGTGCCGTCCTGCACCGTGCATTGCAGGCGCATCGTGCGCGCCGCGAGCCGCCCGAGCGCGGCCGCGACGCCGTCGGCGAGCGACAGCACCTGCACGTTGCGCAGCCGTTCGACCTTGCTGCGCACGCCCTGCCACCAGATATCCGACGTCTTGCCGCCGTAGGCGATCACCGTGACCTGCCCGGCGCGGCCGGCCGCCTTCGAGATCCGGCGTTCGTCCGGCTGGCCGGCCTCGATCCACACGTCGATCGCGCCCGTCAGGTCTTTCTGCCACAGGTCGGGCTCGTCGACGTCCGACAGCCCCTTGCAGAATTCGAGCCGCTCGTGCGCGAACAGCGCGAACGCGACGATGCGCACCATCATCCGGTCGTCGGTTTCCGACGGATGGCGCGCCACCGTCAGCGCGTGATCGGCGTAGTAATGCCGATCCATGTCGGCGATTTGCAGTTCGGCTTTGTAGATCGTGGATTTCAGCGCCATGCGGATGCGGCCCGGGCGGGCATTCGGTTCGGTCGGGCCGTGATGATACCGAATGCGCGCCGTCCGGCGTGCGTGAGGCGCGATCCACAGCGCAACGGCCCGGCAGGCGCCGGGCCGTGATCGGTTCGCGCCGCCGGCTGGTCGGGCCGGCGCGCTCGCGCGTCGTGCGACGGCGCGATGAAGGGACGCTTACTGCTTGACGAAGCGCGAATCGGTCCAGAGGCCTTGCTGGTCGCTGTTGTCGGCGCTGACGAACTGCACGTCGCCCTGATCGACCGACACCACGCGGAAACGCTGGCCTTCCGGCACCGACAGGCAGCGGAAGTCGTCGAAGTACTGCTGCTTCGCCTGCGACTTGCCGTCACGTTCGTGGTTCAGTACGGAATCCAGATTGTCTTTCGACAGGCAGCCCCATGCGTTCTTCGTCAGCTGGATTTCCTGCTTCGGCTTGACGGCCGAATCGCCGCCGGCCTGCGCAATCGACACAGCGCAAAATGCGCCGACAAGGGCAAAAAGGACACCGGTACGCTTGATCATGTTCTGTCTCCAGGCTTGCGGGCACCAGGCCGGGTTAGCTATGTGTTTAAAGGTGATCGTGAACCCGCGTTTTTCACTTTAGAAGACCGGTAAACGATAGCAAGCACATTTGTTGTGCGACCGCAATAGCGGCGGATTGTCGCACCCCGTGCGCAGGCTGCTTTTTGCGCAATGGGCACACCCGGCAAGTGCGGCCAAACTGCGCATCGACCCGCGTGGCCGGGCGGAGAGCGTTACCAGGCAAGGCTTTCAGCAAAATTACAATGCGGCGATTGAACGGTTTGGATAATCCATTTCGCTATCCGGATCATTTTGATGCGATGCACATAAAGTCATCCGAAACGATTCGACTTTACCGCAGCGCGGAATCGCAAATACCTGATACAAGAAAAATGCCAGGTATAAGCGTATCCGTATTTATCCGTAGTTCCCCGCCTGTATTCGGCGCTCGCGAAGCCTCGTCGCAAACGCTTTTACCGGTGTGGCGTTTACCCTGCTTTATTCAGGCGGTTTGCTGCCGTTCGAAATAATCGCGCTGGAAGATGCACATGCGATAAGCGTTGTGATACGCGCCATTCCCGAAAAATTCCTCCTTCAATTCGGCCTCGTGCTGGAATCCGCATTTCTCGTACACGTGAATCGCCGCCGCGTTCGACGTATCGACGATCAGGTACAGCTTGCGCATGTTCAGCACCTTGAACGCGTACTCGATCGCGAGGCGCGTCGCCTGGCCCGCATAGCCGCGCCCCTGGCGCTGCGGCGCGATGATGATCTGGAACTCGCCGCGGCGGTGGATGTAGTCGAGCTCGATCAGCTCGACGAGGCCGACCAGTTCGTCCTGCGCATCGACCGCGACGAAACGGCGCTCGCGCTGGTCGTGTACGTGGCGGTCGTACAGCTGCGACAGTTCCGAGAAGGTTTCGTACGGCTCCTCGAACCAGTAACGCATGATCTTCGCGTCGTTGTTGAGTTCGTGGACGAAGCGCAGGTCCTGGCGCTCCAGCGGCCGCAGCGCGAGCGTGTTGGTATCGTTCTGGAGTTGCATGTTCATGTCCTTTTTGAGGGCGGCGCACGTGCGGAACGCCCGCGCGGCGCGGCCGCGTTCGGGCCCGTTTCGCACTGTAAGAAATTGAACGCGGGCGGAGTTCAGAGCCTAGAATGGGAGCAAGGGTTCCTGCCACCGCAAGGAGGCTATCGTGATCGAGCAAGTCATCCTCGGAATTTTCCTCGTGCTGCCGCTCGTCATCGTGGCTGCGCTGTTTTCCGACGAACTGTGGCAGGAGCACCGCCGCCAGCATCCGCGCGACGAGAACGCACCGCACATCGACTGGAAGCATCCGTGGCGCCGCGTGCGACGCGGGCATTGACGTCGATCATCGCCATCCGCGACAAGCGCCGGCCGGGGCGACCCGGGCCGCGTAACCTGCCGGGCACGCCCCTTGCGCTTCGATCCGATTCCCGCCCAACCCGCGAGACGCCGACGTGAACGACAAGCCCACCACTCCTCCGCACGATATCCCGAACGAAACGATCGACCTGCAGATCGCCGATGTGCTGGCGGCCGTCCGCTATCCGGCGAACAAGGATGCGATCGTCGATGCCGCGCGCGACGCCGGCGCCAGCAACGAAGTGCTGTCGATGCTCGACGGCCTGCCCGAACAGGACTACGCGGACGTCGACGCCGTCACGCGCTGGGTCGCCGGCAACTTCGGCCCGGGGCTCGGCATTTGAGCGCCGACCAATAACGCGATAGGATCGGGCCGCACCGGTCGCGCCGCGATCGGCAGGCGTGCCGCCCGGCGCAAGATCGGGCGTTCGAGCACGCGTGTCCGGGGGACTCCATGGAAGGCATCCTGATCCAGCACACGACGCAACGTCAGCTGTGGTTCGGCGCGCTGACTGCGCTCGTCATCCTGCTCACGCTCGGGATTGCCGCGCCGCACGCGAACGTCGCGCTGCCGGCCGTCGAGCCGTTCATGCCGATGTGCGCGCTCACCGTGTTCACGACCGCGAGCATCGCCGCGTTCTTCCTCGGCGCGCAGTTCACCGTCACGCGCCAGCCCGTGCTCGGTGCGCTCGGCGGCGCCTATGCGTTCACCGCGCTCGCCGTCGCGCTGCAACTGCTCACCTTCCCCGGCGTGTTCGCCCCGCACGGCCTGCTCGGCGCGCGCCCGCAAAGCGCCGCATGGATGTGGGTCTTCTGGCATGCCGGCTTTCCGTGCTTCGTGATGGCCGCGCTGGTCGCACGCGAGCGGCTGACGCGCGCCCCGGTCGGCGCGAAAGAGACGCGCCGCTGGACCGTCGCGCTCGTCGGCGGGCCGGCCGTCGCGGCGGCGCTCCTGTGTGCGCTCGCGCTGAACGTGTCGCTGCCGCCGGCATTCCACCCGCCCCGCGACGCGGCCGTGCTGCCCGTCAGCGGCATCGCGCTCGTCGTGTGGGTCCTCAACGTGCTCGCGCTCGTGGCCGTGCTGGTCACGGGCCGGCTGCGCACGACGCTCGACCTGTGGCTCGCGATCGCGGTGCTCGCCTGCCTCACCGATACGACGCTGAACCTGCTGTCCACCAACCGCTTCACGGTCGGCTGGTATGTCGCGCGCGTGTTCAGCATGTTCACGCCCGGCGTGCTCGTGTGCGTGCTCGCGTGGGAAGTGACGATGCTGTATCAGCAGCTGTTCGAAGCGCACGCGACGCTGATCCGCTCTTCCGCGCGCGATGGACTCACGGGCGCGTTCAACCGCAGCCACTTCAACGATCATTTCCACACGCTGTTCCTGCAGGCGCGGCGGCAGGGCGAACCGCTGTCGCTGCTGATGGTCGACGTCGACCGCTTCAAGGCGTACAACGACGCGTTCGGTCATGTGAAGGGCGATGCGTGCCTGATCGCCGTCGCAAATGCACTGGCCGGCGCGGTGCGGCGGCCGGCCGATATCGTCGCGCGCTACGGCGGCGAGGAGTTTGCCATCGTGCTGCCGAACACCGGCGCGCGCGGTGCGCGGGTGGTGGCTGACGAAGTGCGCGACGCCGTGCTGCGGCTCGACCTCGCGATGCCCGACTCGCCGGCCGGGCGCGTGAGCGTCAGCGTCGGCTGTGCGACCGTGTCGGCCGACGATCTGTCGACGCCCGACGCGTTGATCGAGGCTGCCGATGCCGCGCTGTATCGCGCGAAGGATGCGGGGCGAAACCGGGTCGTCGTCGCCTGAAAACGTCTGCTGTTTGGCGAATTGTTACGGTCATTGTGACCGGAATAATCCGCCGTTACGGATTGCGGCGCGGGGATACGATCGCTTACAGCCTGGGGCGAGGCCGCTCGCTATGCTGGGTTTCATATTGAATCCAAGCAGGTGAACGCGATGAAGAAGGCCCTTTTGCTGATTGCCGGCGTCGCCGTGTTGTTGAGCGGCTGTATCGTGGTGCCTGATGGTGGCGGGTATTACGGTGGGGGTGGGTATTACCATCATCATCGTCATTGGGATTGATGCCCTCCGGCCGAGCACTGCGTCACCATTCCGGATGTTTGAATTCGTTTCGGCATCCGGCCATGACGATGCGTGAGCGCCCATGCCGTTCGTACTCGATGGCACGCCGCTGGCAGCGGCAACGTACAGTTCAGTGCCCGCTCACTTCCAATACAGAATCGAGCGAGATCGATGGATGCCTTGACTAGCAAGGGCAGAAACCCGACAAAGCGATTTGCGTGCTAAAGACACAAGGTGACTCGAGTTATCCACAAGATCCTCGCCCAGCGCCGTTGATGCTCACGCCATCGATGCTTCGATGTGCTGCTTCATGCGTTCGAGCAGGGCTTCACTCGTGATGTTCGAGCCATTGTCACGACAATCCTCGACGTACTCCGGTTCGATCGCGATGGTCACGGCGGCCGCGTTACGTACCAGGCGGTAGAAGGTCGCAGGATCGTCCGGCTCAATCGCTTTTTCAGAGTGGAAATAGTCGAGGTCGATGTCGAGAACATAGGGTTCCGCCTCCACCGTCGGCACACCGTCCCGCGCTGCCATAACGTTGAGCACGTTGAGCTCGTGGTCGAGATAGACCGTTTCCAGCACCTGCGCCGAGTGGACCGGCGTGCACTCGTCATCGTGCGACTCCTTCATGCAACCGATCGCACAAATCGAACCCGCCTCGTAGAGCACGCCTGGCTCGCTGCAAGTCTCGTAGCACAGGTTGATGACGAAGCCGCGGGACAGGATCCCCGCTGCGATCGCGGTCTGGATGTGTTCGTCATTGTGAAGCTTGCCAATGGCGTCCAGCACCGACGCCTCGTCGTCGTAGCGCAGGTTAGCGATCATCCCCGGCAACATCGCCTCCATGGCCGCTGCCCGAGCGCCGCCAGTCTTTCTGCGCGTGGCATCGAACAGGTGCCGGTAGAACGGTTCGTAAGTGTCCGTGTGATGGTCGAGCGTGAGCAGCACCGGCGCAGCGACTAGGGACCGACGAATCTCCGCCCATGACTGCAGGACGTGGTGGTGCGATGTGACGATATAGACGTCCTTGCTACCAATGATGGCCTTCTCGTGAAGCATGGTGTTGGGTAATACGCGCGTCCGGGAGCATCAGCATACAACGGTGGAGCCGCCCGCGATGCGTTGCGCGTCGCGCCCGGCCTGCGGACGTGGGGGACTGCGACGCCCGGCAGCGACGCTGTCGACCGACGTCGCGATCGCTCTGGTCGGCACACCGCTGATGCTCGCGACGATCCGGCGCGGCGCCACGTGGTCGGGCATCTACATGCGGATGCCGAACGCGCGGCGAGCAGCAGCTCGTCGACTGGCTCGAACGGCCCGGCTAGCCGCTGCGCACTGCGCTGTTCGTCGTGGCCGACGTGCTGGCGGTGCCGGTCAGCGTGTCGGCCAGCCCCGCGGTAGCCAACTTGAAATCTGATTACCGATCTTTAAGAGTGGTCAGTTGAGGGTCTTGAGATATTGCTCGAACTCCCATTCATCGACCCATGACACCTTGCCCAGACACGACAGGTTGTCGACGGTGAGAAGCTGGCGCCCCGATGCTACTGCGTCCCGAGCGCGTTGAAGTTTCGCCTCGATAGAACCCACCCATTTGACCCACTTCGACAACTGCGTGTACGACAGAGTATCGATATCCAACCCAGCCAATTCTTTACACGTCGCCGCCAAGTCGACGACAAGTATCTCTTTCAAATTATTTTCTTGATATAGCGCATCGAGATTGCTGATCTGACCGACCAGCTCATCGATGATGAACGGACGCGGCACGGGGCGGCCGGTGCGCGCTTCCTCCGCGTCCGCCTCTTCCTTTGTGGCTTCACGCGGGACCGTCACGATGTTGCTGCCTCTTTTGATCATGTCGCAGACGTATCGGACAATTTTTTCAGGAACCCCTTTATTCAGATCTACGAGCGGGCGAGCGTGTTTATAAACCCAATCCGCACCTCTCCCCTCCTTGCGAATTTCCTCGATGGTCTGCATCAACTCGTCTAGGCGGAAATGGAAGCTCCACAGGGTCTCGCGGTTCTCCTTCTCGGTGATATCGCGCTCGAACTGGCGGGACTTGTCGTTGAAATCCACACCGAAGTGGGTCTTCCCACAATCCTTTCCGATATTGGTTTCCAAGCCACTCTTGGTCACTACGATATAGCCGCGATTGTGTGGCGTATGACAGCTCGACAAACCGCATCGCAGTTTGTCCTTGAACGCGTATCGGCCGATGATTTCCTTAAGCTCATGCTGCTTCGGGTCTAGGTCACCGGTGAACCCCGCCCGTTCGACGATGGTCGACCAGTCATCCACTCGGATGAGCTGCTTTTCAGTATTTATCGTGATCAACGCGCTTCCCCTTGGTGCAATGCACCACGCATACCCCGTTGCACAACATCGAGCCTCGTCATCCTACCGGGCGATTGCCCACAAGTGTACCTGCTCGCGGAACGAGTTCTTGGAACCAACTCACAGGATCACGCTGTTGCCCACACCGGTGGTAACCGTGGGAAAATTCGTGACACAGCGCCACCTGACCACAGGCCGCACGGGGAAAACATGAATACCAAAGAGGTCATCGATGATATTCGTCATGCGCTCGACGATATCGAATCAAAAGGTATTACACAGATAGACATTCAGAATTTACGAAATTATCTGAACCACGTCGAGAAAACCGTTAACCACACCGACATATCGAGCGACGGCACACAAAACCCGATCACCTACAATCTTGAGGTTTGGAAAGCTCAGTTGGTATACAACACCGCATCATCTACTGAGATGTTTAAGGCAGTCGTCGAGGCAGGACAAACTGCTCTAAAATCTGCCATCGTCATCAACGGCGGCGCAGCAGCAGCTCTATTGGCGTTTGTCGGAAATGCCATCACGAAAGGAGCAATGGTTCCGGGCGACATATTGTTGACTCAAGTGGGAAAGGCGATGTTTCTATTTACTTCCGGCATGGGCTGTGCGGGCCTTGCCACTGGATTTAGATATCTTTCGCAATATGGATATGCTCATGCAGCTGGAGACAAAAGGCTTCTTCGCGCTGGAGCAATATCGAACATCGTATCCATTTTGCTAGGTCTACTTGCATTTATCGGTTTCGCCACGGGGAGTTTCCAAGCGTACAGTGCGATTACAACTCCCGTACCGCGCGTGCATGTTGCCGCATCGCAGACAACGCCACCAACTCGCGAGGAGCGGCGAACCGGAGACGCATCGACACCAAACGGAACGGCCGCTACCAAATAGCTGATCGATGTCGCATATTGCGACGCGTCAGTTCGGCGCTCCAGTGTTGCTGGCTCTCGGCCTCAAACCCTTGTCACGCAACGATCCACTCGACGATGTTTGGCAACAATGGGCGACTGCTCACTTCCCGATACAAAACCTGCTGAAAATCACCCCCAGCAGATCATCCGACGTGAACTCCCCGGTAATCGCATTGAGCTGCTCCTGCGCGAGCCTCAGCTCTTCGGCAAACAGATCGAGCGACTGCGCCCGCTGCTCCGCGTGATCCGCCGCCTGCGCGAGATGTTCCTGCGCGGCCCGCAGCGCGATCAGATGCCGCTCGCGCGCCAGATACACACCCTCGGCCCCCGCCTGCCACCCCGCAATCCGCAGCAGTTCCGCACGCAGCATGTCGATCCCGTCGCCGCGCTTCGCCGACAGATGCACCTCGGTCAGATCGCCTTCTGCCGCCGGATGCTCGACGCACGCCGGCACGCCGGTCAGATCCGTCTTGTTCAGCACGCGCACCACCGGCACGCCGGCCGGAAACCGCGCGGCGATCGTTTCGTCGTCCGCCGTCATCCCCGTGCGCGAATCGAGCAGATGCAGCACGACGTCCGCGCGCTCGATCTCGCTCCACGTGCGCGCAATGCCGATCCGTTCGACTTCGTCCTCCGTCTCGCGCAGCCCGGCCGTATCGATGATGTGCAGCGGAATCCCTTCGACCTGGATCGTCTGCGCGACCTTGTCGCGGGTCGTGCCGGCGATCGGCGTGACGATCGCCAGCTCGGCGCCCGCCAGCGCATTCAGCAGCGACGACTTGCCGACGTTCGGCTGCCCCGCGAGCACGACCGACAGCCCTTCGCGCAACAGCGCGCCCTGTCGCGCGTCGCCGAGCACGTGCGCGAGTTGCGCGCGGATCTTCGCGAGCTTGCCGCGCGCGTCGGCCGCTTCGAGGAAGTCGATTTCCTCCTCCGGAAAATCGAGCGTCGCCTCCACCAGCATCCGCAGCGTGATCACGTCGTCGACGAGCGCATGGATCTGCCGCGAGAACGCGCCATCGAGCGAACGCCCGGCCGAGCGCGCGGCCGCCTCGGTGCTCGCCTCGATCAGGTCGGCGACGGCCTCGGCCTGAGCGAGGTCGAGCTTGTCGTTCAGGAACGCGCGCCGCGTGAACTCGCCCGGCTCCGCCAGCCGCAGCCCGAAGCCGCGGCCCGCATCCAGGCAGCGCTGCAGCAGCAGCTGCATCACGATCGGCCCGCCATGCCCCTGCAACTCGAGCACGTGCTCGCCGGTGTACGAATGCGGCGCCGGGAAATACAGCGCGATCCCGCGGTCGAGCGGCGCGCCGTACGCGTCGAGGAACGGCACGTAGCTCGCATGACGCGGCGCGAGCTTCTGCCCGCACAACGCGTCGATCAGCGGCAGCGCGGCCGCCTCGCCGCCGCGCCCGAACGACACGCGGACGACGCCGATGCCACCCCGGCCGGCAGCAGTGGCAATGGCGACGATCGGATCGGAATCGGTAGCGAGCATGGGAATCGAAGGAATCAGGGAAATCGGGTAATCAGCGGGTCAATGGTGCGCCCGCGCAACAGTTCGGGCATCGGAACGCCGGCATTGTAGCGTGCCGGCTCATACGCCACCGGCCGCGACGCCGGCTTCGGACTCGCCCGAATTTATCCCGCCGGGGATAAGCCGAGTATCAGTCCGGCGTCATGACGGTGCGGCCATTTCGGACGAGTATGCGTGCCGGAGGGGCTTGGCACCGCGTCCCTCAATTTCATTCCCCATCCTGACCAAGGGGGGATTCGTCCGAACGAGATACGTTTATCCCATATGGTTGTCTGGGACGCGGCGATGGAATTGCACAATCTCCCCATGCCGACATCCGAAGAAAAAGCCGCGTTCTCGGAACGCCTGAAATTCGCCCTGCGGCGCAGCCCGGAGAAGGTCACCGGCGCGACGGAGCTGGCGAACCGATTCAATCTGCGTCACCGCGGAACGCACCCCGTTTCGCCGCAAACCGCGCATAAATGGCTGACGGGCCGCACGATCCCGACGTCGGACAAACTCGAAACGCTCGCCGAATGGTTGCGCGTCGAAGTGCACTGGCTGCATTACGGGCCGTCGCCGAGCGTGATCGAACATCCGACGCCGCAACCGCTGCCGCGCGACGAACGGTATCCGCCCACGCCCGAGACGATCGAACTCGCATCGAAGATCGAGGCGTTGTCTCCGCATCAGCGCTACCTCGTGCAGGAACTGGTCGAGCAGTTCTACGGCGATCCGAAGCTCGAAGCGAAGAAGGCCTGAGCGGCAGCAACCGCACGCGCCGCCGCCGTCGCCGGGAAAACGCCGGGAAAACAAAAAGCCGCATGGTCACGAACCATGCGGCTTTTTTTGCGCGCATCGCGGGCGGCTGGCCACCCGCGAATGCAACGAACGTCAGGCCGGCTTCTTCTTGACGCCGCCGAGCTTGCGCGTGATGTAGTACTGCTGCGCGATCGACAGCACGTTGTTCACCACGTAGTACAGCACGAGACCAGCCGGGAAGAAGAAGAACATCACCGAGAACGCGATCGGCATGAACTTCATCATCTTCGCCTGGACCGGGTCCGGCGGCGTCGGGTTCAGGCTCGTCTGCACGAACATCGACACGGCCATCAGCACCGGCAGGATGAAGAACGGATCGCGCTGCGACAGGTCGTGAATCCACAGAATCCACGGCGCGCCGCGCATTTCGACCGACGCGAGCAGCACCCAGTACAGCGAGATGAACACCGGGATCTGGATCACGACCGGCAGGCAGCCGCCGAACGGATTGACCTTCTCGGTCTTGTACAGCTCCATCAGCGCGGCGTTCATCTTCTGCGGATCGCTCTTGAAGCGTTCGCGCAGCGCCTGCATGCGCGGCGTGATTTCCTTCATGCGCGCCATCGACTTGTAGCTCGCGGCCGACAGCGGGAAGAACACGGCCTTGATCAGCACCGTCAGCAGCACGATCGCCCAGCCCCAGTTGCCGACATAGCCGTGGATCTTCTCGAGCAGCCAGAACAGCGGCTTCGCGATGATCGTCACCCAGCCGTAGTCCTTCACGAGCTCCAGGCCCGGCGCGATGCCTTCGAGCATGCGCTCTTCTTCCGGACCGGCGAACAGGCGCGCCTGCACGTCGGCCGACTGGCCCGGGGCGATCGCGGCGATCGGCTGCTTCACGCCGACGCGGTACAGCGTCGGGTCGATCTTTTCAGCGTAGATGTCGCGCTTCGCGCCCTGCTGCGGAATCCAGGCCGACGCGAAGTAGTGCTGCACCATCGCGACCCAGCCGTTGTCCGCGGACTTTTCGAAGTTCGCCTTGTTCTTGTCGAGGTCGCTGAAGTCGATCTTCTGGAAGTGCTTCGCGTCCGTGTAGACCGCCGGCCCGAGGAACGTATGCGAGAACATCGGCGTTTCGACGGCCGTGTTGTCGCGCACCAGTTCCATGTAGACCGTCGGCGTGACCGGTGCCGTGCCGACGTTGTCGATCTTGGTGTCGACGCCGATCACGTAGCTGCCGCGCGTGAACGTGTAGGTCTTCACGACCTTCACGCCGCCCTTCACCGGCGATTCGAACGACAGCTTCAGCGTGTTCTGGTCACCCGTCAGCGACGTCGAGCCGGGGTTCAGCTGCGTGTAGACGTCGTTGTGGTTCGGGAAATCGCCGCCGAGCAGGCCCGTGCGTGCGAGATACGTATGGCCGGCCGTGTGGTCGAACAACGTGATGTACAGATCGGGCTGCTTGCCGTCGCCCTGCTTCTTCAGCGTCAGCTTCGCGAGCGTGCCGCCGCGCGTGTCGATTTCGCCGTCGTACACGTCGGTCGAGAACTTCACGAGCTGCGCCTGCGCGGCCGGAGCCGTCGTCGACGGTGCAGCGCCGGCTGCAGCGGCAGGCACGTCACCTGCGGTCGTCGCGCTCGTGCCCGATGCGCCGCCGGCAGCGGCCGGGGCCGTGTGCGTGGCGCTCGGGAAGAACATCGACGGGCGTCCATGGTCCCGCTGCCAGTTGTCGTACAGCATGACAGCTGACATGAAGAAGATCACCCATAGGACGGTGCGTTTGATATCCATGCGTTGTCTCAGAGTCGATGGGACCGCGCGTCGGCTTCGCCGCGAGCGCGAGTGTCGGAGTTGGGCGGCGGGACGAGGTCGACGCCGCCCGCGGAAAACGGGTGGCATCGGCACACGCGCCTGACGGCGAGATACGTGCCGCGCGCGGCGCCATGATACTGGATTGCCTCACGCGCGTAATCCGAACAGGAAGGATAAAAACGGCAACGGTTGCCGAGCATCGGGCTCACGGCAACCTTGTAGAAGCGCAGCAAGGCGATCAATACCGTTTTCATACCTTGGGCGGCGCCGTACGACGCCGCGTCAAAACCGGCCGGGCGGGCGCGAACGCCGCACCGGGCACGGATGCGTCACTCGGACGCGGGCTTCGACGCGCGGCGCGCGATTTCCCGGACTGCCCTGTCGAGCAGTTCGCGGATCTCGGCCGCGCACATCGCCGCGAGCGGGGCGGAAGCCGCGCTCGGCAGCGCTTTCTTGTCGAAGCGCGTGTGCTGCCGCAGCAGCAGGTCGTAACCGGCGAATTCGGCGCGGCGCAGGCGAAACTGATCGCGCGCCAGCCGCTTCACGAGGTTACGGGTGACTGCTCGCGGCGCATACTTCTTGCCGATGACGAGCCCCAGGCGTGCGGGCTGACCGGTCGGCTTGCCGTAGATCACGAAGTGCGCGGAACGCCGCCAGGGGCGCAAACGAAAAACGGATGAAAATTCATCCGTTTTCAGAAGTCGCGCAGCTTTCGGGAAGGCGGCTTTCGTCTGCGACGGATTCGCACCCGGCTCGACGGCACCTTCCGCAGGACTGCGGACGGCGGACACAGCGCGCAACCTGCCTTAGATGGCGAGGCGCTTGCGGCCCTTCGCGCGGCGAGCGTTGATGACCTTGCGGCCACCTGCCGTCTTCATGCGGACACGGAAGCCATGGGTGCGCTTGCGGCGCGTCACGGACGGTTGGTAAGTACGTTTCATGATGTTCTCACTTGTTCGAGAATGTCGAAATTCAGGGGACCGCGTGCCCTTAACCGGAGGCATTCGGGCGAACGCAATCGCCGGGAATACAGGATTGGTTTTCGCGGAACCCGCTATTTAAACCGTTTTTCCGTTGACGGTCAATACTTTACGAGTCGCTCGCCTGTGCCGGGCCGCGCCGATCCGGCCCCGCGACCCACCAACCCAGCCTGTGGATAAGTCCCGCTGTGGCCGCGTTTGGCGTTAGAATCTCGCCTTATCTCCAAGAATCCCGCACGCCGCCTCGGCTCGCGCCTGCCCCTCCAACACTGTGACGCAGGCGTCCGAGGCACGCTCGCACGACCGCTTCGGGCCTTGTTGCGCGACTGCGACAAGGGCGCCGGCGAGCCGCGCTGTGCACGCAAAAAACGACAGTTACTTGATGAACGATTTCTGGCAACACTGTTCCGCACTGCTGGAGCGCGAGCTGACGCCCCAGCAGTACGTGACGTGGATCAAACCCTTGGCCCCGGTGGCCTTCGATGCGTCGGCGAACACGCTGTCCATCGCCGCGCCGAACCGCTTCAAGCTGGACTGGGTCAAGAGCCAGTTTTCGGGCCGGATCTCCGATCTGGCCCGTGAATTCTGGAACACGCCGATCGAAGTCCAGTTCGTCCTCGATCCGAAGGCCGGCATGCGCAGCGCCGCCGCAGGCGCCACACCGGCCGCCCCGCGTGCGCCGCTGACCCCGAACGGCCCGGCCGCGACGGTCGCCGCGATCGCCGCCAACCTGACCGCGAATGCTTCCGCTGCGCCTGCCGCGCCGGCCGACGTGCCGATGACGCCGTCGGCGGCCGCCGCACACCACCTGAACGCCGACGACGCCGACATCGACCTGCCGAGCCTGCCCGCGCACGAAGCCGCGGCCGGCCGCCGCACATGGCGTCCGGGCCCGGGCGCCGCGCCCGCGAACGGCGGCGAAGCCGATTCGATGTACGAGCGCTCGAAACTGAACCCGGTGCTCACGTTCGACAACTTCGTGACCGGCAAGGCGAACCAGCTCGCGCGCGCCGCCGCGATCCAGGTCGCGGACAATCCCGGCATCTCGTACAACCCGCTGTTCCTGTACGGCGGCGTCGGCCTCGGCAAGACCCACCTGATCCACGCGATCGGCAACCAGCTGCTGCTCGACAAGGCCGGCGCGCGCATCCGCTACATCCACGCCGAGCAATACGTATCGGACGTGGTGAAGGCGTACCAGCGCAAGGCGTTCGACGACTTCAAGCGCTACTACCACTCGCTCGACCTGCTGCTGATCGACGATATCCAGTTCTTCTCCGGCAAGTCGCGCACGCAAGAGGAATTCTTCTACGCGTTCGAGGCGCTGGTCGCGAACAAGGCGCAGGTGATCATCACCAGCGACACGTATCCGAAGGAAATCTCCGGCATCGACGATCGCCTGATCTCGCGCTTCGACTCGGGCCTCACCGTCGCGATCGAGCCGCCCGAGCTGGAAATGCGCGTCGCGATCCTGATGCGCAAGGCGCAGTCGGAAGGCGTGAACCTGTCGGAAGACGTCGCGTTCTTCGTCGCGAAGCACCTGCGCTCGAACGTGCGCGAGCTCGAAGGCGCGCTGCGCAAGATCCTCGCGTATTCGAAGTTCCACGGCCGCGAGATCTCGATCGAGCTAACCAAGGAAGCGCTGAAGGACCTGCTGACCGTGCAGAACCGGCAGATTTCGGTCGAGAACATCCAGAAGACCGTCGCCGACTTCTACAACATCAAGGTCGCGGACATGTACTCGAAGAAGCGCCCCGCGAACATCGCGCGGCCGCGGCAGATTGCGATGTACCTGGCGAAGGAACTCACGCAGAAGAGCCTGCCGGAAATCGGCGAGCTGTTCGGCGGGCGCGATCACACCACCGTGCTGCACGCGGTGCGCAAGATCGCCGACGAGCGCAGCAAGGACGCGCAGCTCAACCACGAGCTGCACGTGCTGGAACAGACGCTGAAGGGCTGAGCGCGCGCACCGCGCTTGATAATTCGGCCTCCGCCCCAATTTAAGGGGGGCGGTTCGGTTTTGAGGCACAATACTGGTTTGACCGCCCCGGTGGTGGCGGGCCAAGAGCCCGGCCGGCGGGGCGCTGCGTGGCTGCTGCGCTGCAGGCCGTTACTCAACGAAGGAACTCTATGCAACTGGTCAAGACCGAACGAGACACCCTCCTCAGGCCGCTGCAAACGGTCAGCGGCATCGTCGAACGCCGCCATACGTTGCCGATCCTCGCCAACCTGCTGATCACCAAGAACGGCCCGGACGTTTCATTCCTGTCGACCGACCTGGAGCTGCAGATCACCACGCGCGCCGACTTCGGCGTCGGCGGCGACCAGATCGCGACCACCGTCGCGGCCCGCAAGCTGCTCGACATCCTGCGCGCGATGCCTGACGGCCAGGTCACGCTGTCGCTCGCCGACAAGCGCCTCACCGTTCAATCGGGCAAGAGCCGCTTCGCGCTGCAGACGCTGGCGGCCGACGAGTTCCCGACCGTCGCGCAGGCGAAGGATTTCGGCGCCACGCTCACCGTCCCGCAGAAGTCGTTCCGCCAGTTGCTCGGCATGGTGCACTTCGCGATGGCGCAGCAGGACATCCGCTACTACCTGAACGGCATGCTGCTCGTCGTCGACGGCGACCAGCTGATGGCCGTGGCCACCGACGGCCACCGCCTCGCGTTCTCGTCGATGAAGCTCGAAGGCGGCACGTTCGGCCGCCAGGAAGTCATCGTGCCGCGCAAGACGATTCTCGAGCTGCAGCGCCTGCTCGAAGACATCGACGACACCGTCACCATCGACATCGCGCAAACCCAGGCCAAGTTCACGTTCGGCCAGGTCGAGCTCGTGTCGAAACTCGTCGAGGGCAAGTTCCCCGACTTCCAGCGCGTGATCCCGAAGGCGCACAAGAACACGTTCGAGATCGGCCGTGAAGAACTGCAGCGTTCGCTGCAGCGCGCGGCGATCCTGACCTCGGACAAGTTCAAGGGCGTGCGCTGCATCATCGCGCCGGGCCAGCTGAAGATCATGTCGACCAACGCCGATCAGGAAGAGGCGCAGGAAGAACTCGAAATCGCCTACCAGGGCGATACCGTCGACATCGGCTTCAACGTCACGTATCTGCTCGACGTGCTCGCGAACCTGAAGGTCGACACCGTGCAGGTGAGCCTCGGCGACGCCAGCTCGAGCGCGCTGATCACCGTGCCCGAGAACGACGAGTTCAAGTATGTCGTGATGCCGATGCGCATCTGACGCGCTCGACATCGCGACACACACCAGGGGGCGGCAAGCCCCTTTGGCGTTTTTATGGCGAACCGACAACCCGCCCTTTTAGTGCCTTTTCGGCACTTGGGGCGGGCCAGGAAACTGGAGCGGCCCGGCGATTTCTCGCTGAAACGCACCGCGCCGCCACGAGAGTGGCCCCGCAGAACCGGAAGATATCCATGAGTGAACAGCACAATTCGCAACCCGATAACAGCAGCTACGGCGCTTCGTCGATCCAGATCCTCGAAGGTCTGGAAGCGGTGCGCAAGCGCCCCGGGATGTACATCGGCGACACGTCGGACGGCACCGGTCTGCACCACCTCGTGTTCGAGGTGCTTGACAACTCGATCGACGAAGCGTTGGCCGGGTACTGCAACGACATCCACGTGACGATTCACGCCGACAACTCGATTTCCGTGACCGACAACGGCCGCGGGATTCCGACCGACGTGAAGATGAACGACAAGCACGAGCCGAAGCGCAGCGCCGCCGAGATCGTGATGACCGAGCTGCACGCCGGCGGCAAGTTCGACCAGAACAGCTACAAGGTGTCGGGCGGCCTGCACGGCGTGGGTGTGTCGTGCGTGAACGCGCTGTCGAGCTGGCTGCGCCTCACCGTGCGCCGCGACGGCAAGAAGCGTTTCATGGAGTTCCACCGCGGCGTCGCGCAGGATCG
>Ga0209463_1000877_pt1 | contig 20219 bp, 19 predicted proteins | sample AgamicMgSfrz_FD_187169 | JGI IMG/M metagenome (GOLD analysis project Ga0209463, IMG submission 187169) | Agave microbial communities from Guanajuato, Mexico - Mg.Sf.rz (SPAdes) (version 2) | ecosystem: Host-associated > Plants > Phyllosphere > Phylloplane/Leaf | place: Guanajuato, Mexico... | reverse complement strand
AGACATTGAGGAGCAGCTTGGTCTTCCTGTCTTAGGAGCAATAAATATTATTAATATAGATAGCGATACAAAGAAAAGAGGTAGCAATATATATATTAATGAAACAAGAGGTGATTCAATTGGCTCGCAAAAATAAAGGCGCAATTTTCCAGTCAAGGAGTAGAAGTTTAATTTCTTTAACAAATTCAAAATCATCAATAGCTGAGCAATTTCGAACAGTTCGTACAAGTATCCAATTTTCAAGTGTTGACACAGATTTACGTTCAGTGGTTGTTACATCTCCCAATCCAGGAGAAGGAAAATCAACAATAGCTGCTAATCTTGCTGTTGTATTTGCTCAGCAAGGAAAGCGTGTTTTGTTAATTGATTCTGATTTACGTAAACCAACTGTTCATTATACGCTGAATATCGAAAACCATATTGGTTTAACTAATATTTTAACCAGACAAGCAACACTTGAAAAAGCAGTAAAGACAACAAGGCAAGAAAATCTATGGGTTTTAACAAGTGGTCCGATTCCACCAAATCCTTCAGAACTTCTTGGTTCAAAAGCGATGAATGCCTTATTGGAGAAAGCAAAAAATGAATATGATTTCGTTATCTTTGATTCACCGCCGGTGTTAGCTGTGACAGATACTCAAATATTATCAAATTTAACAGATGGAACCGTTCTTGTTATTAGTAGTGGAAATACAAAAGCAGATTCTGCTAAGAAAACAAAGGAACTACTTGAGAGTGCGAAAGCGAGAATTCTTGGTGTTGTACTCAATAATAAAAAAGAACAAGACAATTCATATTATTATTACGGGGGAAAATAAGAAAAATCTACAGAAAGTCCGTTGGGGGCGAGTAGTTTGATTGATATTCATAGTCACATTTTACCTGGAGTTGACGATGGTGCATTAACCATGGAAGAAGCAGTTAGCATAGCTAAACTGGCAGTGAATGAAGGAATTACGAAGATAATTGCTACTCCACATCACCAGAATGGAACGTTTTTTAATAGGAAAAAAGATATTTTAGAAAGAATAAAAGAGCTCAATTATATGCTTCAACGTGAGAATATTTCCTTAGAAGTTTTGCCAGGTCAGGAAACACGAATTTATGGATCTTTGTTAGATGATTTTGAAAACGGCGACATTCTACCTCTTAATCACACAAATTACTTATTTGTTGAGTTGCCTTCTGGGCATGTTCCAAGATATACGGAACAACTTCTGTTCGAGATGCAATTAAAAGGACTGACACCAATTATTGTACATCCGGAGAGAAATGCTGAAGTTATGAAGAACCCTGAGAAAATATTTAAACTTGTTAAGAAAGGCGCTCTTACTCAGCTTACAGCTGGTAGTTTGACAGGACACTTTGGGAAGAGGATCCAGAAACTTTCAATTCAGTTAATTGAGGCCAATTGCACTCATTTTATTGCTTCTGATGTGCATAACACATCAACAAGAAGTTTTCATATGAGGGAATCCATTTCTAAAGTACATAAAGAGTTTGGGAGTGAGACAGTTTATTATTTTCAGGAAAATGCTGAGCTTCTCGTGCAGGGTCAATCTATATATAAGCAAGAGCCAAGTAAAATTGGGTATAAAAAATTTTTAGGGATTTTTTAATTTTACCGATAGGAGAAAACTATGAGTAATTTTAATGAATTACCAAAAACAGTAAAGAAAACAGTTCGCTATATCTATCAAGAAGCACCATTAGAGAAATTGGTAGATATTCAAAAAGTAATAAATGATGCAATTACTAAGAGAAAAATGGAAAGTAATAGTTAGACACTTATAGATAGCTAATTAGAGGGTACAAATGTTGTATTTTTTGATTAGACATCTTTCACAATAAAATTTTATGTAAAGAAGGGGTCAATTTGGATTACTCAAAACGAGTGTCACTTCTTATGGGGATGGATTCAATCATTGTCTTATTTTCGATATTTATTGGATATTATATTTTAAATCCCTATTTTAGTATTTATAGCCTAGAAATGATAATAATTAGTTCTTTAACCTTACTTATAAGTCATCATGTGTTTGCATTTATTTATCGTTTGTACCATAAGGCTTGGGAGTATGCAAGTGTAGGAGAGCTTGTTACTATTGTGAAATCTGTTACATTCTCTATTGGAACTGCGGCTATTGTTCAGTTGCTTGTAAGTGGGAATGTTTATGTTCGAGTGTTATTCATTACATGGCTTTTACACATGTGTCTTATTGGTGGATCTCGATTCTCCTGGAGAATAGTGAGAGGTCGATTTATTAAGTCGAACGTAACAAAAAAAAATGCACTTATTATTGGAGCAGGTTCAGCGGGTACTATGCTTGTTCGCCAATTATTAAAAAATAACGATAGCGAACTAAAACCAGTTGCTTTTGTAGATGACGATGCCACAAAACAAAAACTTCAAATTTATGGCGTAACAGTACTTGGGAAAACAGAAAATATTCCTGAAATCGTAAACAATAAGGAAATTGATCATATTATTATTGCAATTCCGTCACTTAGCAAACACGAAATTCAAAAGATTTACCAAGAGTGCAGTAAAACAAAGGCACAAACAAAAATTATGCCAATGATAGAGGACATTGTTACAGGTAAAGTATCTGTAAATCAATTCCGAGATGTACAAGTTGAGGATTTGCTTGGACGTGATCCTGTACAACTTGATATTCAAAGTATATCTAAGAAACTGTCGGGGAAAACCATACTTGTTACAGGTGCTGGTGGATCAATCGGTTCAGAGATTTGCCGTCAAGTCAGTAAGTTTAAACCAAAGAAAATATTGCTTTTAGGTCATGGTGAAAACTCTATCTATTCCATTGATATGGAGTTGAGAAATCGCTACCAAAATGAATTTGAAATCATACCTATTATTGCTGATATACAGGATCGAAATCGAATTTTCCATGTGATGGAAGAGCATAAACCTAATGTTATTTATCATGCTGCTGCTCATAAGCATGTGCCTTTGATGGAGTATAATCCGAAAGAGGCTGTGAAGAATAATGTGATTGGGACAAAGAATGTCGCGGAGGCCGCGGATACATTTGGGGTGGACACTTTCGTACTTATTTCATCTGATAAGGCAGTAAATCCAACGAATGTTATGGGTTCTACTAAGCGTATTGCAGAGATGGTTATTCAAGAATTAGACAAGCATAGTCAAACAAAGTTTGTAGCTGTTCGTTTTGGTAATGTCCTTGGCAGCCGTGGTAGTGTTATTCCTTTGTTTAAAAAACAAATTCAAGTTGGTGGGCCGGTTACAGTTACTCACCCTGAGATGACAAGGTATTTTATGACAATTCCGGAAGCTTCAAGACTTGTTATGCAAGCCGGGGCGCTTGCTAGTGGTGGGGAGATTTTTGTCCTTGATATGGGTGAGCCCGTAAAAATAGTAGATTTAGCGAAGAATTTAATTAGATTGTCCGGGTATACAGAAGAAGAAATTGGAATTAAGTATTCTGGGATTCGTCCTGGGGAGAAGATGTATGAGGAACTTTTAGGAAAGAATGAAGTTGACAGTGAGGCTGTGTTCCCTAAAATATTTGTTGGTAAGTCAGTTAAGGTGAATTATTCTCGAGTAAGTACATTGATTGAGGATTATAATGATTATGATTCAGAATATATTAGGAAATATGTTTTAGAATTAGCTAATAAGGAAGAAGAACTGTTAATAACTAATACTAATTAAATTATTGGTATTTATTGGGTCGTTTACAATTTCATTATCTTGAGGAGTGTTTTTTATGGAAGATAGAATTTTTCTTGCTTCACCGCATATGTCTGGATTAGAAATGCCATATGTTCAAGAAGCATTCGATACAAATTGGATTGCACCACTTGGGGCAAATGTAGATGGATTTGAAAGAGAGTTAGCAGAAATTGCAGGAATTTCACACGCTGCTGCTCTTACATCTGGTACATCTGCCATACACTTGGCCCTTAAGGCGCTAGGGGTTGAGAAAGGGGATGTTGTCTTTTGTTCATCACTCACCTTTTCTGCAAGTGCAAATCCTATCATATATCAAAATGCTACCCCAGTATTTATTGATAGTGAGCCGGATAGTTGGAACATGAGTCCAAAGGCTTTAGAGAAAGCCTTTGAGCATTACAAGCCAAAAGCTGTTATTGTCGTCCATTTATATGGGCAATCTGCTCAAATGGATGAAATAATGGAGATTTGTGAAAAGAATAATGTTCCAATTATTGAAGATGCAGCTGAAAGCTTAGGTTCAACGTATAAAGGGAAAATGACTGGATCAATAGGGAATTTTGGTGTATTTTCTTTTAATGGTAATAAAATTATTACTACTAGTGGCGGAGGCATGCTTGTTTCAAATGATGAAGAGGCAATTAAAAAAGTTCGTTTTTGGGCTACCCAGTCAAGAGATTCAGCACGGCACTATCAACATAGTGAGCTAGGCTATAATTATAGAATGAGTAACGTTGTAGCAGGCATAGGCAGGGGTCAACTGAGAGTATTAATGGACAGGGTTGAGAAAAAAAGAGAGATATACCAATCGTATAATAAGGCTTTCAAAAATATTGAAGAGATTGAAATGATGCCAAATTGCAATTATGGAGAATCAAATAATTGGTTATCTTGTATTACATTGAAAGAAAGTAGCATAATAAAACCTTTAGATATAATACTAGCATTAGAAAACGAAAATATCGAGAGTAGGCCCGTATGGAAACCAATGCATCTTCAACCTTTCTTTAAAGAATATGATTTCTTTAATCATAATGACAGTGGGATTAGTATATCAGAGGATATATTTAATAGAGGATTATGTCTTCCAAGTGATACAAAAATGACAAATAGTCAAATTACAAGGGTTATTAATACAATTACTACTTTATTTAGATAATACTTATTAGGGGTGTCGGGTTTTGTATGCAAAATATTTTAAAAGAATAACAGATTTTTTATTACCTTTAATAGCTTTAATTTTATTATCTCCAATTATTGTATTAACAGCAATTTTAGTTAGGTGTAAATTAGGCAGTCCTATCATCTTTAAACAAAAAAGACCCGGAAAAGATGAACAAATTTTCACTATGTATAAATTTAGATCTATGACAGATCAAAGAGATAAAAACGGTGAATTATTACCTGATGAGGTTAGATTAACAAGGTTTGGTAAGCTCTTAAGAGCTACAAGCCTTGATGAATTACCTGGACTTTTTAATATCTTAAAAGGCGACATGAGTTTGGTAGGACCAAGACCTTTAGCTACTATTTATCTTCCATATTATAATGATAGAGAGCGATTACGTCATACAGTTCGTCCTGGGTTAACAGGATTAGCGCAAATTAATGGTCGGAATACTGCAGGGTGGGAAGATAGATTTAATTTTGATATTAAATATGTAGAGAATATCACATTCATAGGAGATATTAAAATAATATTTCAAACTTTTATAAAAGTTATAAAAAGGGACGGTATAACTGTAAGAGGGACTACAAAGGTAGTTGATTTTCATATTCATAGACAAGCTCAAATAGAACAAAACAAACAAATCAAGGAGCCCATAAGCTAATGAATATATATAGTGAAAATTTAATTTTAAGAGCAATTGAATTAGAAGATATGGAATTATTAAAGAGCATGATAAATAACCCTAATATTGAAAATATGGTTTTAGGTTGGTCGTTCCCAGTTTCAAGCAATCAACAGATTAACTGGATAAATAATCTAAAAGGTGATAAAAATAACGTTAGATTTATTGTTGATATGAAAAATGTAGGTGCCGTTGGATTAGTCTCATTGACTAACATAGATTATAAAAATGGAACAGCTACAATTAACATTAAACTTAATTCTGATGATATCAAACAAAAAGGATTAGGGTATAAAGCAATAACATTATTATCAGATTATGCATTTAACCAACTAAATTTAAATTGTTTAATAGCAAATATTTTGAATTACAACATTGCTTCACAAAAATTATTTGAAAAATGTAGATTTACGCTAGAAGGTAGATTACAAGAACGGATTTATAAAAATGGCGCGTATCAGGATGTATATTCTTATTCCTTATTGAAGAGAGATTTTATAAATGAAAGAAATAGGTAGTGAATATTGGATAGAAAGAATTGAAGGCAAAGAATTTAATGGGTCTCAAATTCCATCTTGGTTAAACATTGGCAATGCGAATGAATATTTACTCTCCGGGCGGACAGCTATTGATCTCGTTTTAAAAGATATTTTATATAATAAAAAAGTTTGCACAGTGTATTTCCCATCATATTGCTGCCAGTCTATGTTACAACCTTTTATTGACAATGATATTCATATTGAAATTTATAATGTGTATAACACAAATAATGGATTGAAGTTTGACATAGATGTTGATCAAAAATGTGATATTTTTTTCGCAATGAATTACTTTGGTTATTCTGATGGAAGAATGGATTATTATATAGAAAAATTTAAAAGTAGAGAAGTAATTATTATAGAAGATATAACTCATTCTCTGCTTTCGTCAAACTCATATAATAACAATTCTGACTATCGAGTTGCAAGCTTAAGAAAATGGTTTCCTGTTATTAGCGGGGGATTAGCAGCTAAAGCTGATGGTAGTTTTAACATTAAAGTAAGTAAAAATACATTGGACGAAATGATAACGGTAAGAAAGAATGCAATGCTTGATAAGGCTCGATATATAAATGGAGATACGACAGTAAAAAAAGAAGATTTTCTCCAAAAATACAGTGTTGCAAATAAAATGCTTAATGAAAATTATTCTCTTTATAAAATTGATGATGATTCACTTCAAATTTTAAACGAGATTAATATCCCAAAAATGGTTAAAGTACGCAGAAAAAATGCACAAATTATTCATGATTTTATTAATAAAACAAATGAAATTAAACCAATGTTTCCAATTCTATCAGAAGATGATTGCCCAATTTTTATACCGGTTTTATTAGACAAAAATATAAGAAATCATCTAAGGGAACATTTGATTAAACATAAGATTTATTATCCAATTCATTGGCCAAAACCAGAAATAGTTAAACATGATCCAACTTGTATATCTATCTATGATATAGAACTTTCATTGATTTGTGATCAAAGGTACGATGTTTATAACATTAAAGACAGCGTTAATGAAATTAAACGTTTTTTTAAGGAGTTTAGTTATGGGAAATGATTTAGATGTGTATTTTGACGATAACTACGGAAAATTATATGAAAAAGTTGAAAATGGGAAGGCTGAGATTTTTAACTTTAATTGTAAGTTCGGAATTATAAGAAATCAATTCATAAAAAGAGAAATACCAATAAGAATTAATAACGAAATTTATTATGATATTGTTACGCCATATGGCTATGGTGGACCAGTAATTATTAAATGGGAAGAAAATAAAAAAGATGAACTATTAAAAGAGTATACAAAAGCCTTTTCACATTATTGCGAGGAGAATAATATAGTTAGTGAATTCATCAGGTTTCATCCAATACTAGAAAATGCCGAGGATTTTACCTCAGTATATGATGTTAATTGTATTAGAAAAACACTTGGAACAAACCTTAAAGATTTTGAAGACCCATTTCAAATAGAATTTTCTAAAAGTTGCCGTAAGAACATACGTAAGGCTTTAAATAAAGGTGTTTCTTATAAAATCACTGAAAAACCTTCAAACCTTAAAGAATTTAAAGAGATCTACTATTCTACTATGGATAGAAACAATGCCACTGATTACTACTATTTCGATGATGAATATTTTGATAAGGCATTAGCATTATTTACAGATAATATTATTACTGTATCAGCTATTTATGATGGTAAAACAATTGCCCAGGGTTTCTATCTTGTTTTTGATAAAACAATACATATACATTTATCGGGGACTCTTTCGGAATACCTCTATTTATCGCCCGCATATATTTTAAGGTATGCAGTTACATTATGGGGGAAAGAAAAGGGTTATGAGCTAATACATCATGGGGGCGGTAGAACAAATTCTGAAGAAGATACTCTTTATAAGTTTAAAAAATCTTTTGCTAAGAATACAAGCTTTAATTATAGTATTGGAAAAAAAGTATGGAATAAAGAGGTTTTTAGAAAGTTATGCAAAAATGTTGGTGTTGATGAAGACTCCGAGGTTTTCCCAGCATACAGAAATTTAAAGGATGAACAAAAGTGAAGGATATTTTAATTGTAGCGCATTTTACCCAAGTTCCTGGTGAACAGGGCAATGGCCGTTTTTGGTATATTGCAGATATATTAGCTGACAAGGGTCATAATATTGAAATAGTAACAACGCAATTTTCACATAGAACAAAAAAACACAGATCATTAACAGGTGAACAGGGCAATCAATTAAAATATAAATTAACAATGCTAAATGAAAGTGGGTATAAAAAAAATGTATCCCTTAAACGTTTTTATAGTCACTACACCTTTGGTAGAAATCTAAAAAGATATTTAAGCAATAGGAACAAACCAGATATGATTTATTGTGCTGTTCCCTCATTGGATGCGGCATATGTTGCAGCACAATTTGCAAATGATAACAATATTAAATTTGTAATAGATATTCAAGACTTATGGCCGGAAGCTTTTAAAATGGTATTTAATAAGCCAATTATTAGCGACCTTGCATTTTCTCCAATGAACAAAAAAGCTAACTATATTTACAATTCAGCTGATAATATAATTGCTGTATCAGAAACATATGTAAATAGAGCTTTAGCTGCTAATCAAAACTTAAAAAAAGGTATAAGCGTATTTCTAGGGACAGATCTATCGTATTTCGATACATTTGCTAAGGAAAATAAAGTTAACAAGCCCTTAGAGGAAATTTGGCTTGCATATATAGGAACGTTGGGACACAGTTATGATTTAAATACAGTTATTGACGCTTTATCTATTTTGAAAGACAAAGGAATAAATAACATTAAATTCATTGTAATGGGAGATGGACCACTAAAGGTTAAATTCCAGGATTATGCTAAAGCGAAAAAAGTTTATGCTGAATTTACAGGAAGACTAAATTACGAAAAAATGGTCGGTATCCTTGGATCTTGTGATCTTGCTGTTAATCCTATTAGGTCAAATTCCGCCGGTAGTATTATAAATAAAGTAGGGGACTATGCCGCAGCAGGTTTGCCTGTAATAAATACTCAAGAATGTCAAGAGTATCAAGACTTAATATCTAGCTATGACGCTGGAATAAACTGCGAAAACGGTAATCCGGTTGATCTTGCGGAAAACCTACTGTCTTTATATAGTGATTCTAAGTTAAGAAAAAAAATGGGTGAAAACAATAGAAAACTGGCAGAAGATAAATTTGATAGAAATAAAACCTATCCAAATCTAATTTCTGAGATAATGCAAGAGTAGACAAATGTTCCAAGTAAAGATTAAGATATTTGCTTGGGACATTTTCTAAGACTTAATTGACAAGGGTTAGAATAGTAAATTGTCAATTAAGTACTATATGACACCATATTCATTGAATTATGATATTTTGCTTCACTTTTCATAGGCACCTTAACTTTTAGGAGTGCTAAAAAGTTTATTTAAAAGATTTTTAGAATACAAATATCCTTAACGTTTACTTATAATGATGTAAGCATTGAATAATTAGATAGAGTAGAATTGGTGATTTGATAACTATTTAATATAAAACGAGCATATTTGAACTTTTATAAATAAACAAAACTATCATGAAAATAGGAGCAACGTTGAAGGTGAGGTATTATTTTGTGCTTTTAGAAGTTAAGTCGAACGATAAGCTGGGGCTTATTTTATTTTACTGTATACTTATTAGTTTGTCTCCTATTTTGGTATCTACTATGTTGATTCCAGGCTTTAATAAGGGAGGAATTTTTACAATTTTAGTAGGGAGTATGTTTTTTATACAGGCCATACTATTACTTGTTTATTTTATTACTCATAAAAAAATATTTTTTAATAAAGGTCTCTTTCTTTTTGCTTGGATTTTTATGACCTCACAAGCTATTACATTGTTCGTTTCAGCACTAACAGGTATCCAGATTAACAATTTTGATTATATAAATGTGTTTGTACGATTTATTAGTATATTGTTATTTGTATGTATCCCCTCACAGTTTAGTCTTTCCAGAAAAGGCTTAGAGAAGTTTATGTTCTCGATATTAATGTTAGGGCTTGTAGCATGTGTTTATAATATGATAGTTAATTTCAACGGTATATTAGGTATTGCTAATATTAATAACCCCTATGCGGTTAACTTTAAGTCTTTTTTTACGAATAGAAATAGTTTTGGACAATTTTTATTTTTTTGCGTAATTGCGAATACGTACCTTTATATTACAAAGAAATCTGTTTTTTATTGGGTGTCCTATTTGATTTTAGGAATAAATGTATTTGCAACTCTTTCAAGAACAGTAACTGCATCAGTATGCATATTTATTTTAATATTCTTTTTAGTTTATTTTAGAAAGAAAGTCGTGACCCAAATATTGGTTTTTACATCAGTTATTTTTTTATTTTTTATTATTTATTCTAATCCACAAGTGAATAATTTTATAGTAAATATATTTATGAGGGAAGAGACGGGAACAAGTGGGAGAAGTGCAATTTGGGAAACTGGTTTTCAAATACTAAATCAATCAAGCTGGACATTTGGAATTGGCTATCTTACTAGTACAAGGTGGATTGAAACTATGGGGTTTCCAAATGAATTCCACAATTTTTATATAGAGACATTAGTTGGCGGCGGTGTCATAGATCTGTTACTTCATTTAATTATTTTTATCTTCATTTTAAATAAAGTAATGACTATATATAAAAACGATAAGATTACAGGTACTATTTATTTTGCTGGATTTTTAGCGTTATTGTTTTATTTATTCTTTGAAAGTGCTTCTTTTGTTTCAATGGGATATGTTGATTCTATATTTAGAATTTTCTTTATAACAATTCCACTATTGTATGCAAATAATTTCAATAAAAGTTCATAACATTCCTAAGCAACATATTTAATTAAAAAATTAATTACTAAAACAAAATTCTATATTTAGAATGCTAAATTACACAAGTTCAAAAGTCGTTTGAATACTAGATAAATGGATATGGAATTGGATAATCTAAGGTTCAAACTTCAATAAAATCAGGAGGATGGCTGCTTGATAACGCCAATAAATCTACGGGTTGTAAAGAGTTCATACAAAAAGTACAAAACTCTGTTAATCGATGTTTTAATTAATATTCTCTCATTCTCATTGCTTATAGTAGCTCAACAAATTGTTGCTTTGCCGATTATTTCAAGGTTCTATGATACTGATCATTTCGGAAAAATAGTTATAGCTTTTGGCATTAGTAATATTATTACCTCTATGTTTGGTTTTAGTATTGGAAACGCTAGATTTTTAGATCAGAAAGTTTATAATTCTATTTACCTTAAAATGCTTAAAATAAGTAGTGTATTTTTAGTTTTTATTTGCTTTATTATTTATTATTTCTTCTTTTCCAGAAGTTATATTGATGGTTTTATTTATTCTATTATATGTGTACTGGGAAGTATTAGATATTTTATTCTCTCAGAATACCGTGTAAAGGATACACACAATTGGGTTTTTAAACAAAATTTAAACTATTTGTTAGGGATATTAATTGGTTTAGTATTATTTTATTTTCAAAGAAATTGGTTAATGATATTTCTAATGGCCGAAATAATTTCAGTATTATTTTCCTTATATCATCTCCAAAAAGACAATTTCTTGAAAAAATTCGAGGATAACAGTAGTTTAAAATTAACTAATACTATCCACTTAATTATTAATAATGGAGCTTCTTATTCCTTAATGTATTATGATAGATTTGTAATTTATCCAATATTGGGTGCAGTCAATGTTAGCTTATATTATTCAGCTGCAATATCATCAAGGATTGGTGGATTAATAATAAATCCATTTTCCAATTTTATTTTAGGTAAATTGGCAGGTAAAAAAGAAGAAAATAATACTGAAAGGATAATCAATTTAGTTATCTTGGGATCCATATTTGGGACTATTCTATACTTTATATTGAGTATAATCACAACACCTATACTTGTAGCAATCTTATATCCTAATTTCCTAGCAAAAATAAAGGATGTTTTTGTTCCAATATGTTTAGGAGCAGCAATTATGGGAGGAGTTAATATTCTTAAACCTGTAATAATGAGATACAGGGGAGCTAAGTATTATAATAGATTATTTTTGGTGTATGGGGTTATGCTAATAATTTTGTCGGTTTTCCTGTGCATCAAGTATAGTTTATTAGGTGTAGCTATCGCAAATACAATTTCAAGTGCTGTATTGTTTATTTGGTTATTAATTAGTTTAAGGAATTATAGCAAAGATAAAAAAATAATTCCTAAGTAATAATTATCAACAATTAGCTTTCTATTAAGTTAATTATGTAGACCCTCACTCAAAATCAATTGGTTTAAATTATTTATTAATTATGGTAGCTCTGTCTTATTCTTTAATTAAAATTAATAATTAAAAACTGTTAATAGTTCTAATTTCCTTATAACTGTTAACTAGAGTGGAGTTTATTATAAGTATATAAAAATGTTTCTATATTTTATTTAAACATAAAATTAGATCGGGGAAAAAGTTGCTCTCCATGATGTTTTGTTACCTGAACAGAACATTATGGAGAGCGACTTTATATATATATAAATTATTATTTACCATTTAGTAAAAAAAATTTTTCTTCTATATTTTGCTTACTACGAGGAGCTGTGTGGTTTTTCTTATGGTATGAATTATTCGTAAAAGAAAGCATTTTAATTTACTACTTAAACGTTTATTTTGGTTTTGAATAAAAAACAATATGCCATACTTAACTATTAACTGACTTTACTCCTCCCGTATTTTCAAAGTACATAATACTTATGTAGTGGGTATCATTTGCATTAATGATTAATGATGTAAACAATTGGAGGTATATAAATTGCTAAGAAGAGGGTTCTTAAAGAAAATCTTACTTTTCACTTTTGCCTTCATTTTCGGCTATTCAGTAAAAAGAGTAGATGAAAATATGATATTACAACGAATCAATTCAACCATGATTAAAGGTAAGGACGCGAAGTCGATTACTAAGGAGATTCGTTTATTAAATGATTCTAAAGTAGAAGTTGTTAATCTAAAGGAGAAGTTCGGTGCTATCGGTGATGGGAAAACTGACAACTATCAAGCTATTTTAAATGGCGGAGCTTACGCAAGAGATAATGATATGTGTTTATATATTCCGAGTGGTAATTATTACTGTTCGCGCAATGTTGTTATTGAAGGTGTAAAACATATTATCATTGACGGATCAATAAATATGGGTAAGGGAAAGACTTTCAGTATTGTCTATGATTCTTATTTAGCACCTGCCAATTGGAAAATATTTAATGTAGATGGTAAATTGCTTTTAAGTGGCCTTAATTCGTCTAGAGTGGAAGTTATGAAAGCCAAAGAGTTAGAACTTTATGCTCATGGTAATATAACAAAAAAAGAGTTTATTGCTTATAATACGTTTATCTTAGGCAAGATTGATACCTTCAAAATATATTCCGAAGGTGCTCGCGAAGGATGGATAAATGAAAACAAATTTTATGGTGGAAGAATGATAAATATAAATATAGACGGAAACTACCATCATAATAATAATATTTTTTATGGAACGATGCTTGAAGGATTTACGCTTGCTTTAAATAAAGGAAGTTCAAACTTTTTCTATGATGTTCGACTAGAGGGTACAAACTCGATTAACTTTGGTGTAGGAACTAGTGATAATATCATATATAAAAGTTGGCACTCTAGCCCCTTTATCTATTTAAGAGATTCAATGAATATCCCTTACCAAAACGAAGGTTTTAATAATCAAATCATTTCAAACTTAGATACTTTTCATAGAAAAGATCTTATCTTTAATATTGATTCAAAATCTAATAACTTTAAATTATCAACATTAAATAGACATAAGTATGATTTATCGATTGCTGCCTCCGAACATGTATTATTTGAAACGGATTTAATTGAACTAAAAAACCCCTTCGGCATTATAGCTAAATCTGATCAAAGTTTATTTCTTATAAATTTATACGCTTACGATAAAAATAGGAAAGTAATTCCGACCGAACAGACTGACTTTACTTCACTATCAGGTGGAATTTTCAATCCTAAAACTAGTGCATATAGCTTTGGCGGCAATGTAGGAAAGCAGAATACAGGTGTCCCGTTATTTCCTCATAAAAATGTGAAGTATATTCGTTATCAAATTCGTACAGGTACTGAAACTGTAAACAAGGTTTTCAATTACTTGAATGTAATTAAAATCGAATCAAACGCTCATCACACACCTATTAAAATATCTAATAAGTTTAAAAAATGGACACATACAGAGAAACCTTCTAATGGTTATTGGGAAGAAGGAGATATTGTGTGGAACGTGGGCAAAGATAAAGATATTATATTTTGGAAACGTTTGACGACCGGTAAAAAACATTCGCTAGAAAAAGATTGGATTGAAAGGTGAAGAACAGAATATAGCCAGGGCAATATAACATAAACAACATTATATTACCCTGGAATTTAACTTCTTTACTCAATAACTCTTTAATAAAACATAATTGGATACCAAGTTTAAGAGTAACTAATTAAATACACTTCTCATTCGACAACACCACTATTTGACTGTGTGCTAATCCCTTGATTTGTTTTAAATTCATCCATTTAAGTAAATAGATAAAAATCGAGATAATCTATAGTTTTAACGCTTCATCTTGTGATTCCTCTTCCATAAAGTAAAATCGATATAGTCTTTTAATTCGTTAAGCTGTTTATCATCTATAGTAAGCAAACACTTTTTCACATATGTAAAATGACTATTTAAATTTGGAATTTCCTCTTCGTTTTGTCCCCACCCTATCAATGCTTCTGGATTTACATTAAGGGCAACAGCTACCTTCTCAACAAATTCAATTGATGGGTTAATACAGATATTACGTTCAATTTGACTAAGATAAGATTTAGTAACCCGAGATCGTTCTGCGAGTTGTGAAAGTGACATCTTCTTCTTTGTTCTTATCGTTCGTATACGTTGTCCAATCATAAAATCACCTCTTTACCATTAACCTTACTTAACTTATTATATAGAACCCTTTAAGACAATAGTTGTGTTTTTTTCTAAAATCTTATTTATTTAAAAGTATAACTTTAATCTTTTTTATAGAAAGGAAAATAACTTTGTAACCTCTAAGGGTAGTCTTTAGCACTACACCTATTATATAAAAAGTAAAAATTATCTTAATTTAATGATGATTTAGTCTTTTCGTGGTAACATATAATCAAAAAAGGATGTACATATGAACAACACAATTGTAGATGACTTGATAAAAAAGGGAATTTTTACAAATACCAAACTTCAGTTAATTACTATTGCAAATAAGGTACTGGATAGCAGCAATAACTATTCAAATAATGATTTAGCAATTGATTTGCTAAACTTAGTAAAAAAAGTAGAAGCTGATGATGTGGCTGTAAATGTTATAATTGATAAACTTAAAAAAAGCAAATAGGCGAGAAAAGAGGACTCATTTCTTTTTTCGAGATAAATAAAAAACACCTTTAAAAGGTGTTTTTTATTTATCTCACTATAGGGGGGCAGTCCTCCGTTCTGCAACAAGGGTTCTTTTTGTGATGTGTTCCGGAAATACGTTTTATGGTAACTAAAAATAAACTATTTTTTCGTTTATCTACGTTTCATGATTTGTTAAGTAAATGATAAAGTACTTTATGTATTATTGAAGTTTTACAATTTACTCTAAGTGACGACAAATACGCTGTTTTTCTACAATGTAGGTAAATGATAACTCTATTTTTAAGAAAATAATTTAATTATTACTTAATCAAAGTGGATGTTTAGGTGAAATTTTAATTTTCATTAGCTGATTAAATCGTACGTAAAATAAAAGCTAAAAAGAGAAATTTAAAACTAACAGGATTCTTCTTTTTAAGCATAGAAGGTAATAATAGTAAGTTTACCAATCAATTAGGGAAAAGGAGGAATTAAGGTGTTTAGTAGCAAAAAAGATGATATTCAAGATCATTTAATAAAAAAAGGATATGACATTAAGGAATTCATGAGTGAAAATGGGGATTGGCACTATTTCAAAGTCAGTACAACATGGTCAGGAGTTCATACAGTAAAAGTAAAAGATGGTTTTTTTTGGATATGATATCCAAAAAGTTAAATAATTAAAAACATTTATTTTAACTAAAAATGTATATCATATACAGGTTAAAAACAGAAAAAACTACCTACGCGGCGACGGAAGGTAGTTTTTCTGTCTACAAAGTGATAAGTCGATGAAGTAACTATCATGAATAGTTTTCTCAACATATAGAATGTTATTCATTATTGCAAGTACGCAATGATCTAAAATTGGACATGTTTTCTATAAAGGTAAATACTTTTTATACATTCATAAGTAAAAAATTCAATTGATTTTTTAAGGATGTGAAGAAAGTGCCTGTAAGGAAAGATATAGGAGAAATAAACAGACTTGCTCAAGCTAAGGGAGGAGTCTGTTTATCTAAAAGATACATTAATAATAAGCAAAAGTTATTTTTTAAATGTAAGGAAGATCATATCTTTCAAAAACGTTTTAACGATTTAAAATCGCATGATAGCTGGTGTCCATTCTGTGCTCAGGTCAGAAAATTAACTCCTGAATATGTGGAACAGATACTCATAGCCTTGGAAGAAGAAGAAGTGAATCTTTCGCAAAAATTACCCAAAAGTACAACATATAATCGGTTGTCGATTGAAGATATGTGTAAACTTGCTCAACTAAATGATGGTAAGTGTTTATCAGAAATTTATGTAAATATTATGACGACTCTGGAGTGGGAGTGCCGAAAAGGACACAGGTTTGAAGCAATACCCAATGATGTTAAAAATTCTAATACATGGTGTCCATATTGTAGTAATAAAAAAGTATGTGATGATAACTGTTTAACAACTGTTTATCCTGACGTTGCGGCAGAATGGCATCCGACATTAAATGGAAGGCTGACACCTTATGAAGTAGTGTTTGGTTCGTCGGAACGTGTATGGTGGCAATGCCGATTTGATAAAAGCCACACATGGCAAGCAAGAGTAGTAGATCGATTAAATCGGGGATGCCCAAAGTGTTGGAAAGGACAAAAGACATCTTTTCCAGAACAGGCAGTTCATTTTTACTTGAAACAAGTGATGGAAGACACTGAAAATAAGTTTTATCATGAAGCTTTTAAAGATAAGAAGCAAGAAATAGACATCTATATTCCATCTGTTCAATTTGCTGTGGAGTATGATGGAAGACCTTTTCATGATAGAAAAGGACAACAGGAAAATGATGAACAGAAAAATTACGTTCTGAAAGAAGAGGGAGTCAGACTAATACGAGTACGTTCTGATGGATTGCCAATTATACAATTACATGATGCATTATTATTGACTCATCATTATTCACAGGGTCGTTATTATTCATCGTTAGATGGAGTAATCCTCGAAATTTTTATTTCTTTGGATTTGCATCTCCAAAAACAATATCCATCAATTTATGAAAAGAAAAAGGACATAATTCGAAAAGTCATGCAATCTATTTCTTCGTATAATGACCGATTAGAAATCTTGAGTCAGTACCGTACTAATAAAAAAGAAAAAAGCTTAAAAGTGTTAGCTCCAGAAATTGCGGAAGAATGGCACTATACAAAAAATAGTGTAGTAGGTCCAGAACATATTTTTGCTAATTCTCACAAAGTTGTATGGTGGCAATGCGAGCAAGGACATGAGTGGGAAGCACCTGTGAAACAACGAAAAAACGGAGGGGGAAATTGCCCGATTTGTAACTCTATTGTTACAACACATCCTGATATAGCAAAGCAATGGCATCCAAAGTTAAATAAGACAGCCATTCCATACGGTATTACATATGGATCAGATGTTCAAGCCTGGTGGATTTGTTCATGCGGATATGAATGGAAAGAGGAAATAGCTAAAAGGACAGGAAGAGAAGCCAAAGGCTGTCCAGTTTGCCGTAATAAAATCCTAAATCAAGTATCTTCATTACAGGGTAAATATCCAGAAATTGCGGCGGAATGGCATCCGACATTAAATGGAGGTGTAACACCAAATGATGTTTTACCAAACTCGAAAGAATCTGTGTATTGGATGTGTCGAAATAATTCAGAGCATGTATGGAAAACGAGTATTACGTATCGGGTGAATAGAAAAACAGAATGTATATATTGCACAGGCGTAAGAACACACTTTGAAAATGGATTTTCCTCTCAATATCCCAAACTTATGGAAGAATGGTGTTATGAACAAAACAAGGGAATTAATCCTGATGATCCATTTTTAAAACCTATGGAAAAAGTATGGTGGCGCTGTAAAAAGAAACAGAACCATATCTGGGATATGCCCGTTTGGTATCGTATAAGAGGAGAAGGCTGTCCTTATTGTGCCAAAAAGCGCGTGTTACCAGAGGAGAGCTTTGCTGCCCTACATCCTAAATTGCTCTCAGAGCTACATTCAAAATTGAATGAGGGAGTAGATCCATGGCAGTTGACACCTAAATCAGGGAAAAAAGTGACATGGCAGTGCAAGAGGGATGAACGGCATATATGGGAAATGGGAATTCATAGACGCACTCATCATGGTGAGGGTTGCCCATACTGCTCAAAGACACGCGTGTTACCAGAAGAAAGCTTTGCTGCATTATTCCCAGAAATACTCGAAGAATGGCACCCTGTCTTAAATGAAGGAATTAATCCCTGGAGTCTATCCTCTAAATCAGGGAAAAGAATAACTTGGCAATGTGGAAATAATGAACGGCATATATGGGACACTATTTTGAGTTCCAGAACATCAGATTTAACTAAGTGTCCTTACTGTTCGGGAAAGCGTTTTTTACCAGAAGAAGGATTTGGTGGTCGCTATCCATATTTAGCAAAGCAATGGCACCCTAGAAAAAATAAAAGAGACCCTTACGGATATGCCCCTAATTCAAAAATGGTTGTTTGGTGGTTCTGTGAAGAATGTAACCATGAATGGAAAGAGGAAATGGTAAAACGTACAACTACAAAAAAACAGAAACCTTGCTGTGGTAAATAATAGAGGGGTAAGAGAACGATTCAATGAATTGGCTAAAATAGAAAAGAGGTCAAAAGCCTATTTGAATAGGTTTTTGACCTCTTTTTTTATTTCATCACTTGCCCACTAGAAATTCTTACTTTACAGGAGCCGCGCATATCATTATTCGTATTAGATAGCCAGGAAAGGTTATACGAGTTACCTTTCACCTCAAATTATCAAAAGTTAGTGTCCTAACCTTTGAAATTACTCTTCATATTCAAATTCTATTCCTTTAACACCTGGTGGAAAGGAGTTAATAATCGAATCAGATGTAGAAAATAGATTGTCATTAGAGATGGAAATAACAGAGCTTCCATCATAACAAACCCAAAACATTGTAGAGTCTTTTTGAAGTGTAATAATGGGCATACTTAGATAACTTTTTGGAAGAAATCCTATTTCAACGTTCATTATATACTCTCCTTAAAAATAATTACTCCGTTTCTTCACCTTCCTGCTTTTCCATCATTTTTCGATAACTGCTTATAAAAGAAGGGATTTTTCTAAAGTAATGTTTTTTCACTTCATGAAAAGGTATCCATGTGTCCTTTGCTACGATGAGATCATAAACTTCGTCCAAAATTCGATCTCGTTTCTTGGGGTTTAATTTGGTATGAGGGTAGTTGATTGCACTAATATAACGTTGTCTTAATTCGTTCGTTATCCATTCTTTCTGCTTTTGCTTTAATGCTGAAAACTTTTTATTCGTTTGAATTAAGCGTTCATTTTGATAAACATGATTTTTCATATCGTTTCCCCCTTTTTCTCCTTAGTTCCATATAAAATCATTGAATCTTCATTTACCTAGTAGGCTTTTTTCTTAAATTGTTCTCTCACATAGATACAATCTCGTTTATGTTCACGGGAAAAGAAATGATCGTGTTTATAATGTACTGTGACTTCACATGAAGGACAGACAAAGAAACCCATTCTTATTTTATCTTGATTGACCTCATGCGCATAAAACTCTCCTGTAGCTCTAAACATTACCACATGTTTAGCCTTTTCGATTTTTGCTCGCATAATCATATCCTCCTTCACCATATTTT
>Ga0209463_1000875_pt1 | contig 20244 bp, 11 predicted proteins | sample AgamicMgSfrz_FD_187169 | JGI IMG/M metagenome (GOLD analysis project Ga0209463, IMG submission 187169) | Agave microbial communities from Guanajuato, Mexico - Mg.Sf.rz (SPAdes) (version 2) | ecosystem: Host-associated > Plants > Phyllosphere > Phylloplane/Leaf | place: Guanajuato, Mexico... | reverse complement strand
CCTGAATAACTGGCTCTCGACCTTCTATAACGCGGAAGAGAAACGCCAGACCAAATTCCCGGAGACGCTGCCCGCCGACGCCCAGCCGTTCGAGCTGCTGGTGATCAACATCTGCTCCCTCTCCTGGGCAGACGTGGAGGCGGCTGGCCTGATGTCGCGCCCGCTGTGGTCGCATTTCGATATTCAGTTCAAAAACTTCAACTCTGCCACCTCCTACAGCGGCCCGGCGGCAATTCGTCTCCTGCGCGCCAGCTGTGGTCAACCGTCGCACAAAAACCTCTATCAGCAGGCGGGCAACCAGTGCTACCTGTTTGATAACCTGGCGCAGCTCGGCTTCTCGCAGCAGTTCATGCTCGATCACAACGGCGTGTTCGGCGGCTTCCTGAAAGAGGTGCGTGATAACGGTGGCATGCAGGCCCCGCTGATGGATCAGACCGGTCTGCCGACCGCCCTGCTCTCCTTTGACGGTTCGCCGGTGTACGACGACACCGCGGTGCTCAACCGCTGGATGCAGTCCCAGGACGGAAAAGAGAACCAGCGTACGGCAACCTTCTTTAACCTGCTGCCGCTGCACGACGGGAACCACTTCCCAGGGGTGAGCAAAACGGCGGACTATAAGGTGCGCGCCCAGAAGCTGTTTGACGAGCTGGATGCGTTCTTTACCACGCTGGAAAAATCGGGCCGTAAGGTGATGGTGGTGATGGTGCCGGAGCACGGCGGCGCACTGCAGGGCGACAAGATGCAGGTTTCCGGCCTGCGCGATATCCCCAGCCCGTCTATTACCAACGTTCCGGCCGGGATTAAGTTCTTCGGTATGAAGGCCCCACACGAGGGCGCGCCGGTGGTGATCGATCAGCCGAGCAGCTTCCTGGCGGTATCGGATCTGGTTGCCCGTGCGGTGGACGGCAAGCTGTTTACCGAAGACACCGTTAACTGGGACAGCCTGACCAGCAACCTGCCGCAGACGGCACCGGTGTCAGAGAACGCCAACGCCATTGTGATCCAGTACCAGAACAAACCGTACGTTCGTCTTAACGGCGGGGATTGGGTACCGTATCCGCAGTAATGCCACTACGCCCGGCGGCGCATCGCTTGCCGGGCCTACGGAAGGTGCATGTTTTGATGGAGGGTGCCGATATCGATTGAGGGCACCGACTTTGTAGGCCGGGTAAGCGCTAGCGCGCCACCCGGCTTTTTTATGCGTTAAATTTACCGACTTGCTTTAATCATGGCCGTTCTGCTGCTTTTAACCACTCGGCTACACCTTCGACCCCTAATGAAAGTAGTGTATCTTGTACTGCCACAACACGATGTAGCATTGTTCCAATATCTGTCTCTTCTATCTCTTCGGCTTCGGCAAAGAGACGGGTCATGAGTTGGGCCAAATTTTTGCCATGGTCATAGAGGTATGCTTTTGTCCGGCTGGCATAGGCCAAATAGATTTCAGTTATTGCTAGTGCTTGCTCTGGATCTTGTTGTGAAATCGCGTTGAGCCATTCATGAAACCTGAAGAAATCATGGTTCCCATTCCCGTTATCGCAGTTGTTCCCAAATATTGAAAAACAGCGGCCAATCAGTTCTGTTGGGACAGTTAACACTCCAGAGTCAATATTAAAGATATTCTTTATCTGTCCTGCCACCTCAACACCATGAGGACCACCAGCATCTAAGCCCGAACTGATCCCTACTAAACATTGCTCGCGATGTTGTTTCAAATTATCAATATTTGTCCATACATTGGCTGCGCCTCGCCATGCATCTGTACTATCCATAGCATTTAAGTCTGTTAAAAATTCAGCAAAGTTAAAATGTTGGGTCATAGTAGCTAAAGCCGAAATACGCCCCCATGTCTCAAGGCTTTCATCGTACCCTTCGCTGCGAAGTTGCGCTAGAAAAGGCTTAACTGTTTCAAAATGATTATGATAAGCATAATAAAGACATGGCTCAGCGATTTGCCAAAGCCCCGTACCATTTTGCATAGCAAGTCGATACAGATCCCAACCCAGATTGAAACATTTACTTTGTAGATAAGGTAAACGCCGCAGAATCATGCCGCGAATAGCAGGGTGTTCGTCGCTGGCAAAACGACGCAATGTCGGCTCTAACAACTCAGGGAACCCATTACCTAGATCTTGAAAATGATTGGCTATAATCATCAAAGCATCGGCAACGCTCCCTTTAGCCATATTGAGCCCTAAATCAATCAAACCTACGGAATCTCCCGAAATTGGATCTGGCTCAACAAACCGTATAAACCCTATCGCCAAAAATATCAGTCGATCGGCTTCTTTTTTATCTACTATAACATTAGCACATGCTTCAATAGCTTTAGCAGTGGATCGGTTACTTCGCCATTTTATCGGATGTCTCTCTAGCTCATCAATAACTTGACTAGCCAGCAAGTGGGCCTGAGGCTCTTCCACTGGAATCCAGTCTGGATTAGAGCTTAAATTACCATAGCGGTAGGCTAAGTACGTAACTACTCCGTCCATTATGTCATCGCGAAAAACTTCAGGTATGTTTTCCCAAAGACTAGATAACAAATATAAGAAACGGGAGGGGTGACGTGATGAAGCCTCCTGCAGTTGCCTACCGACCTCACGCTCTCCGCCAATCAAAAAATCATACGAATCTTGGTTTGAATGACCATCATAATGTGATAATAATTGCAGGACTCCATAATTACTGGCACTAAGAAATACTTCAAAAGAGAATGGCGCACTAACATACCCGGTTCGAGAATAAATTTTAGGCTGAGAGATTAATGTTCCTGCTTTTTTTTCATAGGCATCGACTAACATTTGTGCTTTTGCTGAACGCAGATAGCATGGAATTAGTATAATAAGATCCGCTTGTGATTTTAATCTCCACAGACCCGATTGTTCGGAGAGATATTCATTTGTTATATTTAAAACAGACTGTATCACAGCATCTTGTACTGGCTCAGAGAGCAGCATGAAGGCCGCCTGAATTAATGCTCCTAGCTCGTAAGACAGTTCAAAATCTAGGATCCTTTCATCACATAATATACGACCTATCAGGTCAATATTAGCTTCTGGCGATGTCGTGCATGCCCGTATTCCAAAGTAAATCAAAGCACCTTCATCATTAAAACAAAGAGTTTCACAGTTTTGCTGCCACCACTCTGAGTTTGTTTTTGCATGATGGCTTATGGCTGCCTCGATCGCGTTAAACAGAAGATTTATGCTGCTTATATAGCTTAAACCTCCTTGACGATGCCTACTACCGAATGAAGTCTCGCTTAAAAAACCATGCCTGCAGTTTGGACCCACCTCATTATAATGACTTGCGTTTATTTTGCTCCAATTCTCAATTGACGCCAGAGCTAAATCCAACAAAAAACATGATTGCTGCATACGCTGGTTAAGAAAGTTGTTGTTAGAGGCACCGAACACATGAGGCTGGCAACGTAACTTTACGCTAAGCCTGAATTGCATCGAATCCTCATTATCAATGCCATTCATTATATAACGCCAAAGCAAGGAGTCATCTATGACACCAGCAACTACACATTTAGCGATAACATGCCCCAGAAAATTATGCTCTTTTAACGGTATAGCAAGTAGTCGCTCAAGCAATGGAACAATTAATGCCAAATATTCTTGATTTATTTCCAATAAGTGCATTGCTAATTGATCTGCAATACGATTACTAGCAAGCCAATCTAATGATAATACTTCATTCCAAAAAGACAAAACGCCCGTGACATCACCATTACTCCACTGTGAAATAATATGCACATGGCCTATCAATCCTTCGACATCCCGCATGGATTTTAGGTATGGAATCAAATTATCCATCCAGAAATAATGCCATTCGATTGTCCGAGCTGAAGCATAAATAATCTGAAAAATATCGTGATTGTTTTCGCACAAGTGACGTATGAATGACCAATCTTCATGTTGAGGAGGCTGTTCGGCAAATGATTCTGCTACCAAATGTCTGATGTGAAAAGCAGCATTACCAGCCAATACCGCTCTGACTTGTCTTCTGAATTCCCGGCGTTCACCCAATGATAGCTGTGCGATAAAACTGCGGATGCTGGGACGAACAAAAGGTACTGGCGATAAGTTACTGATAAATTCATTTAGGGTAACGCCACTACGGACGGCCCCGCTTATAACAAGGACATCCAATAAGGTTTGATGCCCGAACGTTAGCTTTCTATCTTGGGTTTCTTGCAACACATTAAGACTGCATAACTTCCGTTGAATATCTTGAGAAGCGGTGAAACGCTGATATGGTACCGCCAGGCTTCGCGAAAGCAACATTTTTGATGCTATATCTTCAATTGCTTGTATGGCCGCATCACCCAATTCACTATCGGCTCGTACAATGGTATCAAGATAACGCAGTGCTAATGCCTGGCTGGTCACAACACTGAAACTGCCGTCTCGTTGGGCCAGTTCCACAAACAATGCCAACTCACGTGGATTCTTTATCAGCTCACGGGTAATAGCATCAATAGCAGTAGTCTCTACCCCTAGCGTATCAAGCAACGGCGCAATATCAGTATTCCAGTCCAGTGATTGACATTGCACTTCACAATCCCATTGCCGTTCAGCAATTTTTCGGTCGTAGTGCCTGTCGAAATCACGGCAGGCAGTGACAACGGTAAGATTAGGAATTAGCAGCAGGCGGTCGATCTGCGCAAGGAAATAAGTTAGTACACGATGATCGCGAGCGATAGAAAGTACATCTAAAGAGTCTATGACTACAACAACATGAGCATCATCAGCCAGACGGGCTGCTTTTTCTACCCACTGTTCAGAAAGGCCCATAGCCTGCCGTTGCTCTGGTGTAGCCAGATCGGCAAATTCACGCGACTGAATAAAAAATGGCACAATGTCAGTATTGGTTTTTGCCTGCTCTTCTAATGCATCTTGCAACGCAAGCATTACACAGGTTTTTCCTGATCCGGGTAAGCCCGTAAGCAATATGGATCTTTTTTTATCGCTAATCGCTGCAAGTATTTCATTGGCAGCCGGATTAACAATGCGTTGCCCTGCAATATCTCTTCGCCACGATCTGCCGATGGCAGAGGTATTAGAAAAAGAGCAACGAATCTCAGCAATATCCATTGGTGGAACCAATGATGCTCCAGCCTGCTGAATAATGCTTTTGAGATCTTCTTTGGTCAAGCGATGTTGTACAGCAGTAGATAAGTTACCGTCCCCCAGACGCGCTCCGAGTAGATCAAGTCTGGTCCAGAGTGCATAAAAAGCAGCGTCAGCATTGGTCGCTATATTTCTTAAACGTTCGTATAACAATTCAACCATACGATCCAAATCATCGCTGGTAAAAAAGCTTGTTCTAGACAAGAACTCAAATGTTGAAAGAGTTGGAGCCGTTTTCTTAATTTTTTTTGATAAAGTGTTATCCAGTGTCTGGTGCGCTTTCCCTAAACTTTTCTGGTAGCAGTCTTCATCAGGTTGAGTGATACAATGCTCTTTCAATTTTGCAAGTTCGCCAAAGTTGTTTCGGGAATAGAAGCGGACGCTTGCGTTCTGATTATTAGCTATTAAATCGGCGGTTTTATCAATTTCATCCCCTAGGTTAGCGGCTGACCAAGCACTGAAATCAGTTTGATTTTTTTTGCATTGACAGGCTATCAGAGTACCGTCTCTTTTGCCAATGACCACATCATCTACAGAATAGTTAACCGAATCAACTTCAAGCCATTGATAATTATCATCGGACAATACTTTCAATGCCCAATCAAATGCTACCAGCGTCTGGTATACGTCACCCCGATTGGAGCGAATGCCTGCAATGCTCATTGAATTTCTCCCATCGAGATTATCTTTTACCTTCATCTAGACTAAAGTTAGCGATGCATTCAGATTCAAGCATAAGATGTTGCGCCAAGCCGCTAACAGCCATATTATATTATTTCGAAGCGCATTTTGACATTGCGCTCAAATGGGACTTATTAGTCCTTTGATCCCATAACTGCCCCCCATAAAAATTGCCTTTCGTTATACTTCTCCAACACAACCACTGTAAAAAACACATTAATTACTTTGCTTTAGGCTAAGCACATTCCAAGTGTTATCTATAATAAACTCATAACGATACTTAATGCCGTTAAGTTTATAAATCGTATAATACTCATTACCCGGTTTTAAATTTATGTTTACGCATGTCTCAGGATAAGATAAATGCACAGGATAATAACCACTATCTGTGAGGACGGTGTCTTTTCCTGATTCGTTAAGGCCTATATGGTAATCACTCAACACATCACTTTTGTCAAAGCTGTAGCATACTCTTTGGCTATCTACTGACACGGCACGCCATTTACCAATGTCTATACCGTTAGTACTCGGACAACCAGTAAGAGCAATGCAACAGGCTAATATTATTAAATTTTTCATGCTGGAAAATTCCCTAATACCTTCTTATACTTTGCTATTAAACTACTTACAGGCTCAGATGGATCGTAGTCTCTATATTTGATATCGGCTGAACTATGGTAGAAACCATGGTGGGTCAACATCCAGAAGTCACTGACTATGCTCGCTTGTTGTTCTAAACCATAATCGCGTAAGCTTTTGTTATCAAGGCTGTAACTATAGTCTACAGCCCATGAGAATGCACCTCGGGTTCTTACCCACATCCCTCTTTGATGCTGCCAAACATGCATCATTTCGTGGAGAAACATATGCTGGTAGTAAACAACGGCCTTTGAAAAATCTCTTTGGTAGGTCCCCTCTCTAAACCACATTTCACCATTCGGACTCATAGCCTGTAAATCAGGTTGTAGATTAAAAGGTAAATAACTCTCCCTATGAATCCACACTCGATTGTAATGAATACTGCAACCATAAAGAGATAAGGCTAGATTAATCTCGCCTGGTCTTAACAATCTAACACCACCAATCCCTATATCATTATTTTGTTTTGCTGTGCGCAACATAAAACCCCCTTGAACAAAAGGTTAATATAGCACCGTAGAAATTTCAAACAATTATTTAGATAATGAATACATTTGAAGGTGTATTCATTTAGATAATGAATATTATTTTCAGGCCGGGTAAGCGCTAGCGCGCCACCCGGCTTTTTTATTGTCTGCTACCGCTGTTCCGCCAGCCAGGAGAGCATCTTCAGGCTTGCTGAATAATAGTCATCCTGGGCCGTAATCTGCGGCTCGCCGTTTTTTGTGCCGAGGGTGAGATCCCGCACCGCCAGCTGCCCTTCGTTCATATTATAAGGCGCGGCTTCGTTGGTGGTGACGTTCACCCAGGCCGGGGTCTGGCTGCGGCTGAATTTCTGCCACCAGCTGCGCCACGGCGTTAACAAGGCACTGTTTGGATCCTGCCAGGCGATGTAGAGCGGAATACGTATCGCGTCATAGCTCATGCGCGGCGGCCACTCTTTGGCGGGCTGCATCTTGCCATCGGCAGCCAGCGCCACCCAGTCGGTAGGCAGATTCGCTTCGCCCCAGCCCATCTTGCCCGTCAGGGTCTTCGCGTCACGGATCAGATCGCGCCACACCGTCAGGTGGCTGCGGTCGGCGAACGCCTGCCACGCCGGGAAGATAAAGTAGGAGGGGTTGAGGTTCACGTAGCTGTTGAGGTTGAACCCCTTAGCGCCCGGCAGCATCACGCGGTAGCCCGCGAAGTTGATCACCGTGTGGCTGACCAGCGCTTTGGTGATGGCATCAGAGGCAGCGCCGTAGCGCCCGTCGTGCCAGCGCGCATCGGCTTTTAAGAGTGCCCAGGCGATCAGCGCGTCGCCGTCGGTAGCGTCATTTTTATCGGGAATTGGGTCTGGCTCGACCGGGTTATAACGCCAGTAGAACAGTCCGTTCTCTTTGTTTTTTAACGTCTTCTCTGTCCAGGCCCACATCTTGTCGAAGCTGGCGCGATCGTCATTGGCTACCGCCATCAGCATCGCGAAGCCCTGCCCTTCGGTATGGGAGACGTTTTTATTGCCAGTATCAACAATACGCCCGTCCGGCATCAGAAAGCGGGATTTGTAGGTATCCCAGGCGGTGCTCGCTTGAGCAAACGAGGCCGAGAGCAGGCCTACCAGAACGACCGTCGCGACAACAACGCGCTTGACCCTAGTTAAACTCATCGTGGCTAAACTCTCTGTGAATTGTGGTAACGGAACTGAACGTCGGTATGGGAAAACAGACGCTCGCGCTGGACGGTGACGTGTGCCCCGCCGCCCTGGGCCTGCAGCCAGCGGGCGTAGAGGCCCTCAAGTATCGCACAAAAGGCATGGCACCAGCCCTGCCGATCGTCATCGCGTCCCAGCGGGAGCCCCTGCTGACGCAGCAGCATGCCGCTTTCGCTGGCCTCAATATCGATAAAGCCCCAGTTGAACTGGCGCAGCAGGGCGTTGATATTCGCCTCCAGCTCGCCCACCGTTTCCGACTCAGGCAGCGGAAAACGCTCGGCCAGCGCCTCGCCCATCTGGCGCAGGAAGGGCTGGCTGTCCGTCTGGCCGACGTTACGCACCATGTTGTCGATCATAATCGTCAGCAGATCGAACCAGCCCGCTGGTGTCTGCTGCTGCTGAAAGTAGCTCATCAGCGGTGAATGTTGACCATTCTGGGTCATCAGTTGCCTCCTAACATATAGCGGAAGTAGAGCCCGGCGGTACTTTCGTTATAGTTGCCGAACGTGTCATAGCCGACCTTGCCGCCTATCGTCATCTCTTTATTTACGTTGTAGTCCACGCCTGCCCGCACGGTGTAGCCGATGCCGCTCTCGGAGCTGCCGCCGTAGCGATAGTCACGCGCATAACCAAGGTCGTAGAGATCCTTCAGCAGCTCCTGCGCCTCGCCGCTGGTAGGGAAGTAGTCGCTGCTGTCCTGACTGTAGGATTGATAGCCGACCGAACCGCCGACGTTCAGCTTCCAGTTGTCGATTTTCTGCGAGAAATCAACCGGGAGAGAGACGCTGACGTAGTTCTGCGGGCTAAAGTAGCCCCCCTGACCGTAGGTGTAGTAGCTGAGGTTTTTTGAGAAATCCATCCAGCTTACGTTCAGGCCGGTCTGTAACGCCCGGAAGTCATCGTGATAAGGACGCAGATAGACCCCGGCGCTGGCGTTGATGCTGTTGTTGCTGGCCACGTTCTCCCCAATGTAGCTATAGCCGCCACCGTTAACATAGAAGCCCGCATCGCCATCGTCGTAGCCCAGCTGCACGCTGCCGCCGTTTTTCGTTACCCGGCCCCAGGTCTTGCCTGAGTAGGCATCCTTCATGCCGACGTAGGAGAGCAGGCTGTCGGTCACCGCCCGGCGCTCGCCTTTGAAAATAAGCGTCAGGTAGTCGGTCAGCTTCGGCGACCACTGCACGCCGCCCACCAGCGTGCTCAGATCCTGCCCGAGCGGCGTGGTGCCAATATCAACCCGATACTGCTCGCCGCTGAGCGCCATCGCCAGCTCAACGCCGTTGGCCTTTTGCGATTCAGTCGAGGAGCTGATGCGGTTGTCGAGGCTCGACTTAAAGTTCGACACGCTAAGCGCCTTCAGGCGGCCAGAGTCATACAGGCTGGCCAGGTTCGCCAGCCCTGCATCGGTCATCGGCGACAGATTTTCGCCGTTGTAGCCCAGCAGATCGCTGAAGTTTGCCGCCGTGGGGTCCGCTGCGTTCTCGGTATTATCAATCGACGAGGTAATGTTGCTGATGGCGTTGTTGAGCGGATTGGTGCCGTAGCGACGCCATGCATCTCCCGAAGCGCTGCCCGCGCTGAGGGTAATCGGCGTGGCGGTAAATTCGAAGCGCGATTCGCCAAACGGCGAGCTGGACCACGTCAGCGGCGCTTTGGCTTCGGTCAGCTTGCTGGTACCGGATTCGCCATCGCGACCGCGGATCTCTACCCCGCCCTGCACCCACATGCCTGTTTTTTGCTGCAGATCCTGCATCATCTCATCAACCTGACGCAGGGTACGGCTCTGCACGGTTTCCATCGGCAGATCGGTGCGGGTCGTGCCCGGCAATGTGCTACCCGGCTCGCGTGCCGTCTGCGCTACCTGCCACGGCAGGGTATTTTCCTCGCTGTACGTTGAACGCGACGCCATCTTGCTGTTGCCGACGAACGGGTTATCCGCCAGCAGCACGCCGCCGATGGTTGGCGTGGCGGCAGCGTTGGTGGACGCCATCCCCAGCAGCTTGCCTCGGGCGCTACGCAGGTAGGTCATCGCCTGCTGGTGGTTGCCTTTCGCCTCCTCCAGCCGGGCCAGCAACAGCATGCGATCTGCCGAGCTGTCGTTGCGCAGGCCGCTGGCAAGCGTCTGCGCTTTCTCGACGTTGTTCTCCGCCAGCGCCACGTCAATCGCCCCCACGCGGGCAGCCTGATCGTCGGTATCCCGGGTGATCAGGTAGTCGTAGACCACCCCGGCCTCTTTATTCATTTTGCCGGTCTGATAGAGGCGGGCCATGGCGAACATTAGATCGGTATTCTGCGGATCGCTCTGCATCGCCCGCATCAGCTTGTCATAGGCAGCGGCGTAGTTGCCCTGCTCGCGCAGCTGGTCGGCCTCGTTGATCACGTAACCGTTGCGGATCCCCGCCAGCTGCGTGGGCGTGCTGCGCGCCTGAAGCTCCGGGTTGGCAAGAAAGGCCTGCGCCTCGTTGTCTAACCCTGCTTTGTTCAGAACCGTAACCTGATCGGCGTAGTCTCCAGCGTTGCCCTGCACGCCCTGGCGCAGGTTTTCCCGCACCAGCGCTACCGCGCCGCTGAGATCCCCACTCTGGGCCAGCAGCTTCGCCAGCTTGCCCGCATCCACCGGGCTTTCCGGGGGTCGATTCGTCAGGGTTTTTAGCGTGTTGGCGGCAGCAACGTTATTGCCCTGGGCCAGGTAGCGCTCGGCGGTGGCCAGCTGAAGGTTATAGTTTACCCGCTGGGCCAGGTCGCGCATCTGCCCATTCTGGCTGGCGGGGGCAATGCGCGACAGCAGGGTTTGCGACTGCTGCCATGCCCCGTTCTCGCTGGCGAAAAGCGCCGCCGCGTAGAGCGAGCTGGCCCCCGCGCCGTTGCGCGCCGCCGGTGCCATCACCGAACTGGCTTCGTCGCCGCTGCCGCTCTTTTGCAGCAGGCGGGCCAGATCGAGACGCAGCCACGGATCGTCCGGTAGGCGGCTAATGCCCTGTTGGAGGATAGCGATAGCCTGCTGGGTGTTGCCCGCTGCGGCGGCCTGCTGGGCCTGACGACGGATGGGATCGCCCGGCAGGCCGGTGACGATACGCGGCTGGAGCTTCGCCTGTAGGCTAGCGGGCAGCGTGCGCAGCATCGCCTGGGCCTCGTCAGACTTGTTCTGCTCCCGCAGGACGTAGAAGAGGTTCTCCCTGGCGGCAACGTTTTGCGGCTGGTCGTTTAACACCGCGCGCAGGGCCTGCTCTGCCTGAGGATAGTCTTTGTTATGACGCAGGACGTCGGCACGGAACAGCTTCGCCGCCGTGCCGCGCTCGCCGCTCTGCTGAGCCAGCGGGGCAGAAAGGGCCAGCGCCTGGCTGACGTTGCCCTCTTTGAGCGCCTGCTGCGCCTCGGCGAGCTGGCCATAGAAGGCCGCATCCTCTGCCTGGGTTTTGCGCTCCGCCGAGGCGTCGCCGCCCTCGCTGGCGGCGCGGTTCAGGTACTGCGAGGCTGCTTTGTAATCGCCGTTGCGCTGGGCGATGTAGCCCAGCCCGGCCAGAGCGTCGGCATCTTCAGGGTTGGTTTGCAGCACCTGCTCAAACTGGCGCTTCGCCGAGCCGGTATCGCCGCTGTTGAGAGCGGTAAAGCCCTCGCCCTTCGCCGCACCGCCGACGTTTTTCCGGTAGTAGGCCTGGACGTCGCCGTCCTGAGGGTGGCGCTGGAGGAAGTTATCGTACAACCGTTCGTCGCCCGCCTGCGGTCCCAGCCACAGCAGGGCCTGGCGCAGGCCATCATCCGCCTCGCGGCTGCCGCTGGCCATCGGCTCCAGCAGGGCAATCCCGTTCCGGCGGGTCTCTTCCCGCCACGTCAGCATTTTACCCAGCGCGACCCGCGCCGCATTGTCCTGCGGGTTCTCAGCCACGAAACGCTGAAGCTCCCCTACCGCCTGCGGGTAGAGCGACTTGTCGCTGCCCATGGTCAGGTAGTACTCCGGGGCCAGGCTTGGCGGCGGCGTATCGCCGTTAAACATGCTGCGCCAGGTAGCCAGCGCTGCCGGAACGTTGCCGCTGCGCGCCTGCTGGCGGGCTAACGTCAGCTGTCCCTGAGGCACCTGCGCCAGCTGTTTGGCATTATCCAGCGCCTGTAGTCCAGCGTCAGCGGGCGCCACGGCGGCAAGTCGAGCACGCCACTGGGCGGCGGTTTGCAGATCGCCGTTTTGCTGCGCCCAGAGCGCCATCAGGTAGAGCGCCTGGGTATTGTTGGCATCCACCATCAGCACTTTTTTCAGCGACTCGCTCGCCAGATCGTCATGCGACTTCTCATGCCAGTAGTTAGCCTGGTCAAATAGCGCCTTCAGCGCCGCATCATTTGGCGCGGCCTGGGCCAGGCTTACTGCGCCGAGCGTCAGCGCCCCCGACAGGCAGAGGGTAGATAACCGGCGGGCGGTTTTAATGGTCATTGTTGTCACCCTGTTCACTCTCCATCCTGCGGATCCAGCCGCTTACGCGCCCGTTTTTTCAGTAGGGCATACAGCGCCAGCCCGACAATGATGCTGAAGCACAGCCCCAGCACCGCCAGCAGCCCAGAGTGCTGGTTGGCATACCAGATCACCATCAGGTGCATCGGCATCTCGCCGCGCGGGTACTGTGCCCCAACCCGGAAGCTGCGCACGCCGTTTTCGTTGGTGATGATGGCCGCGTCGCCGCGAATGCCAGCGTTAATCTTCGGCGAGGTGAGATCGCTGTGCAGCCGCGAGAGCTGGTCGTCGCTGCTGCCGATAGCGGTCACCACCGTGCGTCCGCTGCTCCACGGCGAGCGGAAGCTGACGAAGCCGCGCCAGGCCTCGTTTGACGAGAAGTAGCGATCGGCCTCAAGACCGTCCGCGTTCCAGTCCCCGGTCATCCAGCGCTGGATCCTCTGCCACTGGGTCGGCTCGCGGACGCTAAGCAGGCTGTCGTGGGCCACAAACGGCGAGCTTTTTAGCAGCTCGCGGTTGAAGTCGTGCTGATCCAGCCCGGTCACTGCCAGCACGTCGCGATCCCGCAGCAGTTCGAGGTTGGACCCCGCAGTGGGTATGCCCAGCACCACGCGGTTGTGGCTCAGCGCCGTCCCGGTGGCGTTACCGGAGCGGGCCGCCATATCGAGCAGCGTTCCAACCTGGGTCTCGGTGGGTTTCTCTGGCAGCAGCAGCACGGTTTCTGAGTAGTCTGCCAGCCGTGTGAAGGGGAAGGAGGCCCCCACGAAGTAGGAGAGGTTCGGCAGCAGCGCAAAGTGGCGGGTGTGGCTCAGGTCGATCCACGAGTCATCATCCACTCGGCTTTTGATGTTGTTGTTCAGCAGCACGCTGCACGGCGCGCTCTCCTTTGGCACGATGTTGAAGTAGAGCGACAGCTGGTTGTCGCCGTAGATCATGTACGGCTCCAGCGGCATGTCGAACTGCTCCTGCCGCGCGTCGCCGCCCATTTTGTGCCACAGCGTCTCCAGCGCCCCCTGCTTGTTAACCGGCAGATTGTGCAGGAAGGTGTCGTTCATGGTCATGCTGAGCCAGGAGCGATCTTCATCAATCCAGCTCTCCGACGGGAAGCGGTAGCCGATGCGCAGCGGAATGGTTTCGCCATCCCAGAGGAAAAGATCCGGCGCGGCACGGAAGGCGACCCGCAGCGCATCGTGCCAGATCCCGTTCACGGTCATGCTTTGATCTTTGCGGATCAGCTCCGAGAGCTTCACCGGACGATCCGTGGGGATCCAGCGCGGCGCGTCGTAGGGCTTGCTCACCGGGATCGACTCGCCTTCCACGGTAACGCTCGGGGTTTGCAGGGCGAAGTTATCCCGCGTCAGACGCCAGGCCGCCGTCCGCAGAGCGCGATCGTCGCTGCCCACCACCAGCAGCAGCTTGTAGGTGGGGTTCACCGGATTATCAATAATGCTCAGCGTCGGCGCGGTGCCAGGAGGCAGAGTCAAGCCGCCGATGCGCTCGCCAGGGTGGCCGACCAGAATGCCGTTCTTCTCCGGCAGGCGATCGGTGAGGGCGGCGAACGAGACGCCGCGATAGTCTGCCTGGATGCCCATCCACGAGGAGATCAACGCCGCCGCGCTGATGGTGTCCGCCGTCAGCTTCGCCGGGAAGGCAAAGGCGATGGTGGCAGGCGTCATCTGCATGCTGTCAAAGAAGGGGCGCGGGAAGTGGCTGAGATCGGAGCCGATATCCAGCTGTTGGCCCTCAAGGCTAAACTTCGAGTCCGGCAGGATGGTCACGCGATACTTATCCGTGAGATCGCGCTGGCACATCATCGCATCGCCGTCGTTGATCTTGAAGCTGATGGTATTGCTGGAGACCAGCAGCGCCGCCGGGACATCAAGCTGGAAGCGGGAGACGTCGCTGTCGGCGGCCCCCAGCGGCACGGTGCCCAGCGGCTGGCCGTTGAGCATCAGCTGCATCGTGGCGTTACGGGTCGCCATCGCCGGGGAGACCTTCAGGCTCAGCGCCAGCTGAGCGTTGGTGATCACCTGGCTAACCGGCAGGGTAAACGCCACTCCGCCCTGTAGCTGGCCGCCGCTCAGGACGATCCCCTGCGGCTGGCCCATCTGCGCCAGCGAGATATCGCTCACCACCGACGGAATGAACGCCGTCGGGGCTGGCGTAGGGCTTGCCACCGGCGGAGGCAGATCCAGCGGCAGCAGATCGGCGGGCATGGTCTCTTCCCCATACAGCGGGGTAATAAACAGCGCGCTGGCCAGCAGTGCCAGCGTGGTTAAACGCCTCATACGCTGCTCTCCTCTTGCGCCGCCTTCAGCACCGCACGCTGGCGGCGGTTTTCACGGCGCGACTTCCACGTCAGCCAGAAGAGGTCAAACACGCAGCGCATAATGGTCAGCATCGAGCGGAACGGATTGTCCTGCGGGCGCGGCGGCTGGATCCACGCGTCGGCGCGGGAGAGCACCACCCGCACCAGCTCGCGGCGGCGGGAGAGCGGAATATCTTCAAACATCAGGCGCACATAGGCATCGTCGGCGGCAATGGTTTTCACCGGAATGCTGATCGCTCCCGACTGCAGCAGCAGCTCAATCTCTTCGATCTCATCGGTCAGATGACGGTCGTCCGGAACGGCAACACGGCAGCCGCCCATGGAGAGGTCAGCGGTCTCGCTGCGGGACGAGATGCCGCTGGCGTAGTGGATCAGCGCCGGGATTTTTACGTCGATGCGGATTGTTTTCCGCGTCTGGCGCGTTTCCCGGGCAACGGCGATCGCCGCCAGCAGGAAGATCAGGCTATAGATGCCCCAGCCAACGTTAAGGGCGATAACCTTCGGATCGACGGCAAAGTGGTCATAGGCGAAGGCGCGGACGATCCCCCAGACCACGGCAATCATCAGCAGGAAGGCGATCACCAGATGCGGGCGCACGACGCTGAAATCAAAGTAGCCGACGTTGAGCAGGCCGCCCTTATCGGTCACGTTAAACTTGCCGCGCTTCGGGAAGATCATGGTCACCAGGGTAGGCAGGACGATATGGAAGGCCAGCACCAGATCGTAGATTTCTCCCCAGAAGCTGTAGCGGTAGCGCCCGTTCAGACGCGAGTTGAGGTAGATCGACAGGAACAGGTGCGGCAGCGCATAGGCAAACACCAGGCTCGCCGAGGAGTAGATGATGTTGAGGTTAAACAGCAGGTAAGCCAGCGGCGCGGTCAAAAAGATAATGCGCGGGATGGCGAACTGGTAGTAGAGCATCGCGCTGAGGTAGCACAGGCGCTGCTGGAAGGTCAGGCCGCGACCAAACAGCGGGTTGTCGAGGCGGAAGATCTGCGTCATGCCGCGCGCCCAGCGGGTACGCTGGATGATGTGCAGTACCAGACGCTCGGTGGCAAGCCCGGCGGCCAGCGGAATATCGATAAACGCAGAGCCCCAGCCCAGACGCTGCATTTTCAGCGCGGTATGAGCATCTTCGGTCACCGTCTCTACCGCAAAGCCGCCAATCTCCTCCAGCGCGCTACGGCGGATCACCGCACAGGAGCCGCAGAAGAAGGTGGCGTTCCAGTTATCGTTACCCCGCTGGATCGGGCCATAGAACAGCATCCCTTCGTTGGGGATATTGCGGCCGACGGAGAGGTTGCGCTCAAAGGGATCCGGCGAGTAGAAGAAGTGCGGAGTCTGCACCAGCGCCAGCTTGGGATCCTTCAGGAAGCCGCCGACGGTGGCCTGCAGGAAGATACGCGTCGCGACGTGGTCGCAGTCAAAAACGCAGATCAGCTCGCCGTTGGTGAGCTTCATGGCGTGGTTTAGATTGCCCGCTTTGGCGTGTGAGTTATCGTTACGGGTGATGTACCCCACCCCAACGTCGGCGGCAAACATGGCAAACTCGCTGCGCTTGCCGTCATCGAGGATATAAATTTTCATTTTATCCTTGGGGTAATCGATGCACTGCGCCGCCAGCACGGTGTCGCGCACCACGTCCAGCGATTCGTTATAGGTAGGGACGTAGACGTCAACGGTCGGCCACAGGCTCATGTCCTCCGGCAGCGGCACGATCTCGCGCTTCAGCGGCCAGATGGTTTGCAGGTAGTTCAGCAGCAGCATTACCCAGACGTAGAGATCGGCAAGGAACAGGCCGATGCCCAAAATAGTCTCTATCTCAGAGTTAAAGTGCAGGGTCTGGGTAGCGCGAAAGTAGATATAACGCGTCGACATCAGGAACGACATCACCACCATGATCACAGAAATGCTGCGCTTTTTGCTGTAGCCCATTAAAAACAGAATGCCGATGCTGATCAGGCCAAAGAGATACTGCTTCTGGCTATCCATTGGCGTAATGACCACCAGCACGGCGGCAGGCGCCAGCGCCAGGATCAAAAGATAAAACAGGAACTTTTTCATTGTTCGACCTGGCGAAAATTAGAATCCAGACATCTTTGGCTGGCTGTGAACGGTGCCGTCGCCGACCCTCACGCCCAGAATATTGGTCACCTTTCTGGCAATCAGCTCGATATCAAACGCCGCCGCCGAGGCCGGGCTAAAATCGAAAATTGACTGCTGGGAGGCGTTGGCCTCGATCACGCTCTCATCACGATGCACCACGCCAATCAGGCGCTCGCCCAGCCGCTGCTCCATAAAGGCAGTCACGTCGCGGCTGATCTGGCGACGGTTATCGCTCTGATTCAGCACTACGTAGTAGCCCGCCTTGCGGTTAAGCACGTCACCGGTTAACCGGTTATTTTCCACCTGCGGCAGCAGGGAGAGGGAGGCGGTATCGGCCAGCAGCGAGACCAGGTGCAGATCGGCCAGCCGCGACAGCGCTTTTAGCGCCGGCGAGGGGCCGGGCGGGAAGTCGGCAATAATAATTAGCCCAGGGTAGTTAAGCAGGGTACTCAGACCGCGCAGCAGGAAGTGCTCATCCTGTACCAGACGCGCTTCAAAGGCTTCGCGCTGCGGTTCGGTCGCATCGCCGTAGGGCAGAACGAAGATGTTGCCGCCCGCCGAGAGCACAAACTGGCTCCAGTCGGGGGATTCAGCTGCTTTCGCTACGAAGCCGCGGCCGTCAGAGAGCGGGACGCCGAAGTGCAGGCGCAGCGCGTTCTGCACATCAAAATCAATCGCCAGCACTTTGTTGCCCGCACGCGACAGCGCGTAGGCCAGGTTCGCCGTCATGGTTGTTTTTCCCACCCCACCCTTTGGGGAACAGACACAGATCAACGGCATGAAGCGATCCTTTCTAACAGCGATTTCAACGGCTGGTTTTTTTCAACGGCGGGCTTCGTCTCGGCGGCTTTAGGCGCAAAGAGCTGGGAGAAATTCACGGGTGCGGCGACGGCGGGCGCGGGAGCCGGGATCGGCGCTGGCATCGGCACAGGTTCGGCTGCCGGGATCGGTGCCGCAGGCGCGAGTGCAGGGGCAACGGGCGGCGTAGCCAACTGGGCGGCAACGCTCTGAAAAATCGGTGGCGCGGCATTAGGCAGCGGAGCCGGGGCGAGCGCTGCTGGCGCAGCAAACGGCTGCTCTTTCAGGGCAAAGGTATCCGCATCAACAGACTGCGGAACCGGCAGCGAGACATGGCCGCCCATCGCCAGCGCAGACTCTTCGGTCGCAGGAGAGAGCTGGTTGATAATGGCCCAGTTGCCGTAGTCATGCGCGAGGTTTTGCGACGAGAAGTCTTTAAAATCGTGTTGCTGTGTGTGAGTCTTGTCTTTAAACCTCTGCAAATCATCATAATTATTCATTTCTATGCTCATGATTTACAAATAAAAAAAGGCCCATCACCGTGTTAACCAACGTGGCTATTCATCGGTAAGGGTCTCGAATTTTATTCTGTGTTGATACGGCAGCCGTTAGCCGTCTTCCGTATGTTTAATTAATACGTCTTTATATGACTGCTCTACGACTTTCGACCTATTTACAGCAGTAATATAAGGATTTGCGGGACACATGCTATCTGTTTTTGCCGTAAAAACCAGCAAAGCTTTAAATAGTGAATAAGCAGTAAGTAACTGGAATATAATTCTAATTTAAAGCAAATTAGACTTTGGGAATGGGTTATTTAACGCGGTTTTTCAGCTTAATAGGTTGAATAAGATAGTTCTTAATTTAATAATCAGTTACCCTGTGAAATATTTTGAAATACTTTAGCACAGGATTAGGCCACTGTTTCCGTCATGCCTGATGGCGCTACGCTTATCAGGCCTACGACGCCTTAACCTTTAGAAATAAAAAAACCGGAGGCCAGGCTCCGGTTTTTTAAGATGGAAAATCAAACAACTCAGACAGGATTGATTGGCTTCTCGCCATTCTCATCCTGATCTACCGCGAAGCAGGCCACCAGCTGGCCGCCGTACGATTTTAACTGCGGCTGAAGCTGGGTGCAGGGACCAAAGCGACGACGGCAGCGGGCGCTGAAGGCGCAGCCCGGCGGCGGATTCAGCGGGCTAGGCAGCTCGCCGGTCAGCTTGATACGCTCCCGACGATCGTCCGGATTCAGGCGCGGCGTCGCGGAGAGCAGTGCCTGGGTGTACGGATGACGCGGATTGCTGAAAATCTGCTCCTTGGTGCCCTTCTCTACGCAGCGGCCGAGGTACATCACCATCACTTCATCGGCAATGTGCTCTACCACCGACAGATCGTGGGAGATAAAGACGTAGGAGAGACCCAGGTCCTGCTGCAGATCCATCATCAGGTTCAGCACCTGCGCACGCACGGAGACGTCGAGCGCCGATACCGGCTCATCGGCAATCACCACGTCCGGATCGAGCATCAGGCCGCGGGCAATCGCAATACGCTGACGCTGGCCGCCAGAGAACATGTGCGGGTAGCGATCGTAATGCTCGGTCTTCAAGCCCACCTTCGCCATCATCGACAGCGCTTTTTCACGCAGCTCTGCTTTGCTGAGGTTGCTGTTGATCTGCAGCGGCTCTTCCAGGATCTGGCCCACTTTCTTACGCGGGTTCAGCGAACCGTAGGGGTTCTGGAAGACAATCTGAATCTTCTGCCGACGCAGCTTCTGCGCCTGCGGATCGTGCTTAAGCAGATCCTGGCCCTGATAGTAGAGCTCACCGCCGGTGGGCGTCTCAATCATGGTCAGCAGACGGCCAAGCGTGGATTTACCACAGCCGGATTCGCCCACCACCGCGAGGGTTTTCCCGCGTTCGAGAGAGAATGATACGCCGTCCAGGGCTTTTACCAGGCGCTCCGGGGCAAACAGCCCTTTCTTCACCGGGTAGTGTTTTTTCAGGTCAATAGCCTGTAACAGCACAGGGGTTGTGGCCTCATGCGTACTCATAGTTAGGCCTCCCGGCATCATCGAGTGGATAGTGACATTTTGAGCGACGTCCATTGTCCACCAGGTTCAAGCCTGGCTCTTCGACGCGGCATTTATCCGTAGCATACGGGCAGCGCGGATTGAGCAGGCAGCCGGTCGGGCGATCGTATTTACCCGGCACCACGCCTGGCAGCGAGGCCAGACGCGCTTTGTCCTGGGCAAACTCAGGCAGCGCACGCAGCAGCGCCTGGGTATAGGGGTGACGCGGCGCGCGGAAGATCTCGTGCGAACTGCCAGACTCAACGACCTGGCCCGCATACATCACGATGATTTTGTGTGCCGCTTCGGCCACCAGCGCCAGATCGTGAGTAATCAGGATCAGCGCCATGT
>Ga0209463_1000869_pt1 | contig 20404 bp, 14 predicted proteins | sample AgamicMgSfrz_FD_187169 | JGI IMG/M metagenome (GOLD analysis project Ga0209463, IMG submission 187169) | Agave microbial communities from Guanajuato, Mexico - Mg.Sf.rz (SPAdes) (version 2) | ecosystem: Host-associated > Plants > Phyllosphere > Phylloplane/Leaf | place: Guanajuato, Mexico... | reverse complement strand
TTACATCAAGTATTATAATGAAGAGCGTATCCAAGAAAAATTAGGCTACCACGCACCAAAAACATTTGGTAGCATGGCAGTCTAATAAGGGTGTTTTATTTGTGTCTCATTCTGCTATGTCAGTCTAATATAAAGGGTAGGTTCATCAGGGTGAGAGAAAACAAAACCGCTCACTTGCCCCATCCGCTTCGCCGTTTTTCCCGTCCCATGCTGTCCGCCTGTGCGTTTAATATGAACGCCGGAAATGTCCATTTCATCTTCAATGCATGTGACATGCTGAAATCCAGCTTCTTCAACTTCTTTTCGATCCTTCTCCGATTGAGTATAAATTGGCCCATCTTGAGCTAATTTTCTTTTGGCCTCGTCGTCAAAGTGGTCCACATGTAAATGAGTGAGTAAGACAGCATCTGGGTGTAACAGACTGTCTAAATCTATATTTACAGGAAGCTCCACAATAGGATTGTTCAAATGTTGATTGGCTGTATGAGGGAACGGTGGATATGTTCCTTTTGCTGCTAAAAAAGGATCGATTAAAAAAGTTGAATGACCATAGTGAAGGTATAAAGTAGCATTACGAATGAGTGTAATTTTCATAAAAAGGCCTCCTTTTTTTCTGATTAAGTTTACAGTATATTAAAAGAGTTCTATGTGACAGAGGATCATGAAAGTCTTTCATCGGAAGGGCTTGATTTTTGAAAGAGGTGAGCCAATGCTAGACCAAACAGATATGAATATTTTAAAAGAGCTATCAAAGAACAGCCGATTAACGATGAAAGCTCTAGGTGAAAAAATTCATTTAACCGGCTAAGCTGTTGCAAATTGGGTGTTAAAGCTAGAAGAAGAAGGCGTGATTGAAGCATATACCATTTCAATTGATTGGCTGACACAAAAGACGATTCACACCTTTTTGCAGCTCTATACCCGTAGTCAGCATTATGAACCACTTCTGTCTTTTCTATATGAAAAGGAAGAAATCAAGAATTTGTTCAAAATAAGTGGTGAGGGGTGTTATATGGCTGAAGGACATTTCTCCAGTCATGATGAACTTGATCAGTTTTTAACGGAGCTGACAAATTACGCAAATTACAAACTCTCTATTGCGGTTAAACGTCTCATTTCATCAGTAATCGAAGAGACGCAGGAGGAGAAGGAACGATGCAAAAATTAATCGAAAATCAAGCTGAACCGATGACAAAGGAAAGAATCAAAGCAGACTTGGTTCAACTTGGTGTGAAAAAGGGCATGATTTTATGTGTTCACTCATCTTTATCATCAATCGGCTGGGTAAACGGAGGCGCTGTAGCCGTCATACAAGCATTGATGGAAATCTTAACAGAAGAGGGGACACTGATTATGCCGGCACAAACGTTAGAGCTTTCTGATCCCGCCGATTGGATCGATCCGCCTGTTCCTTACTCATGGTGGAAATCGATCAAAGAAACAATGCCTGCATTTGATCCAAATTACACGACGCCAGCAGCAATGGGAAAGGTGGCGGAAACATTTTGGAAATACCCAGGCGTGGTAAGAAGCAATCATCCTCATTTTTCATTCACAGCCTGGGGGAAAAGAAAACATGAAATTCTGAAACACCATGCACTTTCTTTTGGATTAGGAGAGCATTCGCCTCTTGGCCGCATGTATGATCTTCATGCTCAAGTGCTGCTGCTTGGTACATCATTTGAAAGCATGACAGCTTTTCATCTAGCTGAATACCGAATCTCTCAGCAGGACCTCATGACAAGAGGAGCCCCTATTTTAGAGAATGGGTGGAGAGTATGGAAAGAGTACGAAGATATCATCACAAGAGAAGAACTATTTGAACAGATTGGCCGTGATTTTCTGCAATCAGGAGGCATCCATCGGCACAATCAAATCGGACTTGCCAGTTCATATTTACTGCCCATGAGAGAATCGGTAGACTATGCGGAAAAGTGGCTTGATCTATACGATCAGTCGTAATCTACACTGTTTGGAAATTTACATAATAAACGTCTTGATCAGGCTGCCGTGAGGTATAGCAGGTAAGCTGATAGTCTCCTTTTGGAATGGAAAAAGACAGCACATGGGCCATGACGCTTGTGATATAAACTTGATCACTTGTATGCGTAAAGGGAACTGTTATGGCTCTATCAACTGAGACTTGGGGTTCTTCGCTATTTAATGTCACAATAATAGACGCCTTTCCATTATTGATTCCTTCAAAGGAAACTCCTTGATCTCCAGTTGCGAATCCTTGAAGAATGTCCTCATCTGTCCAATCAATGACAGGTGGTGTTTCGCTTCCGGTGTATACCGTGATTTGGTGGTAGGAGATAGATAGAGAATAGGCTTGATTTAAGTGATTCATATAAAAAACTCCTTTATTTAAGAATTTTTGTTGGAACGTGAATGGTTGAAAGAGTGATTCTTGAGGAGAATGTTAGGCAGCAAGACGATTGTCGCCGTCTTGCGCTATTTGTTGTGGGATCTAGATGTGAAATTGCGAGACCATTGCTTTTTAATCTCCTGCTAAATGGGCAAGCGCTTCTGATGAAGCTGTTACTTCTTCCATTGCAGCAAATTGTTCTTCTGTTAAACCGGCTACTTGCTGTGAATGTTCACTCGTTCGTTTCACGCCTTCTGTAATAGACGCAAAAGACTGTTTCGCATCGTTTGTATAAGCTGCGATTTTTTGTGATGCACTTGATAAATGTTTAATGCCATCTCCATTTCTCTCATCGACTGCTGGATGTTATAAAATGATTCCTCTGTATGAGAGATAAGGGCAGCCCCTTGATCCGCTTCCTCTCTTACTCGTTTGATGGCATTCGTCGAATGAGTCATCTCTTTTTGTATTTCAGAAATGAGATGGGAAATCATGTTTGGTGATGCTTGTGATTCATCAGCGAGCTTTCTCACTTCGTCTGCGACAACAGCAACTCCTTTTCCATGCTCACCTGCCCGTGCTGCTTCATTTTTGATCGGCATATAAGCCGTTTGATAATCTTTCCCGGCAACATTTGCTGTGCCGTAATAGTTTTCTCCTTTATCTAAAACAGTGGTCTTCACTTCAGGAGAGACTTCTGTACCTACAGCTCGTTTGCCGTTTAACATGACATTCGTAGCAACACGTATTTCCTTTGAATAGCTTATCCTCTTTAATCTGCCACGAGCCTGCCACTTCAGGTAGGCGTAGCCTAGTTTTAAATCACCTTTGGCTTGATGTTTTCCGTCATTTCGCGAATTACCACATAACCAACAACTGCGGAAAAGATGATGAGGACACTTAAAAAGATCAGCAAAATTTTGGCTCAAGCCTCAGTTTTTCCTTTTTCTTCATGCTTTTTGACCTCTTTAGGTATAAGGTAGGGTATCCTCCTTAAGGATTATTGGCATGAAAAAAGTAGTTTTTTTATTATAGAAAAGGGAAAGGCTACTAATCGATGATAAATTGAATTCTTGTGCCGTCAGGATCATCCGATAATTGATGACTTACCCACGAGCCTGCGCCTCTATTATCAGAAGGGCGTACATATTTGACAGAAGCTCCTGTGCCTCCTTCTTTGCACATCGCCATTGGCCATTCATCCCGGTCATAGCCGCGCTTTGTTGGAATGCTATGTAGTGATCGATCTCTCTGCTCATCACTATGTTTACGGTCAATTGTACAAATGGACGAATGGCCTTCATCAATGGCTTCTTCTATGTGCTTGGCTGTTTCGGGATAGCGGTCTGATGGAAAATGAATCGTTTTGTCATAAGATGAATTCGCTGTCTCTTGTTTCCCTTGCTCCAGCTGGATATAGCCTGTTGCTACACCAATAACAATCAATAAAAGCAAGAGTATGATTTTAAGAAGTTTCATAGGTGCTGGCTCTCTTTCTTGTTTGCGTATTTTGTAAACAGAAGTATAGCAGAATTACTTACCAATTTCTCCTGGTTTTGAAAAAACGCCTTTTAAAATTCAAAAAACAGATTTTACAAGATTTCATGCTTTTCATTTTTGTAGAAATTCATAAAAATTTTAATTTTGTGGATCATAAAACGAATATGCTCATTCAAAATGGCTTTATCACTGCTTTTTGAGCTAATTTCAAGAATTTAACACACAGAAATTTCAAAAAAATAAAATTGACTAGACCGATCTGCTTTAATAATATGGAGTCAAATATCAAAAAATGTCGTAATTTATCAAAATATGATTCTAATTACATTGTAGGAGGGAAGTACAAATGGCGGACGTCTTATACCGGCTCGGAATAGACATAGGCGGAACATTTACTGATTTATCGCTGATAAATGAAGCAACAGGGGAGCTGACTGAACTTAAGACACCCACAGTGACTGATGACCCAGCCCAAGGAATTATCAATGGGTTAAATCTTCTAAAAAAAAGAGGTGTTGATTTATCCAACATTCAATACCTCGTTCACGGAATGACAATTGGTCTTAATACATTATTGCAGCGAAAAGGAGCAGATTTAGCCCTTTTTGTGACAGAAGGATTTCAAGATATATTGTCACTTCAACGTTTACGACTACCCATTCCTTATGACTTCAATTCTCGTTTGCCAGAACCATTGATACCACGGAAGCATGTATATCCAATCTCTGAAAGGTTGATACACGATGGTACGATCAAAAAACCTCTCCATCTGCAGCAGTTAGATGATGCAGTCCAGCATGCTATATCTAAAAAGCTAGCAGGTATCGTCATTTCTTTTTTACATAGTTATCAAAATCCAGTTCATGAATTACAGGCAAAAGCCTATATCAATCATCATTATCCACAGTTAGAAGTCCTTACCTCATCTGAATTATGGCCTCAAATGAGGGAATACGAGCGTACAGTGATGTCTGTTGTTAATTTGTACATTCAACCAAAGGTGAAACAGTATTTGCAAGCACTGAAAAGTCGTTTGAAGGAAGAAGGTGTACCAATTTCTCCATACATTACACAATCAAATGGTGGTTTAATGGATGCAGAAAGTGCGGCAACCTCGCCTGTGAAGACTCTCTTTTCTGGTCCGGCAGCCGGTGTCATCGGTGCGGCTAGAATTGCAGCATCATCTAGTGAACCCAACCTGATCACTTTTGATGTTGGGGGGACGAGTGCAGATATCTCGATTATTCAAAATGGACAGCCTACAATGGCGCAATCGAATCAGCTTTCAGGCTTCCCGATTATTCTTCCATCTGTTGCGATGTATTCAATAGGAGCAGGAGGAGGATCGGTGGCATGGATTGATCAGGGCGGACTTTTAAAAGCAGGGCCGGAATCAGTTGGCTCAAATCCGGGACCAGCTTCGTATGGAAAGGGAGAAAAAGCAGCTTTAACTGATGCGTTTCTCATATGCGGTTACCTCAATCAAGAACGTTTTGCCGGAGGACATTTACAATTACAGTTGTCTGCGGCGAAAAAGGCTTTTCAGCCAATTGCTGATCAGCTCAACAAAACGGTTGAAGAAGCGGCTGACCAGCTCATTCAAGTAGCCGTAGCCAATATGTACACAGAATTAAGCAATGTGATGGAGCAGCAAGGGGTTGACCCTAGAGATTTTAGTTTGCTGGCGTTTGGCGGAGCAGGGCCGGTTGTGGCGAATTTCCTTGCGAGAGAAATTCATGCGAAAAATGTGGTTGTTCCTCCAAGTCCGGGTACATTATGTGCGTTAGGTGCTCTGACTGCTGACTTTATTCATGATGCGGTGCTGTCGAAGAAAATATGCTTACAAGACTATTCGATCAACCAACTAAAACAAGATTATGAGAAGCTGTCGCGAAAAGCGACTGATTGGGTCAGCCAGCAAAACATTCAGCATATCAATCAGACATCCATTCTATTATCAGCAGACGCACGTTATCAGGGACAGGCATTTGAGATTGAACTGCCATTATCGATTGATTGGCTAAAGCAGGAACAAAATATCCACCAACTCATTGAAGCCTTTCACAAATTGCATCATCGTCAATATGGTCATAGGGATGATCAGGCAAAAATCGAGTTTACTCATTTACGCGTTCGGGTCATAGGCGAGACGCCTCCGCTGCCTTTTTCACCTGTTCATGAAAGCAGCGGACAGTCTTTGAAACCATATGAATATAGACGAATTTTTATTGAAGAAAAAGAATACGAAGCATCGGTTTATAACCGGGATACTCTGTCAGTAGGTTCTATTGTAAATGGGCCTGCCGTTATTGAGCAGGATGATACGACAACATTGATTTTGCCAAACTGGGCAGGTAGCATTGATCCATCAGGGAACTTAGTGATTTCAAAGGAGGCGGCTTTACATGAGAACTGACCCAGCAAAGCTTGAGATGATGCGCAGTTATTTTAATGCGATTGCATCAGGTATGGGGCATGTCATTGAACGGACATCGTTTACGACCTTCGTCAAAGAATCTGCTGACTTTGCAACAGCATTAGCCACGCCTTCTGGAGATTTCTTTGTTTATCCGAAGACAGTGGGTGTGACGATTTTTTTAGGGCTGAGTCTAAAAAAAGCGATTGAAGAAAGCGGGCCGATGCAGCCAGGAGACATTATCATCACCAATGATCCTTATACGACAGATGGTTTGGCGACTCACCTGCCAGATGTCCATATCATTAAGCCGATTTTTGTAGATGGTGAAATCATAAGCTATGCTTGGTCTTTTGTTCATGTCAGTGATGTGGGTGGGCTTGTGCCTTCGAGTATTTCACCGACAGCAACGGATGTTCATCAAGAAGGATTAAGAGTTCCTCCAGTAAAAATTTATGAAGGCGGAAAAGAGAATCAGGTCGTACGTACCTTTTTAAGAGCTAACAGCCGTGCTAGTCATCTAAATGATGGTGATATCAATGCGATGATTGCTGCAGTTAATACAGCAGATATTCGGTTAAAAGAAATGATTGAGAAATTTGGAAAATACGAAGTGAAACAAGGAATGATAGACTTGCTGAAGCAAGCCGAGGATCGTGCTGGAAAGGTCATTGAAGCTATACCGGATGGAACGAGTGAATTTGCTGATTATTTAGATGATGATATGATCTCAGACGTCCCTATTCGGTTGAAAATCAAGCTAACGATCAAAGGGAAACGGCTGACGCTCGATTTTTCTGAGTGTGACCCGCAAGTGAAAACAGCCTTTAACCTCGTTACCAATGGTCAGAAGCATTCCTTTCTTTATCAAGGATTGATTAATTACATCATTAGTAAGGATCCTTTTATACCGATTAATGGTGGAATAACGTATCCAATTGACGTGATCTCTCCTAAAGGAACGCTGGTGCATCCAGAATACCCGGCTTCTGTCGGGATTCGTCATTCGATTACGATGAGGCTGTACAATGTCGTGCTAGGCGCCATTGGTAAGCTGTTACCTGAAGCGGTGCCGGCAGCAGGTGCAGGTCAATCTGCTATTGTGGTTCTCTCAGTACCTGATGATCAAACGGGTGGCAGGAAAATGTCCGTTGTCGAACCATTAGGCGGAGGCGGCGGTGCTCAAAATGGTACTGATGGAGTGGACGGTATTGATCATTCGTCAGGCTTTTTGAAGAATACCCCAATTGAGAGTTTGGAACAGCATATTGATATTCATGTTCACCGATATGAACTTCTGCCGAATACAGGTGGAGCTGGTGAAAATCGAGGCGGACATGCGATTGGTTTGGAATTTGAAATGATGAAGCCTGAATCAATGGTGACAGCACGAGGAATGGAACGGATGAAGTTTCAGCCTTGGGGATTAATGGGCGGCCGAGCAGGATCGGTTGGTGAGGTCAAGCTGATCACGGCTAATGGTGAGAAACAAGACCAGCCCAAAATAGATGTTATGCGACTTGAAAAAGGCGATATCGTTCAATTGATTTCACCAAGTGGAGGCGGCTGGGGGAATCCATTTGCCAGAAAGAAAGAAAAAGTCCTTCAGGAAGTGGAATCAGGTCTATTAAGTGAAGAGAGAGCGCTGCAGCAATATGGTGTGAAAGTGTATTTAGACCAAAATAAATGGAAGATTGATGAGGAGCAGACGAGCAGGGTGCGAGAAAAGGTTGATGTTTCTGCATCTACTGACGTGTGGGATTTCGGAGAACAAAGAGCAGCTTATGAGAAAGTATGGACGGATGAAGCCAGCAGTGCGCTGGCCGTTCAGCTTCGTTCCTATCCGGCTAATGAACGTACGCACTATAAACATGCAGTTCATCAACATTTCAGTCATAGAAATGAGCCGTTAACAAAGGAAGATATTACTCAAGCACTTTGTCAATTGAATGGACAAAAAGGGGGAAATAAATCATGAATAGAAGATTAATTGCTATTTTTGCAGGTATCCTATCAATCGTTGTACTGCTGGCCGCTTGTGGTGGAAATGGAAAGGATCAAGGCAAACAGCAGCAGACTGTGATTGTTGGCGTATATGGAGGCGATTGGGAAAAGAATATCAAACCAATCCTCGAAAAGTTTGAAAAAGATACAGGAATTAAAGTGCAAACCGTCTCTGGGGCGGATTCTGAATGGTTTACAAAATTAAAAGCGTCAAATGGAAAAAATCCACCATATGACTTACTAATCTTACAGCCCGATACGATTCAAAGAGGTATCGCAGCAAACGTTCTTGCGCCTATCGATGAAAATCAAGCGCCGAACGTCAAAAAACTTTACCGTTCTGTCCAAAAGAAGCTTACTGTTAATGGAAAACAATATGCAGCAGGTTTTAGTATGGGACAGCTTGGAATTGCTTATAGAAAAGACCTCGTCAAGCAGGAACCAAACAGCTGGACTGACCTATGGAGCAGTCAGCTGAAAGGGAAGGTAGCCATTTCATCTCCGACTTATTCAGCCGGTTTGCAATTTTTCTCTGCACTTGTTCATGCGCAAGGGGGGACAGAATCAAATCCTAAGGATATTGATAAAGCATTTAAAAGTCTCGCGCAGTTAAAAGGTCATGTAGCTGCTTTTCCAGATAACCCAGGATCGATTCAAACTTTGTTAGAACGTGGGGATGTCGCGGCTGTTCCATATTGGGACGGGCGAGTATTTGCACTTGAAGAAGAAGGAATGGATATTGGTTTCTCATATCCGAAAGAAGGCGCTGTTGCAGCTGTTGCGAGCTGGGCTTTAACGAAGGGAAATCAGCACGAAGAAGCGGCGTACAAACTATTAAACTACTTGAGCGGAAAAGAAGCTCAGGAGGCATTCTCGGAAAAATCTTATTATGGCATGTCGAATTCTGATGTGAAATACGATGACAAGATTAAGGGGAAAGTGAAAGTTGGAGAAAATTATTACAGCAAGCTGACGTGGGTAGATTATGAAACAGCGACCTCTGAGCTTGGCAATTGGACAAATCGATGGAACGAAGTATTAGGCGGAGGAAAATAGGTGATCGCATGAGTGGAATTCATTTAGAACACATCAGTCAGCACTTCGGTGAGCAGATCGCTCTCAACGATGTCAGTCTTACGGTGAATGAGGGAGAGTTTTTCTCCCTTCTTGGTCCTAGCGGCTGCGGAAAATCAACGTTATTAAACATCATTGGCGGTTTTTTAGAACCAACAAAAGGTGTCGTCTATATTGGTGATCAGGATGTGACAGCTTTGCCGCCTTACCAAAGAAAAACAGGTATGGTCTTTCAAAGCTATGCACTTTTTCCGCATCTGACTGTATTTGATAATGTGGCGTACGGGCTAAAGGTTCAAAAGAAAAAGAAGGCGGAAATCAAAGAGAAGGTGATGGAAAGCTTGTCTCTTGTTCAATTAGAGGCATTTGCGAAACGGATGCCCCACCAATTAAGCGGTGGTCAGCAGCAGCGGGTAGCGATTGCAAGAGCGCTGGCGATTCAGCCGTCTGTTCTCCTTCTTGATGAACCGCTCAGCAACTTAGATGCCAAACTAAGAAAAAACATGCAGACAGAGCTGCGAAATATTCAAAGGAATGTCGGGATTACAACCATTCTTGTGACACATGATCAAGAGGAAGCCTTAAGCCTTTCTGATCGGGTTGGAATTTTAGGAGAGGGAAGAATTCAGCAGATTGGGACGCCTTTAGAGGTGTACCGCCAGCCAAACAATCGATTTGTAGCTGAATTCATCGGACAGGTGAACATCTTTGAGGCCGTGTACAATGAAGCTGATGCGGCATTTACAGTTCCGCATGTAACCCATTCAAACGGTCAGCACCTTCAGCTGCAGGCTGCGGCACATCAAGAGAAGAGGGAAAAGCAACTGCTTATGCTGCGTCCTGAAAGAATCAGCATCTCTTCTGAGCGGGAGGAAGTAAAGCCGAACCATGTATCAGGCGTGCTGTCAGATGTGAGTTATATTGGGCATTCATTACGTTTGGTTGTGGGACTTGATCATGGTGAAATCATTGTCCATGATTCTGATACGGCATTTCCCGAGCTGCCTAAAGTTGGAGAAACCGTCCATATCCATTGGCAGCCTGAAGATATCGTTTTCTTAGATTCGAAGGTGCATACGTGATGCGAATCAAGAAAAAGAATCAACGATTTCATTGGTTTATGCTGCTGCCAGCCTGTTTGTTTCTTGTAGTATTTTTACTAGCTCCTCTGGTGATGATGCTCGTTCTCAGTTTTCGCGATGTCGATTCGATGATGAATACATTACAAACGTATAGCTTTTCTCAATATATTCATGTGTTCACGACAGATGCATATGTAAAGGCGATTGGAAGTACTGTGTGGGTGGCTTTGCAGACAACGGTGATTTGTTTATTGATGGCATACCCCGCAGCATACGTGCTCGTCAAAGCACCTAATCCGCGTCTGCGGGCATTTTTCTATATCCTACTTGTGTCGCCGCTTTTGACAAGTGTTGTGATTCGGACATTTGCATGGATTGTTCTTCTTTCGCAAAATGGTCTGATCAATGGCATGTTACTAGATTTACAGGTGATTGAGAAGCCGCTCTCGATGCTGTGGAATATGAATGCGGTCATTATTGCCTATGTCCAAGTCATGCTGCCATTTGCAGTACTGCCGATCGCAACAAGCTTAACAGATATGGATCGTCACTTAAGACCGGCTTCTATGAGTCTTGGAGCTGGCCGGATTCAAACCTTTTTTCATGTCACCTTACCACTGACCATTCCAGGCATGGTGACTGGCGCGATCATTGTCTTCTCACTGGCAGCAGGAAGTTATATCACTCCGCTGTTAGTCGGCGGAAGGATGCAGCCGCTGCTGCCGCTGTCAATTTATCAGCAGGTCATGCAGGTGTATAATCTGCCTCTTGCTGCGGCTATGTCCTTTACATTATTGGTTTGTGTGCTTGTGGTAGTCAGTCTATTAAGCTATTTATTGAAACGTTGGGAGGCGAGGATGCATGCGTAAAAAGTCAATAGGTGACCGCTTGCTTTCCATCCTGATTTGGACTACTGGGTCATTGGTTTATCTTTTTTTAACCATACCTGTTCTTGTGATCGTCCTATCTGCTTTTAGTCCAAATGCCTTTCCTGAATTTCCACCGACTTCGTTCTCTGTGCGCTGGTTTCATGAGGTCGTGTCAAATCCAGAATGGATGGAATCTCTTCGGATCAGTGTGATTCTGCTGTTCATCGTGACGCCTCTCACGGTTCTTTTAGGGACAATGGCTTCGTATGCTTTAGCAAGGCTTTCCTTTAAGGGAAAGGAGGCTGTCCAAGCTTTCATTCTGTCACCTCTCATGATTCCTCAGGTGGTGTTAGGGATTGCAATGCTTTACTTGTTTACGGCTATGGGTTTTACAGGGACTTTGTGGGCGCTCGTCATTGGTCACGTCATCATTGGTTTTCCCTATGTGGTTCGAACGGTAGGCGTGAGTGTTTCGAATTTAGATCCGCGGCTTGAGCTGGCTTCAATGAATCTTGGCGCAGGACCCATTCGTACGTTTTTTCGAGTCACATTACCTTTGATTAAGCCGGGAATCATTGCAGGCGGGGTGTTTTCAGCTGTGACGTCATTTGGGGAAATATCGATCAGTTTGTTCGTTTCCTCTCCTCAAACCATTACAATTCCTGTCAGGACCTTTAATTACATTGAGCAGACCTTTGATCCGAGTGTCAATGCGATATCTGTCATATTTATTATCATTTCTATCATTGCGCTGCTCATTATTGAGAAAACGATTGGTCTGTCTAAGGTGATGTAAATATAATGAAGAAACAAGGAGTTGTCATTTGAAATGACAGCTCTTTTTTGTTGTTTTTACAGTAAAAAAAATTCATTTTTTTAAGGGGTATAGTTCTTAAGATTTAAGAATTTGCGGGGAACGCAAGGAGACCTCTATCTTACATTTTCGGTCATATTTTCAAAATTTAAGGGAAAATATGAAATTTTTTCGGTATTTAGTCGAATATTTTCGTTTGAACGCAACTATTATTAGTTATTTTCGGTAAATATCGTCAATTCTCACAGGATCCCTTCGGTATAACGCATGAATCTTTACACCCATTTTTCGGTGAAAAAAACAATATTTTCATATAAAGTGGACGTAAATAGAAAATATCTAAAAGAAAAGAAGAAAAAGGCAAATCTATGGAAACATAGAGACGCAAAGCCATGTCCTAAGGTAAATGATTCTTTTTTTGCTAAGGTCGGCAGGCTACCGAATGAAAATGGGAGTCCCTCCGTTTTATTCGGGGTGGGCTCCTTTTCTGTTAAACCGTCTATTTTAATGAAATAGACTTGGTTCTTTTGATATAGAGGGTGCAGGGTGAAATTGGTGGAGAAAACATAGAAGAGGCGGAGGATGAGAATGAATACAGTTTATTACCCCTTAACACATGCGCAAAAGCGAGTATTCTACACGGAAAGATTTTATCCAGGTACAAGTATTTCTAATTTGGGTGGATTCGCCAGGTTGAGATCAGCATCTGGTCTCGATCCTTCTTTGGTCGTCGATGTGCTTCAAGCGTACATTCGACAAACTGACTCTCTTCGGCTGAGGCTCGTGTATCGAGATGAAGAGGAGGAGCCTGTTCAATATATCAAACCTTATGAAAAACAGCCGATTCGCATGGAAAAGGGCTGGAGTGAAGAGGAGGTAAGGGCTTGGGCAAACGAGCAGATTCGTGAGCCAATGCCATTGATTGACAGCCCCTTGATTGAATTTACGGTGTTTCAAATCAGTGATCAAGAGTGCTGGCTGTTCTGTAAAGCACATCATATTGTCGCGGATGGTATTTCCATCATTTTAATAGGAAATCGCATTATTGATTTATATCATGACATGCTACAAGGAGTAGACATCTCGCCAGTTGAGGAGATTTCCTACGTTGATCACATCATGAGTGAGCAGGCCTATGAATCTTCTAAACGTTTTCAAAAAGACCAAGCTTTTTGGAATGAGCAATTTGCTCATATTCCAGAATTCGCATCTTTAAAACCGCATAAGGGATACGAGATGAGTTTACATGCGGAGCGATTTTCAGGGGATGTTCCAGATTCTTTAAAGGAGAAGCTCCGTGTCTTTTGTGAAGAACAGAAAGTCAGTATGCTTTCGATGTTTATGTCTACTGTCTATATTTACTTACATCGTTTTAGCGGTATGGAGGATGTCGTTCTTGGAACCTTTATGGGCAACCGGACGAATGCCAAAGAAAAAAAGATGATTGGGATGTTTGTATCCACGATTCCAATGCGTGCATCTGTCCAAGGGTCGCAATCGTTTCTTGCTTTCGTAAAGCAGGTCATGGCGGATCAAATGAAGATCTTGCGACACCAAAAGTACCCTTACAATCTGCTCATGAATGATTTGCGGGAAAGAGGAGGGTTTACAGGACGCCTTTTTGATATTTCTTTAGAATATCAGGTCATGCAGTGGCAGAAAAAAGAGAACCTGTCTTTCATTACTGAACCGATTTTTAGCGGGAGCGGAATGAATGATATTTCAATACATGTGAAAGACCGCTGGGATACTGATACATTGACCATTGATTTGGATTACCGTACAGATGTATTCACAGAAGAAGAAATGAGTAAGTTGTTTGATCGATTCTTGATATTACTAGAAGCGGCGGTCTCTCAGCCTGATCAGCTGATTGGGACACTGCCTTTACTTTCAGCAGGTGAACAAAAGGAGCTGCTGCAATTATCTGAAGGAGAATTGTTTGAAAGGCCAGCAGCAAAACCGGTTCATCACATGTTTGATGAGACAGCCAACAAATATGCAGATCGGACAGCCGTTGTAGCAGAAAATGAAACCCTTACTTATGGAGAGCTGCAACAACAGGCAGAAAAGCTGGCACGTTTTTTACAAATGAAAGGTATCTCACGTGATGTGCCTGTTGCTGTTTTGATGGAGCGGAAGGCAGATGCCATGGTAGCAGTCATCGGCATACTAAAGGCTGGCGGGGCATACGTACCAATTGATCCGGCATTACCTGAGGAGCGCATTCAATTTATTGTGGAGGATTCAGGTGCTTCTATTGTGTTAACAGAGGAATCATTCATTCAAGAGTACCCAGCCCTCTCGGAAAAATTGATCGTGCAGCAGCAAATATTATTAGATGAGGGACGGCTGCCTGAGCTTGTAAATCAAACGGCGCCGGAGGATTTAGCCTACATGATTTATACATCGGGTACGACTGGAAAGCCGAAGGGTGTCATGATTGAGCACCTTCAGCTTCATCATTTGGTCCATGCTTTGCATCATGAGATTTATCAAGAGGCGAATGAGCTTCAAATGGCGCTTCTAGCCCCATTCCATTTCGATGCATCGGTGAAACAAATCTTTGCTGCCCTTTTATTTGGACATACGCTCCATATCATCCCGAGAGAAACGACGAGAAATGGCATGCAGCTAGCGGCTTATTATAGAAAACATCAAATTGAAGCGGCAGATGGAACCCCGGCGCATGTGCAGCTTTTACTTGCAGCGGATTTGGACGGGCTGTCATTGACGCACATGTTGATTGGGGGAGAAGCGCTGCCTGCGAAAGCAGCACGCTCACTCATCGAAGCGCTTCGTATGAGTCAGCCTGATTTTTCTCTGTGGAATGTGTATGGTCCAACTGAGACGTGTGTGGATGCGGCGGTTCATCGTCTAGATCTCAGTGAACTGAGCGAACCAACTGAACAGCGCTATGTGTCGATTGGAAAACCGCTGGGTCATCATCGTATATATATTTTAAATGAACATGATCAATTACAGGTGCGTGGGGCTGCAGGAGAACTGTGCATTGCCGGTATAGGTGTTGGACGAGGCTATGTGAATCAGCCTGAATTGACGGAGAAGGTATTCACAGCAGATCCGTTTTCTCCGCATGAGCGGATGTATCGAACAGGGGATCTAGTCAGATGGCTTCCAGATGGCACGATTGATTATCTTGGCAGAATGGATGATCAAGTGAAAATTAGGGGTTACCGCATAGAAACAGGCGAGATTGAAGCGGTGATGGAGCAGGTAGACGGAGTTGATAAGGCTGTCGTGCTAGTGGTTGATGAAACGGATGGGGAAAAGGCGTTAAGTGCTTACTATCAAGCTCGTCAAAAAGGTGTGTCTGTTGACATGCTGCAAGCGGCTATCAAACATCAGCTTCCAGCTTACATGATGCCGCTTTATTTCAAAGAACTCGATGCTTTTCCACTCACAGTCAGCGGCAAAGTCGACCGTCGTGCACTTGCTGCTTTAAAAGGTGATAGAGCGGTTCATGCTGTTTATACGGCACCTAGAAACGATATAGAAAAGAAGCTTGTTCATTTGTGGGAAGACATTCTTGATCAAGAGAAGATCGGTGTATATGATTCTTTCTTCGATCGAGGCGGGCATTCGCTCAAAGCGATGACCGTACTTACACAGGTTCAGCGAGACTTTCAAGTGGAGGTGCCGCTGTCCGTTTTATTTGAACAGCAGACAATTGCTGCTCTGGCTGCTTATATTGAGCAAGCAGAAAAGTCTTCTGAAACGGTGATACCAAAAGCGCCGGCTGCAGATCATTATCCATTGTCGCCTCCACAGCAGCGCGTCTATATGGTGAGTCAATTGGAGCAAAGCACTGCATATCATATGCCTGCTGTTGTGAGGTTAAAAGGAACTCTGCAACTTGAGAAGCTGACTGAAGCCTTTAACAGACTGATCACACGTCATGATATGCTGCGTACTTCTTTTCATACGATAAAAGGTGTTCCTCGTCAGCGGATCGCTTCATCAGTCTCCTTTCAAATAGAACAGCTGACAGGCGGTACGATGGAAGAAAACATGCAGCAATTTGTCAGACCTTTTGATCTTGAGTGTGCGCCGCTTCTTCGAATTGGTTTGCAGTCATTGCATGATCAGGAGCATTTGCTCTTTTTCGATATGCATCATCTGATTTCAGATGGTCTTTCGATCGATTTAATGCTGCGTGAGTTGTCAGGTGCTTACGAGGGCTCGATTAAAGCACCATTGAAGCTTCAATATCAAGATTATGCTGTTTGGCAACAGCACCAAGGCTTTCAAAAAGAAGAGGCATTTTGGCTGCAAGAATTTTCGGGCGATATTCCGGCTTTACAGCTGTTGACCGATTATCAGCGTCCAGCTGTCCAGTCTTTCGCAGGAGATCGTGTCATCAAAGAAATAGATGAAGTGTTAAAGAATCAATTACAGGAGCTTGCAGCAAGCCATCATACGACACTGTATACGGTTTTGCTTTCTGCTTACTATACATTGCTTGCGAAATATACGGGTCAAAAGGAATTCGTGGTCGGAACACCGGCGGCAGGGCGTGTGCATACAGATTTGAATGACATGATCGGTATGTTTGTCCAGACACTTGCTTTGCGATCAGAGGTAAATCAGGATGGAACCATGTCTCAGTTGATTGAGCAAGTAAAGGAAAAGACGATGCAGGCATTTGAACATCAGCAATATCCATTTGAACGGCTGCTTGACAAGTTGAATGTGCCAAGAGATTTTAGCCGTCATCCATTGTTTGATACCGTCTTTACACTCGCGCCGGATCATGGAGCAGCCCAGCATATTGGAGACATGCTGGTCGAGGTTGAAGAAACCAATTTCCATATTGCGAAATTTGATTTAACACTGCAAGCGATGGAGTCAGATCAAGGTTTATCCTTTGTACTTGATTACAGTACGGCGCTATTTAAACGAAGTACAGCAGAGCAGATGATGAAACATTATGTTTATCTGCTGGAACAGATGGTTCAAACGCCGCAGGAAGCTATTCGATCCTATCGATTGCTGTCTGAACAAGAAGCAGAAGCTCAGTTAAATAAGTGGAATCCGTTACCTGCACCTTATCCAGCAGAAGAAACCATTGTGACGCAGTTTGAAGCACAGGTGCATCAGTTTGGTCATCAGCCTGCATTGCAATGTGAAGATGTGGTTCTTTCTTATCAAGAGCTGAATGACCGAGTAAATCAGCTGGCTCATTATTTACGTAAAAATGGTTTTGAAAAAGGAATGAAAGCGGCCTTATTCTTTGAACGTTCCAATGAAATGGTGCTCTCTGTTCTGGCTGTGCTTAAGGCGGGCGGTGTCTATGTACCAATTGACCCCGATTTCCCTGATGAGCGCGTGAAGCACTTTTTAACAGACAGCAGTGCACAATTTTTACTGACACATCAAGTGCTGCGACATCGCTCGGTGCTCACTTCATTTGAGGGAACCATCATAGAAACAGAAGATCAAGCGATTGAACAGCAGTCAGACAGCCCTATAGATGCTCATATTTCACCTGAGGACTTAGCGAATTTGACCTATACATCTGGTACAACCGGTAAGCCTAAAGGAAATATGGTGACACACCGGAACATTTTGAGAACGGTGAAGCAATCGAATTATCTCACCATTCATCATGAAGACAAGGTGATGAGCCTCTCAAACTATGTATTTGATGCCTTTATGTTTGATGTGTTTGGTGCTCTATTAAACGGAGCGAAACTCATTGTTCTGCCAAAGGATCATATTTTAAACATGAATGAGCTTTCTGGAGCGATTGAGAAGGAAAAAGTCAGTATTTTAATGATCACGACAGCTCTTTTTCACTTACTCATCGATATGAAAAAAGACAGCCTGAAAAATGTAAGAAAAGTGCTGTTTGGCGGAGAACGTGCTTCTGTGCCTCATGTGGTGACTGCGCTTGAGACAGTTGGGAAAAACAAGCTTGTTCATATGTACGGACCTTCTGAGAGCACAATTTTCACCACATATTATCCTGTGAATCATATTGAGAAGCAGGCGTTATCCATCCCAATCGGAAAGCCAGTGAGTCAAACGGCTGTTTATATTGTAGATGAGTTTGGACATGTCCAGCCGCCGGGCGTGGCGGGAGAGCTATGTGTCGCTGGTGATGGACTGGTGAAAGGATATTATAAGCAGCCAGAATTAACAAACGAAAAGTTTGTCAAAAATCCTTTCCGCCCTGGAGAGACCATGTATAAAACGGGCGATCTTGCACGCTGGCTGTCAAATGGAGATATTGAATTCATTGGACGGATCGATCATCAAGTGAAAATTCGCGGACAGCGCATTGAGCTTGGAGAAATTGAACATCAGCTGTTGCGGCACCCTCAGGTGAAGGAAGCTGTCGTCATTGCTGCTCCGAATGACACGTTATGTGCGTATTTCACAGCAGAAGGATCTGTCCCATTAACTGATTTGCGCGAGCAAGCAGGACGTGAACTGCCTGTGTATATGATGCCGGCATTTTTCATGCAATTAGACGAACTTCCTTTGACGAATAACGGCAAGGTCGATAGGCGGGCGCTGCCGGCACCTGATTTCAGTGAGCAGGGGGCAAATGAATACACCTCTCCTCAAACAGAAACAGAGCGTCTGCTGGCGAAGATTTGGGAGGAAGTACTTGAAGTGCCGCGAATCGGCAGGCATGATCATTTCTTTGAATGCGGAGGCCATTCGCTGCGAGGCATGAAAATGCTGAACAGGCTGTATGAAGAGATGCAGGTGGAGCTCACTTTGAAGTCTTTATTTGAATCCCCAACATTAGAAGCGTTCGCCCTTGCGGTTGATCAAGCGGATCAAACGGAGATCAAGCGAGTGGAAGTTGCCAAAGAAGCGGCCTATTACCCAGTGACATCTGCTCAGAAAAGACTGTTTGTTTTGGAGAAAATGACTGATGCGGAGCAAAGCTATCATATGCCGGCTGCCTTAAAGCTAGAAGGTGTCTTTGATGAAAAACGATTTGAAAAGGCAATTGATCAGCTAGTCCAACGTCATGAAGCTTTCCGAACGAGCTTTGATTTTGTTCAGAATGAACCTGTTCAACGGATTGAAACAAATGTCTCTATAGACATTGAAAAAATTGAACAGAACGGCCGGGAAATACAGGAATTGATGAATGACTTTATCAGGCCATTTGATGTTGAAAAAGCGCCTTTACTCAGAATAGGGCTGGTTTCCGTCTCCGTAAATGTCCATTATTTACTGATTGATATGCATCATATCATTTCAGATGGTGCGTCTGTTGGTATTTTAATTGAGGAGCTTTCAGCCCTGTATCGAGGAGACAAACTAGAGGAATTACCTGTTCAATATAAGGATTATGCAGTTTGGTCAAAAAGTGAGGCATCTGCTACGCAAAAAGCAGCTGAAGAGGCATTCTGGTTGGATCAATTACAAGGGGAGCTGCCTGTACTGGCACTGCCGGAAGACCTGCCAAGGCCAAAAGTGCAAACATTCGCAGGAGATCGTGTCTCATTTACAATCGAAGGTTCGCTTAAAGCGAAATTGGACGAACTCGTTAGAGCGCTCAACAGTACGACCTATACAGTCTTGCTTGCTGGCTACAGTATTCTTTTAAGCAAGCTTTCAAGACAAGAGGATATCATCATTGGTTCTCCGGTTGTTGGCAGAACCCATCCTGATATTCAATCTGTGATCGGCATGTTTGTGAACACGCTGGCACTTAGAACAAGACCGGCAGGACATCAGACAGCTGCTGAATTCGCGTCCAATGTTCATCAGCTTGTGTTAGAGGCAAACGAGCATCAGCTGTACCCATTTGAAGAATTGGTAGATCAGGTGCAAACGGTTCGCGACACAAGCCGTCATCCAATTTTTGACGTGGTATTCTCGATGGAAAATGCGGATATTCGTGATTTATCAATGGATGGGCTTCACATTGTTCCACAGCCATTCGAAGAGAATATCGCCAAATTTGATTTGACCTTAACTGGAAACGAATCCGTAGATCAAATTGAGCTCGTGTTTGATTTTAATTGTTCTATCTTTCAAAAGACGTCAATTGAAAAGTGGAAAGAATATTTCCTTCATTTGCTGGAACAAATGGTATCAGCACCAGATCAATCGTTAGATCAAATGCAATTATTGTCACAGGAGCAGCAGCAAAAACAGCTGAATGAATGGTCAGGGCCTGCCCTAGACGTCCCATCAGATCAAACCGTTCATGCCCTGATTGAGTCTAAGGCACATGAAGCACCGCACCAAAAAGCGGCAACCTTCTGCGGAACGAGCTGGACGTAT
>Ga0209463_1000867_pt1 | contig 20456 bp, 12 predicted proteins | sample AgamicMgSfrz_FD_187169 | JGI IMG/M metagenome (GOLD analysis project Ga0209463, IMG submission 187169) | Agave microbial communities from Guanajuato, Mexico - Mg.Sf.rz (SPAdes) (version 2) | ecosystem: Host-associated > Plants > Phyllosphere > Phylloplane/Leaf | place: Guanajuato, Mexico... | reverse complement strand
TATCCTTTCTCGAATCTGTAGCGGAGACGCTGGAAGGAATACGCATGAAACGGGATACTGGGGGATGCGGGTTCCGTGTTTCCGGTTTGCGGACGATGAATCTGGAGTCTGCGTGTTCACTGCTGCTCAATGAGGTAGAAGCGTTGGCAGCATGGTATGACAGCATGCAGCTCAGGAAGGATTATATCGTTTGCCAAACGATGATTTCATTCATGAATGACCACCTGGAGGACCCGGTTAGCATTCAGGACATTGCTGAGCATGCGGGTATCGGTTCCAGTTTGGCAAGTCAGCTGTTCAAGCAGGAAATGAACGACACCATTCATGGTTACTTTACGAAGCTGCGTATGGAGCGGGCTTGTGAGCTCCTGCAGGATACCGACTACCGAATATCTGAAATCGCTTCCATGGTGGGATATCAGCATGAGAATAGTTTTATTCGCGTATATCGCAAAACCAAGGATATTACACCGGGAAAATACAGGGAGATGATGCGGGCCCGCAGGGATTCCTTGTTGGAATCTTAGTCTCCCATCCGAATAAAAGAGAAGGAGGAACAGCTTAAAATGAACCGTAAAACGATTGTCACTCGAAACCATCCGGTGTTGACCCAGCTTGAGCCCAGGTCTCCTTTGTCTGTTGGCAACGGTGAATTTGCCTTTAGTGCTGATTTTACCGGCCTTCAGACCTTTCCGGAGGCGTACGAAATCCCGCTTGGCACGCAGTCCAACTGGGGGTGGCATTATACCGGAGGTCATGAAGTTTTCGGTGATCAGGATATCGTCTACCAGCCGTTTGAAACGTATGGACGCAAAGTGGCATATCCCATGAAACCTGAGAACCGAGAAGATGCCTATCACTGGCTGCGGCAGAATCCACATCGACTTCAACTGGGGCGCCTGGCGTTTCGGATACTGAAAGAAGACGGACAAGAAGTTGATATGTCACATGTTAATCCAGTACGCCAGGAATTAAATCTGTGGACAGGTACACTTCACAGTGAGTTCACCGTAGATGGAGTCAAGGTTCAGGTGGAGACTGCCTGTGATCCCGAGCTGGATGGCCTAGGCATTCGTGTACATTCAGAATTAATCCGCAAGGGGCGTCTGCATTTGTTCCTTGTTTTCCCCTGTCCTGATATGACACATCGGAGCTGGTCCAAGTCCGTTTTTCCCGATTGGGAACAGGACAGCAGACACCGCACCGAGTTAATGGCGACCGATTCGGTTTCAGCTTCACTGAAACGGATATTGGATGAAGACGAATATGGAGTGAGGTGGATCTGGGACGAGGGGCGTCTGGAGCAAACCGGAGCACATGAGTTCACGCTTATTCCTGAAGCATTGCAGCAATCAGATAGCTGGTCTTGTAGTGTTGCTTTTGCTGCGTCGAACCCATCAGCTCAACCAGCAGAAGCCGTATTTCACGCAAGCTCGGTCCACTGGGAGCAGTTCTGGAACAGTGGAGCAGCCATGGATCTATCCGGTAGTAAAGACCCCCGAGCGGCAGAACTGGAGCGACGGATTGTCCTGTCCCAGTTCCTGTGTGCCGTGCACAGTGGTGGCTCCCTGCCGCCTCAGGAAACGGGCTATATGTATAACAGCTGGTTCGGGAAAATGCATCTGGAAATGCACTGGTGGCATGCTGCCCATTTTCCCCTATGGAATCGAGCAGATCTGCTTCGCCGGAGTATGGAGTGGTATATCAACATTTTACCCAAGGCTCGTGAACTGGCTCGTTCACAGGGATATGCTGGTGCACGCTGGCCCAAAATGGTCGGATATAACGGTGAGCAGAGCCCGTCACCGGTAGCGCCAGGGTTGATCTGGCAGCAACCTCATCCGATGGCACTTGCCGAGATGTGTTATTTGGCCCAGCCGGACCGGTCTGTACTGGAACAGTATAAGGACATCGTATTTGAAGCGGCTAATTTCATGGTGTCCTTTGCTCACTGGGATGCCGAAAGAAAGGCATACGTACTTGGACCACCGCTGATTCCGGCTCAGGAGAATCATGCGATGGACGAAAGTCTGAATCCGCCATACGAGCTGGAATACTGGAAATTAGGCCTCGAAATTGCCGCTATGTGGGCCGAGCGGCTGGAGCGGCCTGCGAATCCGGATTGGAGAAAGGTTGCGGCTCATATGGCATGTCCGAAACATCAGAATGGAGTTTATCTTGCGCACGAGAATTGCCCTGACACATTCACTGCTAAGAACCATGATCATCCTTCCATGCTCGGTGCGCTCGGTCTGCTTCCCGGAACGCTCATTGACAACAAAATTATGAAAAATACACTTCTCAAAGTGAAAGAATGCTGGGATTGGGACTCCGCATGGGGATGGGACTTTCCGATGTGTGCCATGACTGCGGCGAGGCTGGGAGAACCTGAGCTGGCCATCGACTTTTTATTGATGGAGGCCACCAAAAACACCTATTTGCCCAATGGACACAATTACCAAAGGCCGGGATTATGGGCGTATCTGCCTGGAAATGGTGGACTGTTAACTGCAGTAGCCATGATGGCTGCCGGATGGAGCGGCGAGGAAGGCGGAAACAATCCAGGATTTCCGCAGGATGGGAGCTGGTCAGTTCAATGGGAAGGTCTTCATCCCCTAACCTGATCTGATAAGGTGATCTTTTTATTAAACTCCAGGAAGTCTGGTTTGACGAGAGCAATGACTAAGGAGGGATTACGTTGGTTGAAACGTTAACAAAGGTATCTACACAGAATCGTAGAATGTCTGCCAAAATTGCGGATACGCTGGTCTCCGAATGCCGGGATGGCAATCACCCCAAAATTGCGGGAAAATGGGGGTACGTTGCCGGGATGACGCTTCTGGCCCTGGAACGTGCTGCAGCATGGAACAGTGAACCTCGATATAGTGAACTGGTTCTCCATCATATGGATGGACTGATTGATAGCGATGGCACCATCAGGAACTACCAACTTGAGGATTACAACCTGGACATGATCAATGAAGGCAAAAATCTCTTCTCCTTGTGGAAGCAAACGGGCGAAGAGAAATACCATCAAGCGATCCTGCGGTTGGTTGCCCAACTGAAAGGGCAGCCTCGAACCAGTGAGGGCGGATTCTGGCACAAGAAAATATACCCGTTTCAGATGTGGCTCGACGGGATCTATATGTCCTCTCCGTTTCTGGCCGAATTCGGCCGTGTGTTCGATCACCCTGAGAGCTTCGACGAAGTCGCGCGCCAGATCCTGCTGATTGAGCAGAAGACCCGGGATCCGCGAACCGGTCTGCTGCGCCATGCATGGGATGAGAGCAGGGAGCAGCGCTGGTGCGACAAAGACACGGGGCAATCGTTTCACATTTGGGGCAGGGCGATGGGGTGGTATGCGATGGCGGTAGTGGATGCATTGGAGCATTTCCCAATCGATCATCCTCAGCGCGGCCAGATCATGGGCATTTTTGAGAGAATGGCCTATGCGATTGCCCGTGCCCAGGATCAGGAGAGCGGGCTGTGGTATCAAGTCATGGACCAGAACGGCAGGGAAGGCAACTATCTGGAAGCGTCGGCTTCGTGCATGCTGACCTATGCCCTCGCCAAGGGCCAGCGTCTGCATTATTTGGCTGAACTGGATCGGAAGGTCGTTGATCGGGCGTATGCCGGAATTCTCAAACACTTTGTCACGGAGGATGAACAAGGGGTTCACCTGCATCGCATTTGTCATGGGGCTGGACTTGGGGGCAAGAAATATCGTGACGGTTCTTATGCCTACTATATTAGTGAACAGATCGTCAGCGATGCCCAAATGGGAGTAGCACCATTCCTGCTGGCCAGTATTGAAATGGAGATGCGGGGAGCAGGGGGCGCGTGAAGAAACCCACCGGATCTCAAGCCAGCAGACCCGAAAAAAACAAAATGATTCTGAAGTATCCCGCTTCATGGTGGAAGGGAATGTGGCGGGAGGCGCTTCCTTCCGGCAATGGGATAATTGGTGCCTCTGTGCAAGGCGGTATACATCAGGAAGTGATTTTACTGCAGCATGGTGAACTATGGCATTGGGGAAGAAAGGATAAGCTGCCCGATGTCAGTCACACATTGCAGGAAACTCGGAGACTTATGGACTCGGGGGAATTATCGGAGGCCAGCTGGCATCTGACCCGTGCGGTGCAAGCAGAAGGGTATGCTTCCAGACTATCCTCCCGTTTTCCTTTGGCCGAACTGACGCTCACCATGACTTCTGATAGTGCTTTTCGCAATTATCGCAGAGAACTGGATATGGAAACGGGTGAAATCCATGTCTGCTGGGAGGGAGCGAACCGTAGGTATTCGAGAAGCCTTTTTGTCTCCCGTGCAGATGATTGCGTTGTATTCAGATTAAACGGTGAAGAATTGAGCGCGGCCAATTCGGAACAGGGTTGGGAAGCAGAAGACACACCTTTAATATCGGGAAATGTGGGTCTTCAATTTCCGCGTGGTGACCGTGAGCGGGATGATGAAGAGTTTAAGGAACTGAAAGCGTCTATCACGGTCAGCGCGGATGAAGATGAGCAGTACGTATTCTATAGCGGTAAAAATGATGACGGACAGGATTTTGGCGCAGTACTGCGTCTAATCCGTGTTGGAAGTAAGTCTGGTGCTGGGAGCATTTTCCCCAAAAGGAACTTCCATTTCCCGGGAAAAGAGAACTCCATTTCAGACGAGGCTCAGCGAAATGGAAGTGGAGAACAAGCGATCCGTGCAGAACTCCCATTCGAAACGTCCAGCGATGTGCTCATTCTGGTTAAATTGTTTCCTTCAGGCAAGCGGGAAGAGGAATGGAGACGACTGAAGCAGGAGCTGGCAGGGCTGGAGGCTGATTACCATTCAATGCTATTTAGACATATGGAGCTACATCAGTCCCTGTTCCACTCCGCAGAGCTTGATCTGGATGATGCAGCTGATGACGGGCGCAGTAATGAAGAACTCTTGCTTGATGCCTATGAAGGCGAAGCTCCCTTGGGGCTTATTCGAAAGATGTGGGCATATGGTCGATATCTGTTCATTAGCGGAAGCTCGAAGGAAGGCAGTTTGCCTTTTGGACTTTACGGACTATGGGGCGGCGATTACCGATTAATCTGGGGTCATCATATGGCTAATGAAAATGTACAGATGATGTACTGGCATTCTGCCGTTGGCGGTTTATCCGGCATGAATCAGTCTTTGTTTCGGTATTACGATGGCTTGATGGACACCTTCAGGGATAATGCAAGTAAGCTATATGGCTGTCGCGGGATCTATATCCCTGCTGGAACCACGCCAGGTATGGGTGTCCCGAATCAGATTGTTCCTGTAATTATGAACTGGACGGGAGCAGCCGGATGGCTGGCCAGACATTATTATGAGCATTTTCAGTATACAGGTGATATGCAATTTCTGCGCGAGCAGGCACTGCCTTTTATGAGAGAGGCATTACTGTTTTATGAAGATTTTCTGGTATTGGACGAAGAGGGATGTTATAAGATATACCCGTCTGTTTCACCCGAGAACACACCTCAGAATTATATGCCAAAGGATGGGAAACAGCTCGCACACCCCATGCCGACAGCTATTAATGCCACCATGGACATCGCCATCATCAAGGAATTATTGCATCATACCATAGAAGCGAGTCGAATGGTCGATGCATACACCAGCAAAATACCAGAGTGGGAAGCTATGCTTCAACGTCTGCCTGCCTATATGTTGAATGAGGAGGGGGCTGTCAAGGAATGGGTTCATCCAGCCTTTGAGGATCGTCAAGATCATCGTCATCTATCCCATCTATACCCTGTCTTTCCAGGACAGGAGGTCAGCCGGGAGGAGGAACCGTTACTATTTGAAGCCTTTGAGAAAGCGGTCCACCAGCGGAAACTTGGAGCACAGAGCGGGTGGTCCCTGGCTCATATGTCATCCATCTATGCCCGGCTTGGCGACGGAGAAAAGGCGTTGGACAGCCTGGATATTCTCGCCCGATCCTGTGTTCTTTCCAACGGATTCACACTCCATAACGATTGGCGCAATATGGGTATCTGCCTTACGATGGATGCAGCTCCAGTTCAACTGGATGCCAATATGGGTTGGGTTAATGCGGTACAGGAAATGCTGCTTCTGGTTTCACCTCAACGGATCAAACTGCTCCCTGCACTTCCTGCACGATGGATACGGGGAGAACTGCACGGGTGGTGTATCCCGGGAGGAGTTCTGTCGCTTGCATGGGATCGTCAAACGGAATCATTTCAAGCTGAATTAACCGCCAATCGCCGAATGAACACGAAACTTCAGCTTCCGCAATGGGTCGATATCTCTTTATTTAGGCAGCATAGCAACAAGAATTCCAATGCCAAATCCATGGAGAACGGTACGTTCTTGCTTCATTTAGAGGCGGGGGAACAGTGGTCAGTGGAGCTGAACACCGTGTAATATAAAACGCTCACGAAGTCGCCGAATGGCGGCTTTTTTATTATGATTTTAGATCATAGAATCCATAGGGGATTTGGGGAAGTTAATATTATTAATAAATTTCAGGTGGTTTTATTAAGAAAATAAATCGAAATGTGATAAAAACTTTATATTGTTAACTTTATTGTCGTCTGTTATACTTTGGATCATCACAAGTTAGTTAATGTGACATAAACAATCAGCAGGAGGGGTTTTAAATGGGAATTCGATTAAAATGGAAGGTTTTCGCTGCTTTATCCATTGGTTCACTGCTAATACCAGGTGTAAATGTAGTTAATGCTGACATTGACCAAAAGGCATACAAGCCAAAGACTCATGTTCTGAAGGCGAATTCAGAGAATATCCGGTGGGGCAATATTGGCAAGGGTGATGCAGTATTAACCGTTAACTCGGGAGATATCGTTACAGTGGACGCGATCACTCATCATTCCGGTGACGACTATGAACGAATGATCAAAGGTGACGCAGGCGTCGAAGATATTTTTCATTGGACCGAATCAGAGAAGGCGGAAGCGGATCGTGGACCGGGTGTACATATCATGACAGGCCCTATCGCAGTTGAAGGTGCGGAACCGGGAGATGTACTGGAAGTGAAAATATTGGACATGAAGCTTCGTCCTAATGGTAACGGCGATTATGCTGGGAAAACGTATGGTTCCAACGTGGCAGCAAACTGGGGCTTCTTATATGGAGAGATGGAAGAAGAACCCGTAACCCGTGAGGTTGTGACGATATACGAGATGGATTCAGTAGGCGGAACGGATTACGCAAAGGCTTTATATAGTTACAGGTGGACACCTCAAACTGATCCGGACGGCAATGTACACCCTACGGTAGACTATCCTGGTGTTATCGTTGATCATACAACGGTGGAGGAAAATCACAATGTCCTGAAAGACGTGCGAGTGCCTGTCCGGCTCCATTTCGGTACAATGAGCGTAGCGCCTAAGGAAGCGGACATCGTGGATTCGGTTCCCCCTTCCTATTACGGCGGAAACATAGATGACTGGCGTGTTACCGAAGGGGCAACCATGTACTATCCCGTTTCCGTCCCTGGAGCGCTGCTGTCGATTGGTGATCCACACGCAGGGCAAGGAGATTCTGAATTAAACGGAACAGCCATTGAAACATCTGTAACCGGAGATGTTCAGATTATTCTTCATAAAAAGGATAAGCTGGATAACAAATTGAAGGCTTTGAACTTCCCGCTGCTGGAAAACGAGAACGAATGGGTAGTACATGGTTTCAGCTACGCGAATTATCTTGCCGAACTGGGCGAGAATGCCCAGAAGGAAATCTTCAACAATTCTTCCCTCGACAAGGCCATGAAAGATGCTGCGCACAAAACCAAGGCTTTTCTGATGAGAGGCATGGGATTAACAGAAGATGAGGCTTACTCTTTAATGTCGGTAACCACTGATTTTGGAGTCACACAGGTAGTCGATGGAAACTGGGGGGTTCACGCCATTGTTGATAAAAAGTTATTTGGAGACGCGGAACGGGAAATGACATCATTACGCAGCAGCTTTGAACAGCTCGGGGCGAAGATCGAATGGGAGCCGAAAACGAAAATGGTTTCAATCCTGTATAATGGCAATAAATTGTCAGCGAAAATTGGAGAAACGAAGGCTGCATTCAATGGAGAAACCGTTAGACTGATTGCTCCTATTCAATTAAGTGCCCAGAAGTCAGCGGAGGTCAGCGAGTACTTCGTCGATTTCTATCAAGCCAAGCTTTCCAAGACAAACTAACCAATTTATAAAGCAATAATACCTTAATATTAACAACAAGAACCGTTGGTCTTTATGCCTGACGGTTCTTGTTTTTTAAATATTCAATCCATCCTGATTTTTGTGTCGTTTCATCAGAATCTGCGTTTCAGCACGGACGATACCTTCCAGCGAATAGATGGACTCGTTCATGAATTGTTCCATCTCTTCAATACTTTCGACAAGGATATGTATATGGAGAATGCAGGGACCTGTCATTTCGTATAACACGGCAACTCGGTCGTTTTGTTTCAATACATCTACGATCTGATTCAAATGTGCAGGCTCCACTTCAAGCTCCAAATATGCAGATATCTTCTTACCAAGCTTTTCGGCACTAATGACAATCGAAAATTGTTCGATAATTCCTTGATTGACAAGCCGGTCTATGCGCTCTTTGACGGCAACACCAGACAATCCAACCTCTTTGGCCAAATCGGTATAGGATATCCGGCTGTTTTGAGCCAGTCTTCGTAAAATATGACTATCAATTGAATCTAGCATGGACTCACTCCTTTTCGCTTCATATTGTAACAGAAAAAAAGACAGCCCGACCAGATAGGGTACATAATCCCCGTGATTTGGAACACAATAACAAGCATAACGGGGTGATAAGCTTTTGCGAGTGACCATTTTCGGCTCAATATTACTTATCATGTTAACTAGTAAATATATAGTAGCTTGACAATAATCACTAACAGGAGTACGATTAATTGTGTCAAATAAATGACAAAGCTCACGTCATCGCTTAAACCATATGATTATGGTTACATATAAACTGCGTAAGTTTTGTCTAAAATACAACAATTACTGGAGGAATCACCATGACTAATCTTAAAGACAAAGTAGCTATTATTACAGGCGGAGCTTCCGGAATTGGTTTGGCCACAGTAAAAGCGTTTTTGGATAAAGGGTCCAAGGTTGTCATTGCGGATTATAACGAAGAGCACGGTAAAGCTGCCGAGCAGGAATTAAAACAAACATACAATGATGATGTACTCTTCATCAAAGTCAACGTTGCCGATGAAAAACAAGTTGAAAACTTGGTAGCAGAGACAGTGAAACAGTTTGGTAAACTGGATGTCATCTTCAACAATGCAGGCATTGGTGTTCAAAAGCCTTCACACGAACTGACTGACGAGGAATACAAACGTGTCATTGCAATCAACCAGGACGGCGTATTCTACGGCGCAAAATATGCGATTCGCGAAATGCTGAAAACGGGCGGAGGATCTGTAATCAGCACTTCTTCGATCCTGGGTTCCGTTGGTGAACCAACATCCATGCCTTATGCGGCTAGTAAAGGTGCGGTCAACCAAATTACGAAATCACTTGCTCTGGAGTATGCTGACCGTAACATTCGTGTGAACGCAGTTGCACCCGGATTTGTAGAAAGTGGCATGGTAAACAAAGAATCTTTAGGTGAATTCTATGATGGCCTGGTTGCCAAACATCCACTTGGACGTCTGGGCAAACCGGAGGAAATTGCACATGCAGTCGTATTCCTGGCTGAAAATGATTTTGTTACAGGAACAACCGTCTTCGTTGACGGCGGATATCTTGCTAAATAAATATGGGTTCTAATATGAAGGAGGCTCCCTTAAAGGGAGCCTTTTTTTATTTCCTGTTTTATTTTGTTGTCATTTCAAATAGTTTTTCACATGATTTCGAAATTCCCTGGGTGTCGTTCCATACATGGCTTGAAAAACGCGATTAAATGTACGCTGGCTTTCGAAGCCTGCGCTGCTGCTCACGGTGGTTAAAGAGACATCCGTGGTTCGGATTAATTTCGCTGCATATTCGACTCGCAGCATGGAGAGATAATTGCGAAAATTCATCTGTATCCGTTTGGAAAAGATGTGAGATATATAATACTTACTTACATTGAACTCGGCAGCAAGTGTGTCCAGTGAGAGGGGTTCCGTAAAATGATTAGCCATATATTCGATAATTTTTTGTGGCATATCCATTACAGGAGTTCGTTGACGCTGTTCCAGCTCAATGTGAGAGAGCAGATGTGACAAAATAATATGGGCCCAACCAAGCTTGATGGCATAATCATCTTCTTTTCTCATTTTTCTAAATGCATACACCGCATCTTTATGTACATATTTCTTCATAATCCATGGAGTCACAGGTTGAAGCTGAATGAAATCAGGAAATATGCCTTCAAACACTTTGGGATTGATGATAAGCAGAATCGCACTTGCAGTTTGTTGACCACTTTTAACATAGCGATGAATCATATCCGGAAAAATGACAGCTGCGTCACCTGGTTGCAATTCATAAGAAACATCGCTAATAACGACAGATTGCGTGCCGGAGAAGACGTATAAAACCTCAATTGCACTGTGCATATGCGTGGGAAAAGCAATCTGTCTGGCATTGCGGATAATTGTAAAATCATCTTTGCGAATCTCGTAAAACGGCAGCATGATTCAATCACTCCTGTGCAATATTTGGCTAATTTCGAATACGTTATGTCTAAACTCATATCATTTGCTGTGTTAAAATTCAAGTGAATATTACCAAATGGAGGGAGAAACCGGAAGTTTCATCCCTCTTAATTTGTAATCGCTTACACTTAATTTGTTCATTTATGTTCGGGTTTTATATGCCGATGGAATCCATTTAATACGAATTTGGGGAAGGAGAGAACGGTACGTTGAGAAAAAGTAAAACGTTTTACAATATTTTTATTCCGGTTCTGCTCCTTAGTGTTGGAATTGTTATCGGTTTTGGAAGTTACATATACATTTCAACGACTAATTCAGTCGTGGACCGGGTTGGGGACGGCCAGCAGAGCCTCATTACACAGATCCGAAATACGCTGGAACAGAAAATTCAAACCATTGAGTATGCATTTGCAACCTATAGCACGACTCCATCCTTTCGATCGGTCATCAACAGCCCGATGACGGAGCAGGAATTTGAAGCGTATCGGGAATTGAGGTCTCAACTGGGCTATATTGCTACCATGGGTCTTGAAGGAGTTCAGTATACGTTGGTCAGCCTGCAGCAAAAATGGAGTTTGTCTAACGGTACGGTGTCCCGACTGACTTCCGAAGAGACGGAGGAGTTACAGAATCAGTTTGCGGAGCAGGGAGGCAGCGGCTTATATTGGACAAAAACGACTGACGGTATCCGGCTGCTGCAGGGACTTCCGGTACATTCCAAGAAGAAACAAGCTGTTGCCTTGTCTGATCTCTCCCTTCAGACGCTTAATCGTTCATTACTGGTTAAGCCGAATACATCCATTTATATTTTAAACAAACAAGGGGAGCCGCTGTACACAACGAAATCGGATCAAGTACCTCTGTCCAACCAGCAAATGAAACTCATCAGCGAGCGTACGGTCACCCAAGACCAGACGGGACAATTGGAACTGCCAGGCACATCGGGAGATAAAATCATCGCCCTATACGCACGATCAGATTACAACGGCTGGACGTATGTTACACTGCTTGATCCAAAAGAAGTCAGCGGGGCCTTAACACCGATCCGTATAGGTCTTATAGTGATGGGAATCGTGATCATGGCGCTGATGGTCATCATAGCCTATATCATTTCCATCTATCTCACCAAGCCTTTCCGCAAGATCCAAAAGCGTTTGGCAGACGCTTCCAAGCCAATGGTCAAGGATGAAGTCGATTGGATTATTCAATCGATCGATTCAATTGTATCGGAGAAAAAAGATCTGGAACAGCTTATTCAGCTTGAAAAACCAAAGCTTGAAGCCCAATTTGTTCTTAATTTGCTGCAAAACCGTCTGACAAGAGAAGAAGTAGAGAAGAATTTGGAGCGCTTTGGATATAACATCGACAGCAGAACCGCCTTCATCACGATGCTGATCCAAGTGGATCGCTGCGGTGAAGGGTCACTGTCGGACAAAGATGTTCTTTTACTTACTGTAAACCAATTAGTACAAGAGATTATTCCGGCAGCGGAACGCATGCTCCCCGTCGTATTGAATGAACGTACTCAAGCGACGTTATTGTTTTGCAGTTCTGACAAGGTAGATGAGATGCGGAACCTGATCTCGCAATATGCGAAGAATATGATCATTTCTTCCAGAGATTACTGGAATGCCTCAGTGAGCGTTGGTGTTAGTTCACCTTATGAGGATTTAATGCAGAGTCGTGAAGCATGTTCAATGAGTCTTGAAGCTTTATATCAGCGCCTGAAGCTGGGCAAGGAATCCGTCATCTTTTATGAAGATATCTCCCGAGGAAGCACTGGTCCAATGCTGCTGCGTTATCCCAAAGAGCTGGAATCACAGCTATTCGACGCAATACGGCTCGGAGACAAGGACGAAGCAACCCGAACGCTATACCCACTTCTCGCAGACATGATGAAACATAGCCAGAACCCGATGAATCTGGAAATCATTCTAATTCGGTTGGTGAACAACCTGATCCATCTGGAGCAGCTGATCGGAGCAGAAGTTTTGTTAACCCAAAGCAATGCTACGCTGTACCAAAGGCTTCTGAATACGCTAAACCCGGAGGAGATTGAACATATTCTCGTTCATGAAGTCATCTATCCAATGGTTGTTAGTATGCAGGAGAAGGCAAACCACCAGTTTCGTTCGGTTGCTGATCAGATTGCGGCTATAGTACGTACGGAATATGATCAGGAGCTTTCGCTCGAATCGATCAGCGAACGTTTGCATTATACACCCAATTATCTTAGCAGCATATTCCGCAAAGAGTATGGGATGACCTTCAGTGATTACCTGATGGGATTCCGGCTTGAGGTGGCGAGAAGATGGCTGGTTGATACAGACATGCCGATCAAGGACATTGCAGAACGTCTCGGTTATCAGAATTCGCAGAACTTTATTCGTTCGTTCCGGAAAAAAGAGCATGTCACGCCAGGCGCCTATCGAAAGATGAAGCTTGAGCTGTAAAGGTTATGGAGCTATTCCAACGTGACGATTACGTTTGCAGTAATGTAAACAAACCAATCCCCTTAGGTTGTGGACCTAAGGGGATTGGTTTTATATCCAAATGCACCATCTCGATCAACCTTTCACAGAGCCAAGTAAAGCTCCTTTTGTGAAGTGCTTCTGTACAAAAGGATAGGCAATGAGCATGGGGACGGTTGCAACGACGATTACACTCATTTTAATGGTCTGAGACGGGGGGACAATATCAACCGCTGAACTATTGCCTTCCATTCCACTTGAGACAATGACGATTTGACGAAGAAGTACCTGCAGCGGCCACATTTTGGATTCGTTGAGATACAGAATGGCGTTCATATAGGTATTCCAGTAGGAGACACCGTAAAAAAGAGATAGTGTGGCGATCGACGGCAGAGCAAGGGGAAGCATGATCTGCCACAATATTCGAAAATCATTGGCACCGTCAATTTTGGCGGATTCCTCCAGACTGTCCGGTAGGGCTTGAAAGAAATTTCGCATGATAATCAGGTTAAACGCGTTAATCGCTGTAGGAATAATCATGGACCAGTAGGAGTCGATCAACCCGGCTGCTTTGACGATTAAAAAGGTGGGAATCATGCCACCGCTGAACAACATGGAAAACACGACGATAAAATTGATGACGTTTCTACCCAGGAGATAACGTCTGGATAATCCGTATGCCATAAGTGCTGTAAGTGTCATGCTGACTGCGGTACCAACGAGGGTGATGAAGATGGAAACACCAAGCCCTTTGAAGATGGTTGGAGTGGACAAGATATACCGGTACGCATCGAGTGAAAAAGACGTGGGAAACAAAATGAATTTCTTCTGCACGATCTCCTGTGTTGACGCAAACGAGCTGGCAACCACATTAATGAAAGGCAAGAGGCAGGCAAGGGCAAAGAGGAGCAGAAGTGTATAGTTCACTACGTTAAATATGACGCTTCCGAGCTTTTCCTTCTTGAGTGCGGCTTTTGTCATGACGATGGGTTCCTCCTTAAGTATTGGTCTCCTCCCACCATATCAAGCGTTCTGTATAACGTATATAATCATATCCTAAGACCTTGCTGCAGCGGGTGTGAGAGGAAAGATTCGAAGAAAATTAACAGGATAATCATTAACCAAGTTAATAATCATGAGCTACAATTCAGACGGGAAAAAGCCTTACAACAAGGCATTATGGGAGGATTACGAGAAGCATGATAGCTAATGATTATGTACGGAATCAACCGTAGGGGATATGCTTGACTTCGAACACATGTTAACCGATCAAGGAGGTCAGCGAGCAGTGAAAGATTCCAATTCCTCAGTTGTTTCGTTACAAGGCAAACTGCACCGAAAAACGGGAATCGGTCATCAATTAAGAAGTGTAGCCGCCAATAAACTTCTATACCTGATGATTCTTCCGGGGTTTGTCTACTTTGTTGTCTTCAAGTATTTTCCGATGGGTGGACTGATCATTTCATTCCAGGACTATCAGCCGTATCTCGGCATTAAGGATAGTCCGTGGGTCGGTTTCAAGCATTTTATTCGGCTTTTTACCGAACCAACCTTTGCCATGCTGCTCAGCAACACACTAATATTATTTGCACTTGAATTAATCATTTTTTTTCCGATTCCCATTATTCTCGCGCTGATGCTGAATGAAGTCAGGCATAAAATGTTCAAAAATTCAATTCAGACCATTGTGTATATTCCACATTTCATGTCATGGGTCATCATCGTATCCATTACCTATGTATTTCTAAGTGTGGATGGCGGGGTTGTTAACGAGATGATTGCTGCTTTTGGCGGAAATAAAATCAGCTTCCTCACCTCGCCGGAATGGCTTCGTCCCATGTACATTCTGCAAATTATCTGGAAAGAGGCCGGATGGTCCACCATCATTTATCTCGCAGCCATTACCGTGGTAGACACGCAACTTTACGAGGCAGCAGATATGGACGGCGCGAGCCGTTTACGTAAAATGTGGCATGTGACCCTGCCAGCCATTCGCCCCGTTATTATTACGTTGTTGATTCTGAAAATAGGCAGTACGCTTGAGCTTGGTTTTGAACATATGTACCTGCTTCTTAATTCACTCAATCGTGAAGTGGGAGAGATCTTTGATACGTACATCTTCACGGCCGGCTTGAAAAACGGACAATTAAGCTTCAGTACCACCGTTGGCTTGTTCAAAGGCTTGGTTGGACTGATTCTGGTGATCATAGCCAACAAGCTTGCCAAAAAGTTTGGTGAAGATGGGGTCTATTAACTCGCTTAGAATAGCTGAAATAGAAAACCAAAAACTTAAAACATACAAAGGGGATATGCACATGAAATTCCGTTACGCCAAGTTGATAGCGCTTTCGATTTGTGGCAGTCTGCTGCTCAGTGCCTGTGGGGGGGAGAATGCAGAGCCGCAAACGAATGCAGATGGAAAGCCTATTATTAGTTGGTTGAACATTCTGCATTCTGCTTCGCCGCCAACGGATACTGTATTGAACAAAATCGAAGAATTGACGAATACGGATATTCAGTTTTCCTGGATTCCGGATGCCTCGAAGGAGGAACGGTTGAACACCTCCTTAGCCTCTGGCTCTCTGGCTGATATTGTTTCGCTCACAATCCTGGAGAATTCGTCGGTTCGAAATGCATTAAAAGCAGGCGTCTTCTGGGAAGTGAGTCCTTATCTGGACGAATTCCCGAATTTGAAAGAGATTTCCGCGGATATGAGAAATTCAGCTTCAATAGATGGCAAGCTGTATGGTATTCCGATGCAGAAACAGGTTTCCCGTAACGGAGTCATCATTCGTAAAGACTGGCTCGATAAAGTGGGATTACCCATACCCAAAACGACTGCTGAGCTGATGGAAGTCGCCAAAGCATTTACCGAGCAGGACCCAGATGGTAATGGCAGCAAAGATACGACCGGTTTCATTGACCGCAGCGATCTCGTATTCGGTGCTTTCAAGACACTGGGTTCATACTTTGGAACTCCGAGCGGCTGGGCAGTCAGCGAAGATGGCAAGGTAACGCCAGAGTTTGAATCTGAAGGTTACGTTAAGGCGATGGATTATATGAAGGAGCTGTACAACAACGGCTATATCAACCAGGATTTCGCAGTAACGGCCAAAAAAGATCAGCAGGAGGGCTTCGCACAGGGCAAAGCAGGAATCTATGTTGGTGCGCTGTTTGATAGTAAAAACCTGCTCAATCTGGCCAAAGGCGTGCAGGATGACATGGATTTGATCATGGTGAATGACATTACTTCAACAGGTAAAGAAAGTGATCGGGCCATCTGGTCCACGTCCAATGGTGTAGGCGGGTTGCTGGCATTCCCCAAATCGGAAGTGAAGGATGAAGCTGAGTTAAAACAGGTCTTGAAATTCATGGACGACCTGATGAGTGAAGAAATATATACATTAATGACGTATGGTATCAAGGATGTGCATTACAGTTTGGAGGGGAATGCGGCAACGATTACCGACACCAAGCTCTGGGAACAAGAAGTGCAGCCGTTCTCTTCCTCACGTCCGAATGAGAATGGATACGATATTCATGATTCGGACCCATTGCGGGTGGAATCTGATCGTTTAATTCAGGAAAACACGAAATATGCAGTGCTTAACCCGATGTACTCTCTGGAATCCGCGACGTTCTCGGAGCAGGGTTCGGAACTGCAAAAAATTATCACGGATGCCACGTACAAATACATTCTCGGCAAGTTGGATTTGCAAGGATTCCAGGATGCAGTTCAGACTTGGAGAAAGTCCGGTGGTGACAAGATTATTACGGAATACGAGGCCGCGTACCAAGCTGTGCAGAACAAATAAAACCATGACCTATCGAAGGGGGAAGAGAACCATGATTGAGATTCAGTCTCCTTGCCTTTGGGCGGTGCATACCGCAGAAACCATTATGGAGCGTACGCCCAGACTGTATGAGGCAAACGGGTATCATGGAAAATGGTCTTATGATTATGGGGTCATTCTGAAGGGATTTGAGCTGCTGTGGAAAGTGACGGGCGAAAGCAAGTATGCAGCGTACATCCGGGACAATATGGATTACTTCATACAAAGGGATGGAATGATTCGCGGATATCGTCAGGATGAGCACAATATTGATCATTTGAATAACGGTAAGCTGCTGTTTGGATTATACAAAATGACTGGCGACGAAAAATACAAAGTGGCTGCCTCTCATCTGAGGGAGCAGCTTCGCAGTCACCCGCGTACGTCAGAAGGTGCGTTCTGGCATAAGCACGTGTATCCTTATCAGATTTGGCTGGACGGATTGTACATGGGCGCTCCGTATTATCTGGAGTACATGCTTCGGTTCGAACAGGAAGACGAGCAGGATCTGGATGATGTGACAAGGCAGTTTATTCTCTGCGCACAACACAACCGTGACGGGCAAACAGGTCTGCTCTACCATGCCTGGGATGAGCAGCGTACTCAGGCTTGGAGCGACCCAAATACCGGACAATCGCCAAACTTCTGGGGCCGGTCTATGGGTTGGTTCGTCATGGCACTGGTAGATGTACTGGAACTACTTCCGGACTCCCATCAGGACCGCACGAAGCTGATTGAGATTCTGAATGATACGATGTCAGCACTGCGAAGTTTCCAGGATGCTTCATCCGGAGTGTGGTACCAGGTAATAAATGAAGGAACACGAAAAGGAAACTACCTGGAAGCCTCTGCCTCCAGCATGATTGTATATGCCATGGCCAAAGGCGTTAGACAGGGGTGGTTACAGGGTGAAAGTTGGTTGAAATCACTGGACCACGCCTATGCCGGATTAATTTCAGAATTCGTCATGGAAACCAAAGAAGGATGGGTCAACCTGTACAAAAATTGTCAGGTTGCAGGTCTTGGAGGAGAACCGAGACGGGACGGTACCTATGCTTATTATATTAGTGAACCGATTATTACCAACGATCAAAAGGGGCTGGGAGCTTTCCTGCTGGCCTGCACCGAATATGAGTATATGTTAAATCGAAAGGGATAGTTCATTTCACCTTTTAGATGCCCGTATCATTTGATTGGAGCAGAACGATACGGGCATCACATACTCCAGACACCTTTTTGTTCACAGGACAATATGGGTTATTCAATTTGATTAATTGTGATAACGCTTACATTGGATAAAGGAGGTGATTAGGTCTGCTGACAGGTTAATCGCCTCTCAGTGCTGCGTTTGCCAATTGGAGTATACGAAACCGGAGGAGGAAGATTTTATTGAAGAGGATTGTGTCGCTGATTTTGATCGTATCGATGCTGTTCAGTGTTTTGCCGGGAATGGCTGCTGCGGAAGGCACAGGACATTCAGGTATGCTGCCTGCTTTTCCTGGAGCTGAGGGCGGTGGGATGTATACGACTGGCGGAAGGGGAGGTGCAGTTTACGAAGTGACTACCCTGGCTGACTCAGGACCCGGCTCCCTTCGCGAAGCCGTCAGTCAAAATGATACAACTGTCGTATTCAAAGTGGGTGGAACCATTCATCTGGAAGCTCCTCTGGTTATAACAGGTTCCAATCTTACGCTGGCTGGACAGACTGCGCCTGGAGAAGGCATCACCGTCTCCGATTATTGGACCACATTTCAGGCAGATAACATTATCGTAAGACATATGCGCTTCAGGCTTGGAGACAAACACCCAAGTGAGGATGATGTATTTGGAGGGCGATATCATAAAAATATCATCATTGATCACTGTTCATTCACCTGGTCTGTGGATGAAGTCCTCAGCATGTATGTAAACGAAAATACAACCGTGCAATGGTCCGTCATTGCCGAGAGCATGCTGATGACGACTCACCAAAAGGGCAGGCATGGGTATGCCGGCATCTGGGGCGGAAACAATACCTCATTCCATCATAATATCATCGCACATAATGTTAGCCGTAACCCAAGATTTGCCGGGGCCCCCGGATTTAACACTGAATCCTATAACAATGTCGTATATAACTGGGGATTCTTCTCTGCCTATGGCGGTGAGGAAGGCAACTACAATCTGATGAACAATTATTACAAATACGGCCCCAATACGTATCGTTCCGTACGGGATCAGCTTTTCCTTGATGTAAGTGCCAATACCCGTCTCCATGTAGACGGAAATATTGTAGACGGATATCCCGAGATTACTGCGGATAACTGGCTTGGGGTCGGGACGCTGGCGAATCCGGAATCGAAGCTTGAATCTCCGGTTGTCATGACCAACCCGTCACCAATGGATGATGCGGAAACGGCGTATGATCGTGTCCTTGCCGAAGCAGGCGCTGTCCTTCCGAGAAGAGATGCGATTGATGCAAGAATCGTTAATGATGTTAAAAACCGTTCCGGTCAGCATATCAATTCCCAAAAAGAAGTGGGAGGATATGTGGAGTTTGACGAAGTGTTATCCACGCTGGCAGATGATGATCATGACGGAATGCCGAACGAGTGGGAGATCACTCAAGGATTGAATCCGAACGATGCCTCTGACCGAAATGAAATTCATGAATCGGGTTATACCCATCTTGAAATGTATCTGAATAGTATTGCAGGCAATGGTTCAGCGAATCCCGTAGTTTCTATTGATTCTCCTTCCAACCATGCAATTACCACGGAGGGGTCCTCCATGGAGATCGTTGCTTCAGCCTCGGATCCGGATGGTACAATCTCCAAGGTGGAATTTTATCAAAACGATATCAAGTTGGGCGAAGATGATAACGCTCCGTACTCATTAACCTGGAACAATGTAAAGGATGGTACCCATTATCTCACGGTTCGTGCCATTGATGATACGGGCACGGCCACCCAATCCAACAATGTCTCCGTACATGTGAATAAGGAAGGCAATGTTGCACCATGGACTTCAACAGACATCGGTGAACCGGGCATTGCCGGTCATACACAGCTAGGTACAGCAGATACGGAAGTAACCGTAAAGTCATCAGGTGATATTGCGGGCACATCGGATCATTTTCATTATGCCTACCAGACACTGGAGGGCAATGGGGAGATCATCGCTCGTGTCGATCACGTGACGGCCACGGATGACGGAGCAGAAGCAGGTGTAATGATCCGCGAGAGTCTGGACGCTTCCTCACCTTTTGTCGCCCTAATGACGTCCTATGTCAAAGGCGGACAAAAAGCGGTTCAATTTACACGTGAAACCGAAGGAGCAGATGTCTCCTTTCAGGAACCAGAGACGTTTATCACGCTTCCTTACTGGGTGAAGCTGGTCAGGCTGGGTGATCAGGTAACATCTCTCGTCTCCAAAGACGGAGCAGACTGGTCCGTCGTGAATGCTATAGACTTCCCTGTGAACAGCACCGTTTACGTC
>Ga0209463_1000866_pt1 | contig 20459 bp, 20 predicted proteins | sample AgamicMgSfrz_FD_187169 | JGI IMG/M metagenome (GOLD analysis project Ga0209463, IMG submission 187169) | Agave microbial communities from Guanajuato, Mexico - Mg.Sf.rz (SPAdes) (version 2) | ecosystem: Host-associated > Plants > Phyllosphere > Phylloplane/Leaf | place: Guanajuato, Mexico... | reverse complement strand
TAATACGGTTAAAAAAAAAAAGAAACAGCCACTTCTATTGTAAGAAGTAAACTATTTCTTGGCAATGCTTACTTTATTATATCAATTCATGCTTTACTCTAAGAAGTCTTTTAATCGTTTGCTGCGGCTCGGATGTCTAAGTTTTCTTAGCGCTTTTGCTTCTATTTGGCGAATACGCTCGCGTGTAACACCAAATACTTTGCCGACTTCTTCAAGTGTTCTTGTACGTCCATCATCTAAGCCGAAACGAAGTCTTAAGACATTTTCTTCACGGTCTGTCAATGTATCCAGGACATCTTCAAGCTGCTCTTTAAGAAGCTCGTAAGCTGCATGTTCAGAAGGGGATGTCGCATCCTGATCTTCAATGAAGTCTCCTAAATGAGAATCATCTTCTTCCCCAATCGGCGTTTCCAAGGAAACAGGTTCTTGGGCGATCTTTAAGATTTCTCTTACTTTATCCGGAGTTAGATCCATGTCTTCTCCAATTTCTTCTGGAGTCGGTTCACGGCCCAAGTCCTGGAGTAGCTGACGCTGAACGCGAATCAGTTTATTGATGGTTTCAACCATATGAACAGGGATACGTATTGTGCGGGCTTGGTCCGCAATAGCTCTCGTAATAGCCTGGCGAATCCACCATGTTGCATACGTACTGAATTTGAATCCTTTTTCGTAATCGAATTTCTCAACTGCTTTGATTAGTCCCATATTACCTTCCTGGATCAAATCAAGGAACATCATTCCGCGGCCAACATATCTTTTAGCAATGCTGACTACAAGTCTTAAGTTAGCTTCAGCAAGACGGCGTTTTGCCTCTTCGTCGCCTTCCATAATACGTTTTGCCAAGACAATCTCTTCTTGTGCAGAAAGCAAGTCTACACGTCCAATTTCCTTTAGATACATACGTACAGGATCATTTATTTTAACGCCAGGAGGCACACTTAAATCATTAAGATCAAATTCTTCCTCGCCTTTGGCAAGTTCTTGAACATTCGGAGGCTCATCCTCACCATCTCCAACAAGCTCTATTCCTTGATCACCTAATACCTCATAGAACTCATCCATTTGATGGGAGTCTAATTCAAAACTGGCTAGTTTTTCTGCAATATCATCATATGCAAGCACCCCAGTTTTCTTTCCAACTTCTGTTAATTGTTCCTTTACCTGATCAAGGGTCAATTCCGTTTCAACCTCTTTTGAACGGGCTGACTTTTCAGCCATATGTCCCCCTCCTTCCAAAAAATCAAGACAATCAAATTTATTTTAATGATTTTACTAACAACATGACTTCCATTCCTATTTCTGCTGCCTTTAGAAAATCATTTTGTCGCTCTGCTTCTTTTTGCAATGCTTTTTTTTCATTAATTTCAAGCATTTTTTCATAATTCAACAGCTGTTTTAAATAATCGGCAAGCTCTTGGTCATTGACCTCTTCATTTACTTCCATCATATCAATGTCTGCCACAATCCGTTGCAGCTCACCGTCACGAATAAAGTTTAGAAACGCGCTTGAATCAGAGCTTTGTCCTGTTTCATAAAAAGCCAACAAGTAAGTGAAAATCGCCTGATGTTCATCAATATTGAACGTCCTGTCCTGCAATGCAGCCCGGACCTTCAATGCAATATCTTCACTTTTAAGCATATGTGCTATCAGTCTTCTTTCGGCAGTATGATATGCCGGCAATAAGTTATTGGATCTTTTTCTTACACTATATTGCTTAACAGGTGCATTAATGCTTTTATTTGGCTTATTTATTATACGCCTGCCGGCAAGTTCTTCCTCCTGCATCTTCAATGCTTCAAGAGAAATCGAAAACTCGGAAGACAGCTGTCTTAAGTAGAGATCTTTTTCAACTGCATTTTCAAGCTGAGCAATTTCTCCCAATACTTGTTCTATAAAGACAAGCTTATCTCCTTCATTTTGCAGATTTTTTCCTCTGCGGTAATACACTAGCTTAAAGCTCATGTAAGGAACACTCGCCTGCATGATTTCATGCTGCAGTTTTTCTTCCCCAAATTTGTTAAGATAATCATCCGGATCCATACCAGCTGGGAGCATGACGACCTTAACTGTACAATTGGCAGCTGCAAGCATCTTTCCTGCCCTGTAAGCCGCTTCAATTCCGGCAGAGTCAGAATCATAACAGATTGTTATAGTGCGGGAATTCCTTTTCAAAACAGCGATATGCTCCTCTGTAAGGGATGTTCCCATTGTTCCCACACTGTTTTCCACACCAGCACGGCTTGCAGCTATTACATCGGCAAACCCTTCAAACAGGACGGCGTGCTGTGTTTTCCGCATGCCTGGCCTTGCCAAATGAAAATTATAAAGGGTGCTGCTTTTATTAAAAATTGGTGTTTCTGGACTATTTAAATATTTTGGAGTCGAATCTCCTAATGTACGCCCAGAAAATGCAATAGTATTGCCATTACGGTCAAAGATGGGAAACATAATCCGATCGCGGAACCGGTCAAAATATTTTTCCCCTTTTTCGCTTTTGATGATCAAACCAGCTTTTACCAATAACGAAACGTCATATTTTTTCAAATACTTTACTGCGAAGTCCCATTGATTTGGTGCATAGCCTATCTGGAACTTCTCGATTACCTCTTTTGTGAAACCCCTGTTAAGTAAATACTGTAAAGCATGCTCACCATCCGTTGTGTTTAGAAGCAAATGATGGTAAAATTTAGCTAGTAAATCATGTGCATCCATCATTTGCTGAAGGTCATTGGAAATGGCAGGCTTATCGCCTGACTCATGCATTTCTACACCCAAATCCACATTAGCCCTTTCCGCTAAATGGAATGCGGCTTCCTGGAAGGAATAACCGTTTATATCCATCAGGAAGGTAAAGACATTTCCCCCAGCATGACAGCCAAAGCAATGGAATATTTGCTTTTCGGGTGAAACGGAAAAGGACGGGGTCTTTTCGCCATGAAATGGACACAAACCTAAGTAATTGCGTCCTTGCTTTGTTAAAGCTACATGCTCCCCAATGACTTCAACTATGTCAATTGCTTGTTTGACCTCGTTTACCTTTTCATCAGGAATGCGCTCAACCATTTTCAACACATCTCCCTACTACTAACTTTCCTATAAATAACTCATTCGACACAATCAGCTTATTCTCCTGCAACTTTCGACAAAACGATTGCCAAACTTTTTTTAAACTTTTGCCGATCCTTTTCTTCGAATGGCTTTGGCCCTTTACCGTATATGCCTCTTCTTCTTGCCTTTGCAGAAAGATAACGCATATCCAACGCTGTCCCGATATCCTTTTCCTCAAGAATTATTCCTCTCGGAGTTAAAACATGCACAACTTTCGGTAGTAAAGTTGCCGCCAGACCGATATCCTGTGTCACCACAATGTCATTTGCCTTAACGGCATTCATAATAAACATATCTACTGCTTCCTTGCTACTGTCAACATACTTCCAGTTTGTTCCGTCTTCATGCAGTTTCATGTGAGCATAGGAAGCGATAAAAATTACCTCTATAGATTTGCTTGTAGCCATTTCGACAATTTCTTCTTTTACAGGACAAGAATCAGCGTCAACATATATGATGCAATTATCCAATGTACTAATAATTCTACATCACTCCACATATTCCTTCTTTCACGAATACTTTTTCGTAGAAAGAGACGTTGTCGAAAATTATTTTTTTCTTCCTCTTGACTTCTCACAGTAAATAGTTTATTCGTTATGAGCCAAGTCTAAACCTATTTATAATACTTTTTTATCACAATTTTCTATTATAGTATAGAAATTAGTAAATACCATAAGTTTTTTGAAAAAAACAACAACATTTTCATATGTACGCTAAGAAATTTTCTGTAAAAAGAGAATGATCCTGCCTTAAATTCCTACAGGATCCTCCTGAATTTTTTAAAACTGATTGTTCTTGGCTCGATAATATAAATTAAAAATAATATTGGCTGTTTCTTCGACCGCTTTGTTCGTTACATCAATTACGGGGCATTTAATCTGATCTACAATATTCTCAAAGTACTCTATTTCTTGTTCAATCCGCTCTATTTGCGCATAGCTTGCACTATCACTCAAACCTAGAGAAATCAGCCTTTCTTTGCGGATATTATTCAATTTTTTCGGACTAATCTTTAAACCAAAGCATTTATGTGCCGGCACTTCAAATAATTCCTTTGGAGGATCCACTTCAGGCACAATTGGGACATTGGCTACCTTCAATCGCTTATGGGCAAGAAACTGGGATAAAGGAGTCTTGGAGGTTCTTGAAACACCAAGCAAAATAATATCTGCTTTTTCCAGCCCTCGCGGATCTCGTCCATCGTCGTACTTGACCGCAAATTCAATCGCTTCTACCTTTTTAAAGTAGTCCTCATCAAGCTTTCTAACAAGACCCGGTTCAAAAAGAGGCGTTTTTCCCCACAGCATCTGGAATTGATCAATAATCGGCCCAATGATGTCAGCTGCATAAACTCCTTCTTCAACTGCCAGCTCCTGCATATATTTACGCATCTCCGGCTTTACTAATGTATAAGCAATCATGCCGTGTTCTTGTTTAGCCTGGCGGATTACATCGCGGATATTTGACTTATCCTCGACAAAAGGAAACCTTTTAATTGATACATTAACATTATGTCCGGAAAACTGGCTGATTGCCGCTTTAGTTACAAGCTCTGCTGTCTCTCCGACAGAGTCGGATACTACATAAATGATTTGCCTTTCAGTCATGATTCACTCTCCTTTTAAATCTGTTCATTGGATAAGTCTACAAGAGCTTTTGTTATATTTGTTTTTGTTACTCTTCCGATTACTTTCAGGCCACCTATCTCTTCCTGAACCACTGGCAACGAATCTATTTCTCGGTCTATCAGTTTTTTGCCAACATCTACAAGCTTATCGTCCAAATAACAGCAGGTAATGTTTGGCATTCTCGTCATGATGATGGTAACAGGCAATGACGACAATTCCTGCTTGCCAATACTTGCCCGAAGCATGTCCTTTCTAGAAACAACTCCAGCAAGGACCTCGTTTGCATCGACGATAAAAATAGTACCTACATCCATAGTAAACATTGTAACAATTGCATCATAGACAGATGTTGTATCATTTGCTACAACAGGACTGGAATAATAATCCCGAACAATTAGGTTATTGATATTTTCTGTCTGCTCTGATGTCTTGCCAGTATAAAAGTAGCCTACTCGCGGCCGTGCATCAAGAAAACCTGACATTGTCAAAATAGCAAGATCAGGGCGTAATGTCGCTCTAGTTAAATGTAAGGATTCTGCAATTTGCTCTCCAGTAATGGGGCCATTTCCTTTAACAATTTCCACAATTTGCTGTTGGCGTCTATTCAGTTTTATCGTTTATTCACCACCTTTGCAAAAATCAGCAAACCTTCTATTTTTAAGAAAGTTACTAAAAATAAAGCAGGTGGAGAAATCTCCACCACAGCTGCTTTAGATTTTGCTTATTTCACCAGAATTTCCGAAACATATGCAAACTTTTTAATTACATCAGCAAGCTCCGTCATTTGGTTTAGTCTATTTTCTTTCAAAGATGGGTTATCTGCCATTACCATCGTATTATCGAAATACGATGCAATTGTTGTTTCAAGGGAAGTCAGCAATTGGAAATATGTTTCCTCATCAGTATCTGCTGTGAGTTTTTCTTTCACTGATTGCACGGCATTAAACAGGTTACGTTCCTCATCATTTTCGAACAGAGAAGGATCTACCTGACCATTGCTCTCTGCTTTTTTAGAGATATTAATAACACGTGCTAATGCTTCAATTCCGTTTTTGAAGCCAGCATCTTCCTTATGACTATCTAGCACATTAGCTTTTCTCAGCAAACTTGCAGGGCTTCCTAACTCATCCCCGAGAACAGCATCAATCAAATCATAACGGATGCCTTCTTCCTGCAGGATATGCTTAATACGGGCTTTAAAAAAGTCGATAATATTCTTCAGCAATTCATGTTCTGGAGTTTTTGCGATGTCTTTAACATTCTCGAGTGCCAAGCCTACAAGCTCCTCCACTGTCAAATTCCAGCCTTTATCCATTAAGGTTTGCACGACTCCTGTTGCCTGTCTTCTCAATGCATACGGGTCTTGCGATCCTGTCGGTATCATCCCGATAGCAAAGAAGGAAACTATTGTATCAAGCTTTTCAGCTATTGCAAGTGCTGCTCCTTCATTACTTGAAGCAGTATCATCGTCTGCATGACGAGGCATATAATGCTCATTGATAGCCTTTGCAACTGCAGCCGCTTCACCTTTTTGACCAGCATATTTTTCCCCCATGAGACCTTGAAGCTCTGGGAACTCATACACCATGTTTGTAACCAGGTCAAACTTAGAAATCTGAGCAGCACGGTCTGCATTTGTCTTTTCTTCAGCAGAGAATGACAGCTTCTCAGCGATGTTATTTGTTAAGCTTTGCACTCTTGCCACTTTTTCAGAAAGTGTACCGATTTCTTCATGGTAAACAATGGATTGAAGCTTCAACAACAGCTTTTCAATATCTTGCTTCTGGTCTTCCTTATAGAAAAACGCCGCGTCTGCAAGACGTGCTCTCAGCACCTTTTCATTTCCTTTTGCCACTTTATCCAAATGATTATGGTCTCCATTACGGACAGTGATAAAGAATGGAAGCAGCTCATTGTCTTTCGACTTAACCGGGAAATAACGCTGATGCTCCTTCATGCTAGTAATCAACACTTCAGTCGGTAGCTCCAAAAAGGATTCTTCGAATTTGCCGTACAACGCAGTTGGATATTCTACTAAGTTATTTACTTCTTCTAGCAAATCTGCATCGATAGGTATAACCCAATCATTTTCTTCTTCAATTTTTTTAATTTGCGAAAGAATAGCTGCTTTTCTTTCTTCAGGATTTACAATAACAAACTGCCCTAGAAGTGCTTCTTTGTATTCGTTCGGTGCTGTAAAACTGATCTCTTCACCAAGGAAACGATGGCCATTTGATTTACGGTCTGTCTCTACACCAGTAATCGAAAACGGAATGACTTTGTCACCAAATAATGCTGCAATCCATTTAATTGGACGGATATAGCGAAGATCATTATTTGCCCAGCGCATATTTTTAGGGAATGACAGGCTCAAGATAATGTCTTTTAATTCAGGCAGCAAATCAATAGTTGCTTGCCCTTTTATAAATTTTTTGACATGTACATATTCAACACCGTTGATTTCTTTGAAATAAATATCCTCAACAGAGGCTTTATTTCCTCTTGTGAAACCTATCGCTGCTTTTGACCATTCCCCTTTTTCATCAAGGGCAATCTTCTTAGCAGGTCCTTTTGCTTCTTCCTCGATATCTTTTTGTGCTTCATCAAGCTGACTAACTAGAACAGCAAGACGCCTAGGTGTGGAAAATGCTTCAACAGCGGAATACTTCAGTTGCTTTACATTCAGCCATGCTTCCACCTTTTCTTTTAAGCTGTTCATGCTGCTCGTTACAAAACGGGCAGGCATCTCTTCTAAACCAATTTCTAGCAATAAATCTTTCTGACTCATACTAATCAAACCTCCTTGCCTTTTAAAATTGGGAATCCTAATTTTTCGCGCTCTTCATAGAATGTTTTTGCAACTTTACGTGCTAAAGTTCGGCATCTTCCAATATAGCCGGTACGTTCTGTTACAGAAATGGCACCTCTTGCATCGAGGAGATTAAAAACATGTGAACATTTTAATACATAATCATACGCTGGATGTACAAGTCCTTCATCCATTTGGCGGTGTGCTTCTTTCTCGTATATGCCAAACAGATTGAAAAGCATATCTACATCAGAAGTTTCAAAAGTGTATTTGCTGTGCTCATATTCTGGCTGATAGAAGATGTCTCTGATTGTAAAGCCATCTGTCCACTCCAAATCAAAAACATTCTCTTTATCTTGAATATAGGAAGCCAGTCTTTCAATACCGTAAGTTATTTCAACGGAAACCGGCTTGCACTCCAATCCGCCAACCTGCTGGAAGTATGTGAATTGAGTAATTTCCATTCCATCAAGCCATACTTCCCATCCTAAACCAGCGCAGCCTAGTGATGGATTTTCCCAGTTATCCTCAACGAAGCGGATGTCATGCTCTAAGGGATTGATGCCAAGTGCTTTAAGGGAATCCAAATAAAGTTCTTGAATATTATCAGGTGACGGCTTCATGATAACTTGGAATTGATGATGCTGGTATAAACGGTTAGGGTTTTCCCCATAGCGTCCGTCTGCCGGTCTTCTAGATGGTTCCACATAAGCTACATTCCAAGGCTCTGGACCGATAGCTCTTAAGAAAGTATAAGGACTCATTGTTCCAGCCCCTTTCTCTACGTCATATGCCTGCATTAAAATACAACCATAATCTGACCAGTGCTTTTGCAAAGTTAAAATCATGTTTTGAATATTCATGTCAGCTTCTGCCTCCAAAATAATTTATTTTTTTCTTGTCAATTGATAGACGCGAAAGAATTTATGTATATGTTGATACAACAAAAAACTCTCGTCCCTATGCCAATAATTGACATAGGGACGAGAGTTAACCCGCGGTTCCACCCTATTTGCTGCATACTAGTGCAGCCACCTTCATGTAAATGTTGCTCCATGAACGCCTTCCTTAAAGCTCTTGCGCCTAGCTTTCACTATTCTAGGCTCGCTGGTTCAAGAGGAATTTAAGTACTACTTTCTTTTCAACGCAACTGTTTATTTACAAAAGATATTATCTAAAAAGAAATCAATTGTCAACCTTCATCTGTAAATTTAGGCTGTCATTTCGTAAAGTCACTGCCAAAGTTTTTAATCGACTGAAGGAATTTTTTTGATTTTAAATACAAGCCTGAGTACTCATCATAATAAGCGGAAATAATTTTATTTAGTTCCTCCTTCGTCGATTCTTTGACAGAAATATTCCCAAGCCTCGCTAAATCAAAATAATAGAAAACTCGAAGCAGCTTAACAGCAGCCTGAGACATTTTATAGTGATAAGGATCATGCTCTAGGCAACGATGACACAATAAGCCGCCCTCTCTAATAGAAAAGGAGAACTGACCGTCTGTTGCACCACAATTCGTGCATTTATCTAAAACAGGATAATGGCCCAAAACATTCAGCATTTTCATTTCATAAATATTGGATAAAATTTGTGCATCATAGCCTTCATTCATATAATTCAATGTTTGCTGTAACAATTCAAAATGGAATGGATTAGGCTTTTTATCTTCTGTACAGCGGTCTGTCAGTTCAGCAACATAACTTGCATATGCTGTCAGCATAATATCTTCTTTAATGGACCGAAAGCTTGTAATCATTTCTCCTTGCTGCAAAAGTCCAAGGCCACTTGAGCGCTGTACAAGATAGTATGCATATGTAAAAGGCTGGGTAACAGAAGAGAGCCTGCTATTGGTTTTTTTCGCACCCCTTGCCATTACACCAACCTTGCCCCATTCACGGGTATATAATGTTGTAATCTTATTTGTCTCGCCATAATCTGTCGTTCTAATGACGATGCCTTCACATTTTTCAAGCATCACCCACACCATCCCTATCTATGGGACAGACTACGAGATAGGATAATCAATATCTGCTAGTTCCTCATCTTGAGCATTCGGTATTTCATGATTAGCTTTTTCTAATTCCTTAAAAAGTAGATAAGTATCTATGCTACCTGTTTGCGAAAAAACCTTCCAGGTAAAGTCTAACATGATAAACCCCCACCTTTTTTTGATTTAATCTAGCTTGTTTATTGCCTTAACCTTATCATAGCCTGTCTGTATAAAAACATGAGACGAAAATATTGCTAATTTTGTTTCTGTATATTTACCTGAGATGCTATATTTTAATACTCGTCTTCTCTGAATCCAAAGTCTCTCAATTGAGTCATTTTGTTTCTCCAGTCCTTTTGCACTTTAACCCAAAGCTCTAAGAACACTTTATTTCCAAGCAGGTTCTCGATATCTGTTCTTGCTCTTTTTCCAATTTCCTTCAGCATGCCGCCTTGTTTGCCAATAATTATTCCCTTTTGCGAATCTCTTTCTACGACAATTGTCGCCATAACGTGAACGACTTCATTTGGTTTTCTTTCCATTTTTTCGATTACAACGGCCAAAGAGTGAGGGATTTCCTCTCTTGTCAAGTGAAGAGCCTTTTCTCTGATTAATTCTGAAACGATGAATCTTTCAGGATGGTCTGTTACTTGATCTGCTGGATAGAACTGCGGCCCTTCCGGCATATATTTTTTAATTTGCGTGAGTAATGTTTCCACATTATTCCCCTCTAAAGCAGAAATAGGAATTATTTCTTTAAACGGATACTTTTCCTTGTAGGAGTCAATCACACTAAACAACTTATCAGGATGAATAGTGTCAATTTTATTTACTACTAAGAATATAGGCGTCTTGATATTCTCAAATTTCTCAAGAATGAATTCTTCGCCTCGGCCAAACCCTTCCTCTGCATTCACCATAAATAGAATTAGGTCCACTTCTTTCAAAGTGTTTTGTGCCACCTTCATCATGAAATCTCCAAGTCTGTGCTTCGGCTTATGGATACCTGGAGTATCAATAAAAATCAGCTGAGAATCATCTGTCGTTAATACACCTTGCACTTTGTTTCTTGTTGTTTGCGGCTTATCGCTCATTATAGCAATTTTTTGACCGATAACACGGTTCAAAAATGTCGATTTCCCGACATTCGGTCGTCCGATTATGGAGATAAATCCTGATTTATGTTCATTATTACTGTTATTATTTATGTTCATTTAATGCCTCCGATAAAATACTCTTTTCAGCGATTTTTGCCGCTTTAAAATTTTTGAATGTTGATATTAATTCAACATCACTTTCCTTATCGTTTGGACAAAGCTTAAGATAATTTCGCCCGTTATGAACCGTCCAGAGAAACCGGACAGTTAACAATGACAGCTTACATACTTGTCGCAAACTTTGTATTACTATTGAAACTGCTTTAAAGATGGCTGTTTATTTCAGGCGCAACATTTCGTTTATTGCATCCATGATAGACCTTTTCCGTTTAAGAAAGCAAGGGTTCCCCACCATTAAATCCGAATAAGTCATATCATCCTTTTTCCATGCTGCTTTTCGCCTCTTTTATAAGCACTTCTGCTTCATATATTCGCCTCTTTTCAATTTTTTACTCAAGTTTAATTTGTAAAAGAAAGGCTTTGATTTTCCACTATTTTATAAAAAGAATAGAACGTTATCAAATAAGCAGTGTTCATTTCTCCATTTCCACACTTATGTATAATCCCTTTTATAGCCCTATTAAAATTATATACTAACTTCTTTGTTGATGAAAGCTTATTAGAAGCTGCCATGGAATACTCCTTCATAAACAAAAAAGAGCAAGGGAGTGTTAGTCCCTACGCTCTATAGTTGCATTATTTCCGGTCCAAAAACGAAAATGCCTATTATTAGGGCAACGATCGCAGCAAACAGTACTGCTCCTGCTGCAATATCCTTGGCTTGTTTTGCTAAAGGATGATATTCCTCTGTCACAAGATCTACGACACGTTCGAGGGCCGTATTCATCAACTCCATACAGATGACAAAACCGATGGCAATAGAAATGAACATCCAGTCATGTACAGAGATATTAAAAATAAAGCCCAATATGATAACAACTGCCGTAAAACATAAGTGTATCCTTAAGTTTCTTTCTTTCTTCACAGCAGAAATAATGCCAAAAAATGCAAGGCGAAAGGAAGACAGCTGACTGTTCTTCTGAATTCTTTTATCTTTGGAGTCCGAACTCATCAAGAATTTCCTTTTGAAGAGTAAACATTACTTCCTCTTCTTCTTTTGTAAGATGATCGTAACCTAGCAGGTGGAGAAAGCCGTGAACCGCTAGAAACCCAAGCTCACGTGTATAGGTATGACCATATTCCTCCGCTTGCTCCTTCGTCCTGTCAATCGAAATGATTATATCGCCAAGCACACGTGGCATATCCACTCCAACAAGCTCTACTTCCCCTTCGCCAAGCTCTTCCATCGCAAATGAAATTACATCTGTAGCCTGGTCTTTATTGCGGTATTCCTTGTTGATTTCCTGGATGCGGTCATTATCTACAAATGTAACCGAAAGCTCAATATCGCCTGACAAGTTTTGTTTTTTCCCAGCAAATATGAGCAATTCCTCCACCAATTTTTGGTCGGCTTCTGCAACCTTTGTTGTTTCATCAATAAAATCTATTTCTAAATTCATGTTCATTCATCCTTTACTTCTTCATGTCTGGATACTCTATTCTTGAATGGAATATCCCTTTTAATGTTTCACAGAGCGTGTTACGAACCTGTTCCAATTCCTTTAATGTGAGATCACAGTCATCGAGCTGCCCGTCTTGAAGGCGGTCTGCAATAATATTCTTAATCAAATTCTCAATTTGAACTGGTGTAGGAGAGCTGAGGCTTCTAACAGCTGCTTCCACACTATCTGCTATTCCAATGATCGCTGCTTCCCGCGATTGCGCCTTTGGCCCAGGGTATCGGAAGTCATTTTCTTTTGCATCAGGATTTTTTTCCTTTGCCTTGAAGTAGAAGAACTTGAGCAAGGAGGTTCCATGATGCTGCTCTGCGATATCAATAATCTCCTTCGGCATTTTAGAGCTTTTCAACAGCTGAGCTCCATCTGTAGCATGAGCGATAATAATATTCTTGCTAGCCTGTGGTGGAAGGCGATCATGAGGATTGCCCATATTCATCTGGTTTTCAATAAAGAATTGCGGTCTTTTTGTTTTGCCGATGTCATGATAATAGCAGCCAACTCTCGCCAACAACCCATTTGCACCGATTGCTTCACAAGCAGCCTCTGCAAGGTTTGCAACCATCACACTATGGTGGTACGTTCCAGGCGCTTCTGTTAGAATCTTTCGCAATAACGGATGATTGGGGTTCGACAGCTCAATCAGCTTCATCGTTGACAGGATGTTAAATCCAGTTTCAAAAAAAGGCAATATTCCAATTGTTAATACTGCTGATATAATCCCTGAAAGAATAGCACTTAATAAATAAAAGCCATATTCCGATGCCTCCAATTGACCATTTTGCATATAAAGCATACCAAGGATTGTGATGATATTAATCAGCGAGACAAGCAAACCTGCCTGTAGAATATTGGAACGCTGATTATGTTTTTTCAAAAAGAGTATACCTGCAATTCCCCCTGCTAATATATATATTCCGGTTCCGACATGGAATGCTCCTGCTGTTCCTTCATTGAACATAATCATTCCACATACTGCAAGGGCAATAGTCACAAAGATTGCTAATTTTTCCTCAATCAATATTTTTATAAGCATAACAGCCATCGCTGCTGGGAAAAAATAACCTACTTCAATGATGTCCTCTTGCTGAAACAAGCTGATTGCTTTCATGATGAGAACTGCAACAATGAAAATAATTGAAAACATTAGGTCATAGCCTTTATTCCCCTTGTTTCTCCGGTCGATTCCGGCAATGTAAAAATAAAATAAGCAAACAATCGACAGAACGATCAATCCAAGACCTAAAAACGGCTTTCTTGTATGGTCTGTATCCAATAAACCAACTAAACCGAGCTGGCGGTATACTTCCCTGCTGATGAGCTGTCCTTCCTCTACAAGAATTTGTCCTTGTAGAATTTTGACAGGCTCCACACTGTCAACAGCCTGCTGTCTAAGCTCCTCTGTACCTGTTGGATCATAGAACTCGTTTTGGATGATAGCAAATCTCCCCAAGTCAATGACAGCACTTTTGATATCACTGTTTATGCCGCTGCTGTTCTTAAGCTCGTCTTCTACCCGTTTTTTAGCATTCTCCACTTCATCTGCAGGTATTTTGCTGCTCATGACAGAGTTTACCGCTGTAACTGTTATATCTTGTGCAATTTCAAGCTCACCTTCTGTTGCTGCAAGCAGTTCCTTCAGAGTGCTGTCCATAATCTCATTTGTTACGTTTGCAGTCAACTTTTCCTTTAACAGAGACAGTTTTTTATCAGGAGTAATGCCGCTTGTATTTGTGGCCTTACTTCCCGTTTCACCATCTCCTGCCGTTTTCTCTGCCTCATTATTCACCTCTGTCACAGAATCGAAGATAGAGGTAATCAAATCGACCCGGTTTTGGGCAATTTCTTTATTTACAACATATACATCTTGTACTTGGTTTTTATTTTCTTCTTTTTTCTTTTCTGTGCTTTCTGTATCTTCAACCGTTAAGGGAGAGCGAATTGTATCGTTGGCGACTGTAAAGACATCAACATTCAACTTTTCCGGTTTGACATTGCTGTACATTGAGAAAAACAATACCGCTCCAATAAGCACAAATAGCAAGATCCGAATTGCTGTTTTGTTTAGAATACGGTTCTTATTATGTATGATTTTTTGAAGAAATCCCATTGTAACCTCCTATCTGATGACAGATAATTCATGTTTATATGTATAAATTCTTAGAAAAACGTATTAAACCTGATATTTATGTAAAATAATATCAGTTTTTCGCCAGGTTTTCATCTATTTTCTTGATCCCTCCCTTATCTATCAGGGACTTCAAGCAAAAATATGGTGATTTCTACAAAATATGACCTAATATTCCTATTCTGACCCCTATTTAGACGAAACAAACTACACACACACAAAGAAAAAGGCAAACCATACTCACGATTAAGATGGTTTGCCTATAAAAAACTAGCTCTCTTGCACATCATATGCTCTTATTATTTTTCCTACAAGCGGATGTCTTACTACATCGGTTTCTGACAGGAAGCTGAAGGAAATGCCAGAAACATTTTTTAAAATTTGCTCTGCTGCTACTAAGCCGGACTTTACACCCTTAGGTAAATCAATTTGTGTCCTGTCACCAGTGATTACCATTTTGGAACCAAATCCAAGTCTTGTCAGGAACATTTTCATTTGCGCCTGTGTTGTATTTTGTGCCTCGTCTAAAATGACAAATGCATCATCTAATGTTCGTCCCCTCATATATGCGAGCGGAGCGATTTCAATCGTATTTCTTTCAATAAGTCGCTGGGTATGCTCCATTCCAAGTACATCATGCAAAGCATCATACAATGGGCGAAGATAAGGGTCGACTTTTTCCTTTAAATCACCTGGCAGGAAACCAAGGCTTTCCCCTGCTTCAACAGCAGGCCTCGTCAAGATGATTCGATTCACCTTGCCGCTTTTTAAGGCGCTTACGGCCATTACAACCGCTAAATAGGTTTTACCCGTACCCGCTGGTCCAATACCAAAAACTAAGTCATTTGTTTTAATAGAACGTATATATTCACTTTGACCAATTGTTTTGACCCGTATGGATTTCCCCTTAATGGTTTTGGCAATCTCTTCATCATAAAGAGCTCCAAAATATTCTAAGGTTCCTTTTCTGGCCATTTCAACTGCATAACTGACATCGCGCTGGCTCACAGAAATTCCTTTCCGTATTACCTGCAAAAGTTTTTCAACAATTTCTCCAACCAGTTCAATGCTGTCTGGGTTTGTAGAGGAAACATGCAAAGTTTCGCCTCTTGTAACGATTTGGCAATCTAATTCCTTTTCGAGGATCTCCAGATTGCGGTCCCCGTTTCCAAGCAAAGCTACTGCCTCTTCTGGGCCATTTAATTTTACATTCATTGTTTTTAAATCTTCTGTCATTCCAAGTCTCCTTGAGTTATAGGTTGTACTTCTGCAATATTTTCAATTGTTGTGAAATCTATATTTAGTATTACTTTACCATTCTTTACCGTTTGTCGCAAAATTTTTTCTTTCTTAATTTTTCCGTCTTCACCAATTTCCTTCTGTACGTCCTTTTTTGCCTTTTCCTTGCCTACTTTTATGGCCTCTTCTTCGGTGTAGCTTCTTGTTACTTCTTCCTTTTCCCTGTATGTTTTATTTGTAACCTTTATTGGAAGTTCCCATTTAAGAAACTTAAGTTTTTTTTCATTTTCCTCTTTTTCATATTCCTTATACTCTACTTTCCCGAACCCCCATACCGGGACTTCAAAACCGCCTACTTTTAGATAGTGTTTTTGCTTTTCATTGCCATTAAAGACTTGAAAGGTGCTTTCTAAGGGTATCGTCACAGTTGAACTGTACCATGTTTCTCCCCAAATCTCCCCTCTGGCAGAGACGGTTTTTGTATCTTTATCTTTCCCATAAGTTCCGGTTACTAATAATTGACCTTTTTTTACTACATCATGGACGCTGAAAACCTGGTCCCCTTCTTCAATGAAGTAATCAACAATCGTCGCTTTTTTAGCAGCAATAAGATTTTGTGGTTTTTCCTCTTCCACTTTATCAGGTTCATTCTTTTCAACTACTTGAAAGTGGTAAGTTGTCCCTTTTAACTCCACGCCAATCCATGTGATTGCATCAATATTATTTGTCAATTCAGCTTGAATCTCGTCCAATTCTTTCGCAAAAAATTGAAATTCGCCAATTTTGATATCCATTTTATCCAATTGTTTACGGATTTGATATTCTGTTGCAGGGTTAGCCCCCTTAATCTCAATGCCCCACACCATATTGGAAAGGGTAAGGACTAGTCCAAAAAACAAAAATACGCCAATGGCAAAGCCACTGTTTTTCAAGATTCTTTTATAAAGAAAGGGAGCTCCAGCTCCGCGCTGAAACTCTATTTTGATTCCACTTCCCCTGACTACCTCTCTAAACTTATGGATACTCTTTAAACCCATTTGAAACGTGATAGAATGGGGTCCGTGTTTTTTCACATTCCAGACAGGAACCTTCTTTCTTAGAAGGTTATTTAAAAGACGTTCCAGCCCCTTTCCCGTTGCCTTAACTGTAACAATCCCAGTAAAAAATTCTATCCAATGATTTTTCATAGCTTCCTCCCATGTTATTCGTTTATGTACATCACCTGATCAATTTTGCCTTCCAGCAATATTTCCTCTGGCAAGATCGTCTTTATGACAAAGCCTTTGCCTTTTATTAAAAGCTGTCCTTGTTTCAAGAGCAGCCTTAGCTCTTTGTCTGAGAAAGTCAGTAAACCACGGTGGTTCTCAATATAAATATGGATTTGGCCAATCATTGTGATCCTGGGTAAGTCCATCATGACATCTTGAGGAAGCTCTAGGTTTTTAATCATCCAGTTCCGTACCGTATTTCCCCATTTTTTAGCCATAAAAAAAGAACCCCCTTTCATCTCATATGTATGAGAAAAAGGAAGGTTCTAGCACCTATTTTTTAGGAAATTTCAGCAATAATGCTTAGCCATTTATTGCTGCTTAATAATTTGTTTCCTGCTAGTTGCAGAATGCGGACGCTTTGCTCTTGGAGGTCCTATTATCTCTGCAAGAATGACTGCATCAGCTAGGGAATGGCCTTTAAGAAGATTCTTATCATCTAATGGCTGATTCACCTTCTGTTCGGCACGACTTCTCCTAACAGTAGCTTCCTCCATGCGCTTTAGCTTTCTCTGGAGGGCATCCCGTTCTTTTTTGAGCGCTTCTAGCTCATTAGGGATTTTGTTAACCGCTTGTTTTTTCACGGGTGTTTCCATCGCCTGTTCCACTCTTCTTAATACTTGCTTTGTGATATCAGGAACTTTAACAGGCGGGGTCTTCTTGCCGCCTTTTTTTCCTTCTTCTTCCTGTGCTTTTTTTTGGAACAAGGAGAACAGGAAGCCAACTACTATAACAATAATCGAAATATATTCCAAGAGAGACTGCTCCCTTCACTTGCCTTACTTTTTATCCTCGTCTTTATTCTCGCCATTCAGCTTGCCGATTGATCCTCTCATTTCGGTATCAGCAGTAATATTTTGTAAGTTCATATAATCCATTACACCCATATTACCTGAACGGAGAGCATCAGACATCGCCATTGGAACCTCTGCTTCTGCTTCCACAACTTTCGCGCGCATTTCTTGGACTTTCGCTTTCATTTCCTGTTCTTGAGCAACAGCCATCGCTCTGCGTTCTTCTGCTTTGGCCTGTGCTATCTTCTTGTCTGCTTCTGCCTGTTCTGTCTGCAATTCAGCTCCGATATTTTTACCTATATCAACATCCGCAATATCAATGGACAAAATTTCGAAAGCTGTACCAGCATCCAAACCTTTTGACAGGACAGTCTGTGATATCATGTCCGGGTTTTCCAAGACCTTTTTATGATTTGTAGATGAACCGATAGTTGAGACAATCCCTTCGCCGACACGGGCTACAACTGTCTCTTCTCCAGCTCCCCCTACAAGGCGCTCTATGTTTGCACGAACTGTTATTCTAGCTTTTGCTTTCACTTCAATTCCATCCATTGCTACACCGGCAATAAACGGTGTTTCAATAACTTTTGGGTTAACACTCATTTGTACCGCTTCAAGAACATCACGGCCAGCCAAATCGATAGCAGCACAGCGTTCAAATGACAGCTCAATATTTGCTCTGTGTGCAGCTATCAATGCATTGACAACTCTGTCGACATTACCGCCGGCTAAGTAATGGCTTTCTAGTTGATTTATTGTTACATGAATTCCTGCCTTGTGCGCCTTGATTAACGGATTTACAACACGGCTTGGAATTACCCTTCTCAGCCTCATACCAATCAACGTGAATATGCTGATTCTTACCCCTGCAGCTAGTGCTGAAATCCACAGCATAACTGGTACGAATGTCAACAGGATTCCAAGTAAAATAATACCAATCACTACCACTGCAATCCAAAAGATTGTCGTTGCGCTTAATGCTTCCATTAATTTTCCTCCTTGTGCAGATCAATATCTGTCAATTCTCTTACAACAATTCTTGACCCTTCTGCTTTTACAATTTTAACATTAACATCTTTTCCAATAAAACGACCTTCACTAACCACATCAATTCGCTCGTCTCCAATTACTACTGTTCCGGCAGGACGAAGCGCAGTCATTGTAATACCAATCTTCCCAACAAGATCATTTCTTGTTTTATTGGAAACATAGCCTTCTTCTGTACTCGTAGAGTCTCTCAGCACAATTTTTTTGAAGAATTTCATTTTTCTACCAAACACCTTTACTAAAAGAATAGTGGCGATAATCGATACAGCTATCGCAATACAAATACTGATTGCAATATGATAAGCATTTCCTCCTGCAAGAAAGATGCTGCCTATAATTGCAATAATGCCTAATCCCCCGGCTATTCCGCCGACTATAAAAAACTCAAGCAGAATCAGGAGTATCCCTGCAGCAAACAGAATAATGGTTTCATATCCTGCCAGCCCTGAAACAAGATGGCCATAAAAGAACAGAAGCAGTGAGGAAATTCCTACAAAGCCAGGAATTCCAAAACCTGGAGAAAACAGTTCGAAAATCAATCCTATGAAACCAATTGATAACAAAATCGGGATGATGAGTGGATTTGTCACAAAGCGGGCTATCTTATCCGCAAAACTCTCATCCATTCTCTCCACTTTTGCATTTTCCATGCCGAGATTGCTGAGCAGCTCATCTAAATTAGAGACTGTTCCCTCTGAGTAATTAACCTGAAGGCTTTCTGCAGCGGTCAAAGTAAGGAACTCATTCTCATCATCACCGAGTTCTGGTATGGCAATTGATTTATCAGCCATAGCCATCGCATACAGAGGCTCTCTGCCTCCTTTTTCAGCAGCACCTCTCATCGCAGATAACCAATAAGACTGGGCTTTTTCGCCGGCAGTATTTCCTTGTCCATCTATGACACCAGCTGCCCCGAATCTTCCTCCATCGTCCATGTAGATTTGATCCGTGTTTAATGCGATATAAGCTCCTGCAGAGATAGCATCTTGATTAATATATGTGACAGTCTTTATCTTTGTATTGGAAATAATCTTTCCAATACCAGCAGCGGCGTCTACAGCTCCCCCAGGTGTGTCCATTTCAAAGATAATTACATCTGCCTTCTTGTCTTCTGCTGTCTCGACAGCCCTGTTGATAAACTCACTCAGGCCTTTTTCCACTGTATTCTTTATTGGGACAATATAGACTAATGATTGGTCGTTAGCAAAACTGACTACAGGAAAAAAGGATAAAATTAAACTAAAAAGAAAGGGCAAAATCAATATTTTTTTCTTTATCAAGTTTCTCCTCCTTTCCTGAACGTTTGGCTATAGTAAATATACGGTCGTGTTAAGAAAAAGTTTCATACATTTATTAATATTATAGACTTCTTATAAATTTCAATACAAATGTAAAAAGGCTGCAGTCTAAGACTGCAGCCTTTAAAACAAGTTCATTTATGAAAGGTGTTGTTGTACAAGTTTATTTACTAGTGAACCATCTGCTTTACCTTTAACCTTTGGCATTAAAGCAGCCATCACTTTTCCCATATCTTTCTTTGAAGAAGCTCCAGTTTCTGCAATTACAGAAGTAACGATTTCTGTTAACTCCTCTTCTGAAAGCTGGTCAGGCATATATATTTCAACATGCTTTAACTCCGCACGTACTTTGTCAACAAGATCTTGGCGACCTGCTTTTTCAAACTCATGGAGGGAGTCCTTGCGTTGTTTC